>Ga0315544_1000673_pt1 | contig 30297 bp, 26 predicted proteins | sample SalMarSW160130MG_2_FD_202543 | JGI IMG/M metagenome (GOLD analysis project Ga0315544, IMG submission 202543) | Salt marsh sediment microbial communities from the Plum Island Ecosystem LTER, Massachusetts, United States - Salt Marsh Sediment SW1601-130 ... | reverse complement strand
GTCAACTCTCTTAGTACCTCTTTTTTGGTGCGGGACTCTAACCTTGGCTTAATGGCTCTTTTATCCAGAAAACTCTTTATCTGCACCTTAGCCTCCTTTTGTTAGAAGTGAGCATTCCAGAATGGAATGGGCCAACTTTAACTATCGATATTTATATTTGGGGCTCTATTAAACCGAAGTTACCATCATCTGTTAAGTAAAGGACATTGATCTGGTTGGTATCGGTATTTAGAAAGAAAAAAAATCTATCCTGCCCTAAAGAGAGTTCCCCAGCTGCTTCATCCACGGTCATAGGCTTGGCAATCGCTCTAGTGATGTGGGTTATCTGTGGATAATTGCTATGGACAGACTCCTCGGAGATAGTGGATAAGAAACCTCCTTTTTTCATCCGTAGACGGGATCTGCGTGATTTGATCTTCTCTTTAAACTTCTTAGCCTGGCGGTTTACTTTATCAATGGCAATCTCCACCGAGCTATATAGATCTGGGCTCGATCCATCTCCATGGATGGTCAGCCCATCAGCTACAACATTAATCTCAGCTAGATACCTCTTTTTTTCCTCTTTAAGCCTTACCCGTACAGAGAAAACTCGCCGCAGGTATTTATTTATTTTTTGAAGTTTTTTCCTGATATACTCATCAAGATCCGCGGTCACTGGAATGTGATGAGTTCCGCTCACTTCCACCTGCATTGCTCTATCTCCTTTCCCTGTGATCTTTAACAATCAAGATAAATCCCGGCCGAACAACTATAATAAAAGTTACAAGATCATAATGTTGAACTTTTCACTTTCTACTATACCCGTTCAGCCGGGTAAAGTTCGGAAAGTCAAGCGTGCTATTTATTTTTTAACTACGTTAACTGCTTGAAGACCTCGCTCACCTTCCTGGACGTCGAAGGAAACTTTCTCGCCTTGTTCCAGACTCCTGAATCCTTCTCCTCCAATGTTGGAAAAGTGGACAAAAACATCCTCGCCATTTTCCCTTTCAATGAACCCATAACCCTTACGGTCATCAAACCACTTGACCGTTCCTTCTTCTGACATACTTCACCTCCTAATAAATTCAAAAACTGCGGTGGAAAGGTCTTCTTAACGCTTCGAACTCAATTAGGGAGATTATAATATAGGAAGACAAGTTTGTCAACATAGACCTTTCAGGAAGCTCTGGCCAAGGTAAATACGTAAGCTTCTCTGACCTTTGCTTTTTTAAGGACTCTTGCTGCTTCTCTAACCGTCGTTCCTGTCGTATAAACATCATCAACTAAAAGTATCTTTTTTGCCCGGAATTTATCTTTGTTTCTGAATTGAAATGCTCCTTTTATATTCTCTATCCGCTGTTTCTTACTCAATGAAGTTTGGCTTTTAGTTGCTTTGACTCTTTTGAGATTGTTCTTAACTAATTTGAGGCCAAAATGTGTAGCTATCACTCTGGCCAATAACTCAGCTTGATTGAATCCTCTTTCCTTTAGTTTTTTCCGATGTAAAGGGATAGGGACTACCAGATCAAATTTAGAGAAAGGAAGGTCTGTCTGAAAAAAATAGACCTTAAGGATTTTTTCTAATCGCTTCATTATCCCTTTTTTCCTGCGGTATTTAAGAAGATGGATCGCTTCTTTCATCACTCCTTCGTAAAGGGTAGGAGCGAAGATCTTCTTAAAGGGTGATAAGTTCTGGCGGCACTCTGCACACAAAAGAGAGGGAACTTCCCGGGAGGCAAGGGAGGCAGGAAATGGTTTACCACACCTTGAGCAATGGGGCATCCTTAACCATTTTACGCGGTCCCAGCAGTTTTCACAGATATAGCTGAAGTTCAAGGGCTCAAGAACCTGGCCGCATATCTTACAGTCTGCCGGCAAAAAAAGATTAAATACGCCACTTGCCAGACCTTTAAAATCCAATTCCGCTTACTCCTACCATTCAAAATATAACACATAAAAGAAGTTGTCAAGTTAAAAGGGAGATTCGTAAGAAATAGGTGGATTTTTCTCCGATGAGGTTTCCGGGGTATGGAAAGATGGTTTAAAAACTACAAAAAGATTTGATGCAATTACCTCATTAAGTGATTTAACACGAGGTTACCACAGGAAATTTAGACAAATGGGGTAAGTCCGAAGTTTTTTCTTTGTTGTAGATGAAGTTGCTGTCTTTATCTTACTTAAATTGAAATCTCCTTTCAGTAAAAAGTTTCAGGCACGCATCTACGACACGAGGATCATAGAGGGTGCCCTTTTTTTCTGAAATCTCCCCCAGTGCCTTATCTATACCCAGAGCCTCTCGGTAGGGTCGGTGAGAGGACATAGCCTCAACAATATCAGCTACACCTAAGATTCTTGCTTCCAAGAGAATGTCTTGATCGGATAAGCCTTGAGGATATCCAGAGCCATCCATTCTTTCGTGGTGTTGGAGCACAATTTGGGCAATCGGCCAGGGAAATTCTATTCTCTTTAATATATCGTAACCGACTTGAGGGTGAGTTTTAATTATACTGAATTCACCTTCGGTTATCGGCCCAGGTTTACTGAGAATCTCAACGGGTACGTGTATCTTGCCAATATCATGAAGAATCCCAGCCACGTAGTCGCAGGCTTTAGCCTGCGTTTATACGCACCCTAAAGGGTGCGGCTACCCGCTCTGCTCTTTGCAGTCAACAACATGGAACGTCCTTCACTGAATATTTACCTTTTTGGGGATATTTAGTATTACACATATAATGATGTGTGTGTATATAAACCGAATGGAGGTAGTGGGAATGTCTGTTTTAACGAAAAGGGCACACCCCGAGGTAAGTGAGTGAAAAAGATCGATAGCTTAATTACTCTTGTAGATTTCAACCGCTAAACTATGAGCCCTCTCCCAAACTTTCAGCTTCTTCCAATTCTCCATCTTTTTATTTTTCGGTTTTTTGCTTTTAATCCTCTTTACCCTGAATTAACGAAAGGAAGCTTTCAACTTTTAATTCTGTATGTTTTGCCATAAGATCAAAATGAATATCAGCATGAACCATCCTATTCTTCCTTTCTCAATTTCTCTAATCCCGCTAAAGTTAAATCCAAATCAAAAGTTCCCAATTCTTTACGCAAAGCTTCAATGTTTTTTTTACGAACCAATTCTCTTAATCCCTCTTCAATTACTTGTCTCTTACTTTTTGCTCCTGTCACTTCAATGGCTGCCTCCAGGAGTTTATCGTCGAGCACTACGGTTGTCTTACCCATAATTTTCCTCCTATTATATATTACATAGAGTTCTTTACGTATTTGTTATACATAATCAAAGCAACTTTGTCAATCTTTTGATCGATAAACCCGTCCCCATTTTCTTATCAAAGTACGCTCGACAACGTGCAGATGTCGAGGAGTTTTTCAGGTATTTTTCAATACATACTTTAGCCACCTCGTGCCGGTATAATTTGGACAAGCAAACTTCTCGCCTCTTGACAAAATTCCGCAATGAGATTAATATAAAAATGGAATTATGAGTTAACAAAGGAAATTGACGTGACCATGGAAAAGAGAACCCATGTTGTAGTCCCCGAAGAGCTGGTAAAAGAGATAGATAAGCTTTCAGGGAAAAGAGAAGACAGACCAAAAATTGGGGGTTGACTACATTGTCAACAGAAATTCTTACGAGCGAAGTGTTAGTTCTAAATAAGCTGTGGCAGGTAGTTAGCGTGTGTTCGGTCAGGAGAGCCCTTTGTCTGCTTTATTTAAGGCATGCCCAGGTAGTACTGAAAAAAGGTGGCTCTTTTTATACCTTTGGTTTTGAGGATTGGAGAGACTTCTCTCAAGACCATTTTAAGGACAGCGAGATATTACGAACGATTACCTATAAAATCAGGATACCTCGGGTCATACTCCTGCTCGTGTACGATAGATTTCCTCCGCGGAGAGTGAAGTTTACTCGCAAAAATATCTATAAGAGGGACGAAAATACGTGTCAATACTGCGGAAGAAAATTTAAGTCCCAGGATTTGAACCTGGATCACGTGGTTCCCCTGTCCCGAGAAGGGGAGGATAGCTGGGAGAATGTAGTCTGTTCCTGTGTCTCCTGTAATCTTCGCAAGGGAAACAGAACCTTGGCTGAGGTTGGAATGAGTCTCATCAGAACTCCCAAAAGGCCTCACTGGAGGTCTTTCGTTAAATGCAGTCTCGACAACATAATTGAGGAAAGTTGGAAAGACTTTCTGGATCTTGCCTACTGGAATGTTGAGTTAGAGCAGGATGAGAAATAGCTGAAGCGTCAATCCAGCAGCATCTAAAAATTGCCTACCAATAAAGTAGTACTAGAGACAAATCTTCCTGGATTAAAAATCTTTAAAAAAGGAAAAGTACGTGATCTTTATGATTTAAAAGAAAAGCTTCTTATAGTAGCCACCGATAGAATATCAGCCTTTGATTGTGTGCTGCCGGCTGGAATTCCATATAAAGGTAAGATTTTAACTGGTCTGTCAGAGTTTTGGTTTAATCTCACCCGAGACATTATCCTCAATCACTTAATCACTACCAAAGAAGAGGATTTTCCTCCCAAACTAAGAGAATTTAGAGATCTTCTTAGAGGAAGATCTATGCTGGTGAGAAAGAGCTTACCCATTAAGATTGAATGTGTGGTAAGGGGATATCTGGCTGGCTCTGCCTACCAGGAGTATAAGAGGCACAGGTCTGTAGGAGGTATCAAGCTTCCCTCTGGATTGAAAAGAGCTGACAAGTTCCCTCAGCCCATCTTTACTCCGGCGACAAAGGCAGCGAGTGGCCACGACATTAACATAACCAAGGAAAAAATGAAGAAAGTGATCGGAGTCACATTAACACAGAAATTGGAAAAGATAAGTCTAGAGATTTATGAAAGAGCCAGTAAGTATTTAGAGTCTAGAGGCTTTATTCTCTCAGACACCAAGTTCGAATTTGGACTCAATCAGGGTAAGGTTATCCTGATTGATGAACTCTTGACTCCGGATTCCTCAAGATTCTGGTCTAAGAAAGACTATCGATCCGGACATCACCAGGTAGATTTTGATAAGCAGTTTGTGCGAGATTACTTAGAAAGTCTGGATTGGGATAAGACTCCCCCTGCTCCTTCCCTTCCTCCTGCCATAATCAAAAAGACCTCCCAAAGATATCTTGAAGCTTATGAGAGGATTACCGGAATGAAAATAGGGACGTGATTATTTTTTGTAAAGGGAAAAAAATCGTAGGGAGAGAGAATTAGAAAAAGAAAAAATAATCACGTCCCTATTTTCTAGGAATTGACAAAGGGGCTGCCGAGTATATAATAGCATTAAAATTTAAAAAAACTGGTGATTAAATAATAAGGATTCTTTGATGCAGAGATCCGAGGTAGCTAGTTTAGACAAATTCGAATTTCGATACCAACAGCTCAGTAGACTTCTTTCCGATCCTAATGTTTTAGAAAATAGACAGCTTCTAGAAAAATACAGTAAGGAATACCGAGAACTAGAAGAAACCGTTTTTCTCTGGCAAAAATATAAGAAGATTCAAAATGAGATAACGAAGCTAGAGGATATTCTGGAGGATAAAAAAGAGACTCAAGAGATTAAAGAATTAGCCGAAGAGGAAAAAAAGAGCCTAAACCATGAGCTGGCAGAGATAGAGAAAAAACTTTCAGATCTTTTGAAACCTGGTGACCAATATTCTCACCGGAATGTAATTGTGGAGATTCGTGCTGGAGCAGGGGGAGAAGAGGCGGCTTTATTTGCGGCTGATCTATACAAAATGTACACCCGCTTTGGAGAAAAACGTGGTTGGACAATAGAGAACATAAATCACCGCCCTACAGATAGAGGAGGCTTTAAGGAAGCGGTTTTTGTCATTGAAGGAAGAGATGTCTTTTCTACCCTGCGCTTTGAAAGTGGAGTGCATCGGGTACAGAGAGTGCCTGTTACAGAATCGAGTGGTAGAATTCATACCTCGACTGTAACGGTAGCGGTGCTTCCCGAGGCCGAGGAAGTAGAAGTTGAGATAAAACCTGAAGATCTACGGATAGACACCTTTCATTCTCGAGGAGCAGGAGGGCAGCACGTAAATGTTACCGATTCTGCAGTAAGAATCACCCATAGACTTACCGGGATTATAATCCAATGTCAGGATGAAAGATCCCAACATCAAAATAAAATTAAAGCCATGCGAGTCCTGCGAGCTGAGCTCCTTCAGAGAAAAGAAAGCGAGCAGCAAAGGGACATCTCTAAGCAAAGAAAAAATCAGATTGGAAGTGGAGAAAGATCGGAGCGCATCAGGACTTACAACTTTCCACAAAATAGGGTCACCGATCACCGGATTCACTTAACCCTGCATAATTTGGAAGGTATTTTGAATGGAGAGATGGACCATCTGATCGAATCTCTTCAAAGAAAGCTAAGGGAGGAAAGGCTTGTAGGTGGCAAGGAACAAACTTGAAGTATGTCTTAAAAAGATAAAACAAGGAATTATTCCTTATTGGCTTTATGGCTTGACTCAGGAAGCTAAATCTTATGCCATGGCCCTCCTGAGTAAAGAGCTAAAGGTTCCTTTTTTATTAGTTCTTCCCGGTGAATCAGAGGCTGAGAATACATACCAAGATTTGCTTCCCTTGCTTCCCTCAGACGGAAAAATTTCCCTTTTTCCGTCTCAAGAAAAGGACCAAACTGGAAAACGCCTTAGGATTCTACATCAATTAAGGAAAGAGGATAGCATCCTCGTAGTATCCTCTTTAGATGCTCTTCGTCAAAAAGTACCACCCCTTTTTATTTTGGATAGGGACTCTCTTCTGGTGAAAAGAGGAGGAAAGGTAAGTCGAGGTACACTTATAAAGCACTTAACCGAAGGAGGATATGAGTTTTCTCCTTTGGTACAAGAAAAAGGTGATTATTCCTTTCGGGGAGGAATCGTAGATTTTTATTCTTCTCTTTACCCCAAACCTATCAGGATCGAACTTTTTGGAGATACTGTAGAATCGATTAGAGAATTTAATCCCGAAACGCAGTCCTCTGTGGGAAAGAAAAGAGAGATTGTTTTGTCTTCTCAAGATGAGCTAGCTTTGAGCAAGAAGACAAATGGAAGACTTTGTTCTTTATTTGAGGCTTTTCCTTCCTTTACTATAATTCTAGATGAACCGGGTGAGATTCAGGATCGGCTAGAAAAATGGGCAAATTCTGAGAATAAAATACTTAAACCTATTTTAGAGTCTCCTCATTTGTATCTTTCCACCTTGCCCCGGAAGACGCCCTGGATGAAACCTCGGGAGAGCATCTCGGTTTCCTGCAGTGGTTTACCCTCTTACCAGGGTCACTTTGACTTATTAATTCAGGACATAAAATCATGGAGAAAAAGAAAATACAAAATAGTTCTTTTGACCCCCAATCGAGGTCAGGGTGAAAGATTGAAGGAACTATTTGAAGAAAAAGATCTCGAAATACCGGTAAAAGAGAAGTTTTCCGTGTATGAGGACTTTCCCCCTCTTCTCATTTCTCTGGGTGACCTGAGGAGAGGTTTTGTTTTCCATGAGATAAAACAGGTCCTTATAACTGATGAGGATATCTTTAAACGTTATAGAGAAAGAAGACAGAGATGGGTTAGTGAAGAGGAGAAGAAAATTGAAAGATGGACCGAACTTCGAGGAGGCGATTATGTAGTACATATTGATCATGGAATAGGTAAATTCAGTGGGATAAAAACCTTGGAGCTGCAGGGAAGAAAATGTGACTATTTTCAGGTAAATTACAAAGGAACTGATAGACTCTACATCCCCCTGGATCAACTAGATCGATTGCACAAGTACATGGGAGATTCTGATCATCCACCTCCCATTTACAGCTTAGAAGGGGGACAGTGGAGATTAACAAAGAGAAGAGTCAGAAAAGCTGCTCGGGACCTTGTTTCTTCTCTTCTTCGGCTTTATTCTATTCGAAAAGTGATACGGGGTCATCGCTTCTCCCCCGATGCTGACTGGCAGCTTGAATTCGAGGCTTCTTTTCCCTATCAGGAAACCCCTGACCAGTTAAGAGCTACTCATGAGGTAAAACAAGATATGGAAAGTCCCAGCCCTATGGATAGGCTGGTTTGTGGAGATGCAGGATATGGAAAAACGGAAGTAGCTATGCGAGCAGCCTTTAAGGTGGTAATGGACGATAAGCAGGTAGCTATGCTGGTTCCTACCACTATTTTAGCCGAGCAGCACTACCGAACCTTCACCGAGAGAATGGCAGCTTATCCTATTCAGATCGAGATGCTATCCCGTTTTCGAGGTCTCAAAGAACAAAAAGATATCGTAGCCGAGCTCAAGAATGGAGGAGTTGACATTGTCATAGGTACCCATAGGCTAATACAAAAAGACATAGAGTTTAAGGATCTAGGTCTGGTCATCATTGATGAGGAACAACGATTTGGAGTAATACAAAAGAAGAGATTAAGAGAACTCAGAAGTTCAGTGGACGTTCTAACTCTCAGTGCTACTCCTATTCCTCGCTCTCTCTATATGTCGTTGATGGGAGTCAGATCGATGAGCATGATCTTTACGCCTCCCAAAGAGAGACTCAATGTGGAAACGCAGGTGGCAGAGTATAATGAGGAGCTAATGAGAGAGGCTATAATTGAAGAACTGGGGCGAAAAGGCCAGGTTTTCTATCTTTACAATAGAATTGAGGGAATTTATAGAGTTGCTGAAAAGATAAAGGCGCTGGTTCCCCAAAGTAAAGTTGCCGTGGCGCATGGAAGGATGCCTTCGAGAGAGCTTGAAAAAGTTACCCGGGATTTTCTTGAACGAAGATACAATGTTTTAACATGCACTACCATTATCGAATCGGGCATAGATATGCCCAATGTAAATACCTTAATTGTGGAAGGGGCCGAACAATTTGGTTTAGCTGACCTTTATCAATTGAGAGGGAGAGTTGGTAGAGGCAGGTTAAGGGGGTACGCTTATTTTCTCTTTACTCCAGCTAAATCACTTACTCATGAAGCCCGCAAAAGACTGGAAGTTATTAACCAGTTTAAAGAACCTGGCTCTGGATTTCGCATATCTATGCAGGATTTGGAGATAAGAGGAGCGGGAAATCTTCTGGGTAGAGAACAGCACGGTCACATAGCCGCGGTAGGATTTACTCTTTATTCAGAGCTTCTCTCTGAGGAGATTAAAAAATTACGCGGAGAAAAGGTCAAGCCATCTCTACCCATAAGTTTAGATCTAAAGGTGGAAGCTCGGATTCCTTCCTCTTATGTGCCTTACCAGGAACAAAGATTTGAGCTTTATCGAAGAATAGGGGAAATAAGCCACCATGAGGAGACCCTTAAATTAAAAGAGGAGCTGCGGGATCGCTACGGACCCTTGCCGGCTGAGACGAAAAATCTCCTTAATCTCCTGCGAATAAAACTTATAGCTAAGGAGCTCGGGATTGTCTGTTTGAGAAACAAAGGATCTAAAATCTGGACTACTTTCTCTCCTTTCACCCCTCTTAATCAAGATAGTCGAGCTCAGATTCAAAGAAAACTTTCACCTGAAGTTCAGTCCTTTCCTCTGGATGAGAGAAATTTAATCATCTCTAAAAAAGGAGAGGGAAAAGAACTTTTGGTATCTTTAGAGAGGATTTTACAACGACTCAAAGATGTGCTATACTCTGCGTGAGGCATAGGGTAAGATGAGGGGGATTTTTTCCTTTTTTGTGGTTTTTGTTGTGGTGACAGGAGCTAAGTTTGCTTGCTCCGGTGAGTTGATTGACGAAGTGGTAACAGTGGTTAATGGAGAAATCATTACTCAAAGACAGCTAGACCAGGTAATATTCCTAAGCGGAGGAAATGTGGAGCTCGAAGATATTATAGAGGATTTCATTCTTTGCCAGGAAGCTCAAAGAGAAGGAATATCAGTAAGTTCCCAGACCGTGGAAGAAGCTCTGGTTGAAATTAAAGCAGATTTTTCTGATGCCGAATTTGAGCAAGCCTTAGCCCAAGGTGGACTGGCCGTAAGCGAGTACAAGGAATGGCTAAGAAGGAAAATTTTGCGAGATAGGCTAAAGTACCAAAAGGGGGAAAAGATTGATAAGAACATTAGAATAAAAGATACGCAAATAAGAGAGTTCTATTTGAAATTAAAGAAATATGTAGGCGGACAAGATATTTCAGAAGCGGGAGTCGCTCAGTTTTATCGTAACCACAAAAAGAATCTGGCAAACGCAGGAAAGGTCCAAATAGCTCAAATTATAGTTAAAAGTAAGGCCACAGCTGATCTCGTCCTCCAACAATTAAAAAAAGGAGAGAGTTTGGCGACTCTGGCCAGAAAGTTTTCTTTAAACCATAATGTCGGAGAAGGAGGTGAATTAGGGTGGATTGGCCTTAGAGAGATAAAGCCGAGTTTAAGAGCGGTGATTCTTTCTCTTAAGGAAGGAGAGGTAGTAAAGGTAAAGGAAGAGAAGGAGGATTTTTATCGCGTTATCCAACTAAAAAAGAGACGCAAGCTTGATTTTGTCAGTTGTGAGAAGGAAATCGAAGAGTATCTAAAAGAAGAAAAGAAGAAAGAAAGTATGCAAGAATGGTTGAAGGAGCTGACTACAAACTCGGAGATCAGGATCATCAAAAACCAGAAGGAGCTGTAAGTGGACAAGTTCGTCATCGAAGGAGGATTTCCCCTGAAAGGGAAACTAAAGGTAAATGGAGCCAAGAACGCCACTCTTCCACTCATGGCCGCGGGCCTGCTCACGGAGGGGATATCAAGGCTTGAAAATGTTCCCTATCTTACTGATATATTGACCATGACTCAGGTACTAGAGGGTTTAGGGGTCAAAGTAAGAAGGAAGAATAGAACTTTAGAAATCGATTCTACGCATCTTTTCTACTATGAGGCCCCTTATGAACCGGTTAAGCTTTTGCGAGCTTCTATCTTGATCCTGGGTCCTCTTTTAGCTCGTCGGGGCCATGCTCGGGTCTGTCTTCCGGGAGGATGTGATATAGGTAGGAGACCGGTGGATCTGCATATCAAGGGATTAAGACAACTGGGAGCCAGGATAGAAGTAAATAACGGATACATTGAGGCGAGCGTTAAAGGGAGTCTTCAGGGCGGCAGCATCTATTTGAATGTTCCCAGCGTGGGAGCTACAGAAAATTTAATGCTAGCGGCCAGTCTAGCCAAGGGCGTAACTCTTATAAGAAATGCCTCCTCTAGTCCAGAAGTGGTAGACGTAGCCAGTTTTCTGAAGCAGGCCGGAGCCAAGATTGAGGGAGAGGGGACAAACTTGATCAAAATCGAGGGAGTAAGGGAGTTGACTAGCGTGCATCACAGAATTATTCCTGATCGTATTGAAGCAGGAACTTTGATAATAGCCACCATTATTACCCGCGGAGAGATATCGTTAGAAGAAATCTGTTCAAGTCATCTAACCTCGATTTTTGTTAAATTAAGGCAGATGGGAGCAGAGATAGAGGCTGCCGAGCGCTGGGTGAGAGTCAAGGGAGGAGATCTCTTAAAGCCCATCAGAGTAAAAACACTTCCTTATCCCGGATTCTCCACTGATCTACAGCCTCAAATAACAGCTCTTGCCTGTCTGGCTCGGGGAACCAGCCTAATTAGAGAAACCATCTTTGGGGGCCGGTTTACTCACGTTCGGGGCCTAAGGAAAATGGGAGCAAGGATTGAAGAAGACAAGTCACAGGTAAGGACAAAAGGTGTGAGCTCTTTAAAAGGTGCTGTGGTCAGGACTCCTGACATAAGGGGAGGTGCTGCCTTGATTTTAGCCGGATTGGCCGCTGAGGGAAGAACCGAGATCGAGAGCATTCATCACCTCGACCGGGGCTACGAGAGACTGGAAGAGAAATTATCTAAACTGGGAGCGAAAATCACCAGGGTGGAAGATTAAAATGTTTTCTCTAGGCAAAAAAATTGGAATAGATCTAGGGACCACTAACAGTTTAGTCTACGTGGAGGGTAAAGGAATAGTTTTTAATGAGCCTTCTGTAGTAGCGATAGATAAAGAATCTGGCAAAATTTTAGCTATTGGAACCGAAGCCAGGGACATGTTGGGAAGGACACCGGGCAGTATTTCAGCTATAAGACCAGTTGAAGATGGGGTCATTGCTGATTATAAGATCGTCGAAAGTATGCTTAAGTTTTACGTGAGGAAGGTTTATGGTAGATGGATTTTCTTTCCTCCTTACCTTATGATCTGTATACCTACGGGGGGAACCTCGGTGGAAAGGAGGGCCGTGGTGAATGCCGCCATTCAAGCTGGATCTAAGAAAGTTTTTCTTATTGAAGAGTCTAAGGCTGCAGCTATAGGAGCAAATTTAGACATTACTAAGCCGGAAGGAAACATGGTAGTTGACGTGGGCGGAGGAACTACCGATATTGCTGTACTTTCCTTGGGAGATATCGTTGCCGCCGAGTCACTTCGTACAGGTGGCAACAGACAGGATCAAGCCATTGGTAGGTACATGAGAAAACACCATAATCTAGCCCTGGGAGAAATTACCACCGAATATATAAAAAAGGAAATAGGCTACGCCATTCTACCCCCTAAGAATGAAGAATTAGAAGTAAGGGGTAGGGATCTAATGACGGGACTACCCAAAAGGGTTAAGGTCAGTGCTGAGGAGATCTCCGAAACTCTGTCTGAGCCTTTATCTTCCATTATGGAAGGAGTGAAGGCAGTTCTGGAAAAGACGCCTCCAGAGTTAGCGGCAGATATAATTGAGAGAGGCATTATCCTCACCGGAGGTGGAAGTCTATTGAAAAATTTCCCTCAGCTGATAGAGAAAACAACCGGTGTCAAAGCTCAACTAGCCGACGATCCCCTCTCTTGTGTAGCCATTGGGACAGGAAGAGCTCTGCAAAGTATAGATCTGCTAAAAGAGGTATATTAATAGTGGAGAAGAGGAAAACTAGATTTGTCTGCCAGAATTGTGGTTATCTCTCTTTTAAATGGCTTGGTCGATGTCCTGAATGTGGTGAATGGGACAGTATCTCTGAGGAAAAGCTGAAAGAAGGAATTTTCACCCGTGGTCTCTCTCTCACCTCTCGCAAGCCTGTGGCTATAAGGGAAATTGAAAGATCTACCCTGGCGCGCTATTTGAGTGGAGTAGATGAATTTGATCGGATCCTGGGAGGAGGAGTAGTTCCCGGGAGCTTAATATTAGTGGGAGGCGAACCTGGCATCGGAAAATCTACCCTCTTACTTGAGATAGCAAACAGACTCAGCTGCCCAAAATCTCTGGTTCTTTATATTTCGGGGGAGGAATCCATAGAGCAGAACAAATTAAGGGCTACAAGGTTAGGAATAGACTCGGCCTATCTTTATGTTTCCTCAGAAACTAATTTGGAAGAGATCACTCAGCAGATTAATGATTTGGAGCCCAAGATAGTCATCATAGATTCCATACAGACTGTCTATAGAGAGGACTATAGTTCTGCTCCCGGTTCTGTTTCTCAAGTAAGAGAGTCCACTGCCTATTTGATGAAGTTGGCCAAGCAGAAAAAGATAACTATCTTTTTGATAGGCCATGTCACCAAAGAGGGAGCCATTGCCGGACCCAGAGTTTTGGAACATATTGTAGATACAGTTCTTTATTTCGAATCGGGGAAAGATTATCGATACCGAATCTTGCGGGCAGTAAAAAACAGATTTGGACCTACTTCGGAGATTGGGATTTTTGGAATGGAAGAAGATGGCATAAGAGAGATCCTTGACTCCTCCAAGCTCTTTTTGGGAGACCCTTCTTTGGATAGAGATAGTTCAGGCACAGCAGTGGTACCAACTGTAGAGGGAAGTCGAAGTTTCCTGGTGGAAATTCAAGCTCTGGTAACCTCCTCAACTCTTGCCATTCCTAGAAGAGTAACTCAGGGAATGGACTATAACAGGCTTTGTCTATTGCTGGCGGTATTAGAAAAAAGAGGAAATATGCGTTTTTATAATCAAGATGTTTACCTGAATGTAGCCGGAGGAATGAGAGTAGATGAACCAGCTTGTGACCTGGCTATAGTCTTAGCCATCGCCTCCAGTTTCAAAGATAAGCCCTTTTTAAAAGGAGCGGTAGCGGTGGGGGAGGTAGGCCTCGCCGGAGAAATTCGTCCAGTAGGATTCATGGAAAAAAGATTAGAAGAAGCAAGGAAACTAGGATTCAACCGGTGTCTTATTCCTTATTTTGGATCAAAGGATACAAAGATCTCTTCTGAAATGAAGCTCATCAAAGTAAGGAGCGTCAAGGAAGCATTAGAAAGAGGAACCAACGAGCTTTAGATATGTCCAAAAATGAGAAAGTTAAGGAAGAAGACTTCTTTAAATTTCTTAAACTGGTAGCTCCTGGAACTCCTCTGGGACGGGGACTCGAGATAATCCTTCAAGCCGGTACCGGTGGATTGATCGTGATTGGGGATAGAGAAAAGGTGCTTGGTGCTATTGAGGGGGGTTTTGAAGTGAATTGTCACCTTACCCCAACTTCTCTAGCTGAGCTGGCTAAGATGGACGGAGCGATTATTTTGTCCGAAGATATAAAAAGGATATTGTATGCTAATACTGAACTGGTCCCTGATTATCTTATTGCCACAGGTGAGAGAGGAACTCGTCATCGGGCTGCAGAGCGAATGGCTAAACAGACAAATTGCCCAGTAATTGCTATTTCTCAATCTCGTCGAACAATTAGCCTTTACCAGGGGAATATGAAGTATGTTCTAAAGACTCCGCCAGAGCTTATGAGTAAGGCAAATCAAGCTCTGCTAACCCTGGAAGGATATCGATCTACTTTCCATGAGGTTCTAACGCAGCTGGAACTTTTGGAATTTCAGGACGAGGTAAGATTACTAGATGTTGTGAAGGCTATTCAGAGAGGTCAGATAATAAAGAAAATAAAGGAGGAAATAGAAAGATACATGGTAGAATTGGGGGAAGAAGCACGACTGATAGAGATGCAATTAAAGGAAATAATAGGAAACGCTTTGCATGAAAATAGGCAAATAATAAGAGATTATGCTAAAAAAGATTATGAACAGGTTTTTCTGGAATTGGAAGAGATAAGTATGGACGAGCTACTAGATTTAACCAACATCACAAATGCATCAGGTTATGGAACGAGTTCTGAAAATCTCGATTTATCTGTCTTTCCCCGGGGATATCGGATTTTGTCCAAGGTTCCTCACCTGCCTTCCGCGGTAATAGAGAATGTGGTAAAGGCTCTGGGGGATCTGCCAAGTATTATGAACTCTACTGTTCTGGAGCTAACCGAAATCAATGAAGTGGGAGAAAGAAGGGCTAATTCTATAAAACGAGAATTGGAAAGGCTAAGAGATGGAGCCTTCTTAGTCAAACGTTAATAAAAAAGACAAGATAGTCACGGGATTTCTTCACTATCAAGGAGACGAAATCTATGAAAATGGAGCAGGTTAGACTACGTGTTTTGTTTGTTATATTAGTTGGGGTTATCTGCTACGGGGTAGCAGATAACCTGGGTTTTGATCCATGGATGCCTACTCTGGTGGGGGGGTGGATAACAACAATCGTGGTTGTTGCTGAACGGGGCCTTATTAGGGTCTCCATAAGAGGGCTTATGATGGGAGGACTTGGTTTGGGGGTAGGGGTTGTTCTGGCCAATCTTTTAGCCTATCCCATTCTTTTAATTGATCCTCTAAAACAACTTGCCCCTTTCATTCTTCTTTTAATTAACGTGATATTTGCCAGCGTTGGATTAACTGTGGCTGCGAGGAGAGGAGAGGAGATAACTAATTTTTTATCTCGCCTCAGCGGGAAAAAAGCCCAAATTGGGGAGAAAAAATATAAGATCCTGGACACTTCAGTGATAATCGACGGAAGAATAGCTGATCTCTGCGAAATAGGTTTCATCGAAGGGACCCTGGTCATTCCCAACTTTATCCTCACTGAACTTCAACAGATCGCCGACTCTTCGGCCTCTACCAAACGAACTCGGGGTAGAAGAGGTCTCGATATGCTAAATAGACTCCAGAGTCAGGAAAATATCCCCACACAAATTATAGACAAAGACTTTCCTCATATACCTGAAGTGGATGGTAAACTACTTCAATTGGCTAAAACAATGGGAGCAGATATAATTACTAATGATTATAACCTAAAAAAAGTAGCTAAAATTCAAAACGTAAAAGTTATGAATATAAATGAAATAGCTACTGCTTTGAAACCTGTTCTTTTACCGGGAGAGAGCCTGAGGATCAGTATCCTTAAAGAGGGAGAAAATCCCAATCAAGGAGTTGCCTATCTAGAGGACGGAACAATGGTAGTGATAGAGGGAGGAAAAAAGTACATTGGTAAGGAGATGGAGGTCTTGGTTACCTCTGTTCTTCAGACCACCACTGGTAAAATGATATTTACTGAGATAAAGAATGAGACTGGCAAGGAGAGAAAGAGAAGAGTGAAGGGAAAGGCGAATTGAAAATTGAGACGGTCATTGTGGCGGCGGGAAAAGGAGCAAGGTTTAGTGATTTTCGCCCGAAACAGTTCTGTCTTCTGGGGGGGAAGCTCCTTCTTGCCTGGACCATAGAAAGATTCGAAGAATGTAAATCAATTAATAACATTATCCTGGTTGTTCCCCCGGGGATGAGCAAATATGCAAAGGAGACAGTGATTTCTTCATCCAGATACAAGAAGGTCAAGGCAATAGTGGAAGGGGGCAAAGAACGAGGTGATTCGGTTTTTGAAGGGCTGCAGAAGGTGGATACCAGCACAGATATTGTCCTTGTCCATGATGGAGTTCGTCCACTAATAAGCTGCCATCTTATAGAAAGAGTAATTGACAGGGCAAAAGAATATAAGGCGGTGGTTCCAGGAATTCCCATGAGAGAAACGGTAAAAGAGACAGAAGAAGGCAATGCAGTAAAAAAAACCTTGAATAGAAGAAGGCTTTACTCTATTCAGACACCCCAAGGATTCAGAAAAGACTTGATCCTGAAGGCCTATAAGGAAGCCAAAAAGGAAGAACGGTGGGCTAGTGATGATGCTGGTCTGGTAGAGAGATTAGGAGAAAAAGTTAAAGTAATACCAGGGGAAGAAACAAACATTAAAATTACCACTTCTCTAGATTTAAAATTTGCTGAGATGCTTTTAGGAGGAAGAGGGGGATGAGGGTAGGCATAGGTTATGACATACATCCTCTGGTAAAGGGAAGGAGGTTCGTTCTGGGAGGAGTAAATATTCCTTATTCCATGGGTCTATCTGGGCACTCAGATGCTGATGTTCTTGTGCATAGCATTGCAGATGCCCTTTTAGGTGCAGTTGGAAAAAAGGACATAGGCTCTTTTTTTCCTAACAATGACCCTACCACCAAGGGGATTTCCAGTCTAATTTTGTTAAAGCAGATTCTCCAGCTGCTAAAAAAGAATGGTTATGGGGTAAACAATCTCGATTCTACTCTAGTAGCTGAACAACCTAGGCTTACTTCTTACATTCCCCGTATGAAAAAAAATATCGCCAATATTTTGGAAATAGAGCCCGAAAAAATCGGGATCAAAGCCACCACCTCGGAGGGACTAGGATTTTTAGGTAAAAAAAGGGGAATCTGCTGTTGGACAGTAGCCAGTGTAAAACAAGAGGAATAAATTACCTTTGAAAGTATATAATACTCTGACCAAGAGAAAAGAGGAGTTCGTACCCCTTAAGGATAAAGAGGTTAGGATGTATGTTTGTGGGGTTACTCTCTATGATGAGTTGCACTTGGGACATGCGAGAGCGGCGGTAATATTTGATGTGATTAGGCGTTATCTGGAACATCGGGGATTTAAAGTAAATTACGTAACCAATTTTACTGATGTAGATGATAAGGTCATCAATCGAGCCAAAAGTTTAGGAACATCCATCTTTGATCTAACAGGAAGACTTATTAAGGAATATTTTCAGCAGATGGAGCTTCTAGGAGTAAAAAGAGCAAATGACTATCCTTGTGCAACTGAATACATAAAAGAGATAATAGATCTAATTAAGAAACTGGAGAGGAAGAATCTGGCCTATGCTCAGGATGGGGATGTTTTCTTTCGAGTAAGTGGATTTCCCTCTTACGGGAAACTATCCGGTCAAGATCTAAAAGAGTTGTCGGTAGGGGCAAGAGTACAGGTGAACGAAAGAAAGGAAGATCCTTTGGACTTTGTGGTCTGGAAAAAAGCGAAAGAGGGAGAACCTTTCTGGGATAGCCCTTGGGGGAAAGGACGACCGGGTTGGCACATTGAATGTTCTGCCATGGCTATGAATCTCTTAGGAGAAAGCATAGATATTCATGGGGGAGGAGAAGATTTAATCTTTCCCCATCATGAGAATGAAATTGCTCAATCAGAGGGAGCTATGGGGAGAAGATTCGCTAAGTATTGGATTCATAATGGCTTGGTAAAGATGAAGGATCAAAAGATGGCAAAATCAACCCGGAATGTCTTCACACTCTCTCATGCTCTTCAAGATTATGACGGAGAGGCCATAAGATTCTTCCTTCTCTCTGCTCATTACCGGAGTCCCCTGGATTATCATGAAAATAGTCTAAAGGAAGCTAAATCCTCGCTGGAGAGAGTCTATAATATTCTTAAACGAATAAAAGAAATAAAGGGAGAACAATCTCAAAGAACCACTGACCCAAACCTAAGATTTCTCGCAGAGGATCTTTCATCACACTTAAAGAAGATGCAGACCCGGTTTATCCAGGCCATGGATGACAATTTCAATACCCCGGCTGCTCTATCCTTCATTTTTGAGGCAGTTAAAAAGGCAAACCTATTACTGAGAGAAGGCCAGTCTTTGGATAGAAGCTCTCAGCAGGTTCTCTTAAAAACGAGAGAAAAGATTAAAAATCTAGGAGATATCCTGGGATTCTTTCAAAAAGAAGAAAAGAAAAGGTTGGGAGAAAAAGAGAAAAAGTTAATAGAGATTTTGGTTACAGTGAGAAATAAACTACGAGGAAAGAAAGATTGGAAACTTGCTGATGAGATAAGAAAAAAACTGGATGAGTTAGGAATTGAACTAGAAGATAAAAGGACCAGAACAGTGTGGAGAACTAAAAGTTAACCGCGCTGGCGTAGCTCAATTGGCAGAGCAGATGATTTGTAATCATCAGGTTGGGGGTTCAAGCCCCTCCGCCAGCTCTGGACTTAATCAGAGGGGAGTAAGATAGGGTAGCCGCAACCTTCAGGTTGCGCTGTCTTACGCAGGCTAAAGCCTGCGGCTACCTACCAATTTTTTCGTGCAAAAGTTGATTGACACTTAAAGACTATGAGTCATGAGCTACATAAGCCCACGACTACCGATTCTTGGGCAGAAGCTGGTTCACAATAAGAGGCAACTTTTCTAAAGCTGAGCTCACTTTTAAGGGGTGGGAGGTTCCTCCCTGGGCAAAATCCCATCTTCCTCCCCCACTTCCCCCTGCCAGACGCGAGACTTCTCTTATTACCTTGTCAGCAGAGAGAGTCTTTTGGGTGGAAGCAGCTACCAGAAGGGCTTTATTTGGACTTACGGAGGCTAACACTACTATGCCCTTTTTTAATTTCGCCTTCAGCTTTTCTGCTGCTTCTCTGAGCATTTTGGCAGATAAATTATCCCATTTTCCACTTACCACTTTGACTTTTCCAATCTCCTGGGCCTCCTCTAACATCTTAGTGATCTTTAAATTTACTGACTTCTCTTGCCATCTTTTTAACTCTCTATCCTGATTCTGAAGTCTTTCCTCTTTTTCTTGAAGACGGGTCAATATCCCATTCTCCGAAGTTCCTAATTTAGTAGCTATTGTTTTTAACAAATTTTCCTTCTCTTCATCCTGTTTTAGGGCCTTTTCCCCTACTAAAGCCTCTATTCTTCTTATACCAGAGGCTATGCCTGTTTCACTGATTATCTTCATCAATCCAATCTCTCCGAGGTTAGAAAGGTGAGTTCCTCCACAGACTTCTTTGCTAAACTCTCCAATATTTACCAACCTCACTCTTTCCTCATATTTTGGCTCAAAGAGAGCTATGGCACCTCTGCGGTGCGCTTCATCCAGAGTGGTTTCCTCTACCATCACCGGAAGAACTTCTCTTATTTTCTCGTTCAGCAAAAGGGTTATCTTTCGAAGCTCATGCCTAGTTATAGCTGAAAAATAAGTAAAGTCGAAGCGTAATCTATCTTCATCAACCAGAGAACCACTTTGTTTGACAGTTCTACCTAAAATTTCCCTCAAGACTGCCTGCAAAAGATGAGTAGCTGTATGGGCACGAGAAATAGCCTTCCTTCTCGGCTTATCAACCTCGGCAACTACCTTCTCTCCCTTTTTAAGCGTACCTTTTAACATCTTCACTCGGTGAAAAATGAGCTCCTCATTCATTTTCTGAGTATCCAATACCTGGGCTCGACTGTTAGAAGTAAACATCAGACCCTGGTCTCCTATTTGTCCACCTCCCTCCGGATAAAAAGGAGTGGATTTCAGGATAAGTTCTCCCTCCTCCCCCTGACCTATCTTCTCTACTTCTACTCCTCGTTTGATGATTCCCACCAGTGTAGTATCTAACTCCAACCTTTTATATCCCTGGAAGATTTTTGCCGGGTCTAGCTTATATTCTAGTTTTAGTTTCTCAAGAATTTTGTCCCCTACCCTACTTGCTCGAGTTACGGCTACATTTACATCCTCTCTTACCTTTACCATGTCCCCTATAGTTATCTTTCTACTTCTTTCTCTTTGCTCAGTTAATAATTTATCGTATTTCTCTCTGTTTATGCTCAATCCCTCTTCCCCTGCTATCTCTTCAGTTAGTTCTATAGGAAAACCGTAAGTATCGTACAGCCGAAAGACATCTCGGGGAGGAATTAGTTTCTTTCCCTTTGCTTTTAGATTCCCGATGAGGGTGTCTAGAATTCTCATTCCTCTGCTTAAAGTATCCCGAAAGTTTTCCTCCTCTGCCTTAATGACCGAGACTATCTGCCCTTGCTTCTTTTTAAGATGAGGATAGGGCTCCTCCATTAATTTGGCCACTGTGGTGACTCCCTGATAAAGGAAAGGGTCCTCCAGACCCAATCTTCTCCCCAGACGGTGGGCACGTCGAAGAATTCTCCTTACCACATATCCCCTCCCCACGTTGGAAGGTAGAATTTCTTCTCCCAAGAGAAAGGTTAAGGCGCGCAGATGATCACAGATTGTCCTGAAGCTCTTTTCCTGATGTATCTTCTCGGGAAGAAGATTTTTCAACCAATCAAGAATGGGACTGAATAAATCAGTCTGATAATCGTCCTCTACCTCCTGGAGCACTGAAGCAGTCCTTTCCAAACCCATTCCAGTGTCGATGTTTTTTGAAGGCAGAGGAGAGAGCCTCCCGGCTTTGTCTCGATTGAACTGCATGAAAACAAGATTCCAGAGTTCGATCCATCTTGAGCAGCTACACCCCGGCTCACAGTGCGTTTTTCCACAGCTAAAGCTTTGGCCCCTATCAAAGAAAATCTCTGTGTCCGGTCCACAGGGCCCCACTTCAGCTAAAGACCAGAAGTTGTCTTCTTCACCTTTTTTTAAGATCTTTGAGGGAGCAATACCTATTTTTTTCCAGATCTGGTAAGTCTCTTCATCTTCTCTGAATATGGTAATCCAAAGATTTTCTTTCTCCAAGCCCAATTCTTTAGTAACAAATTCCCACCCCCACTCACATGCCTCGTGTTTGAAATAGTCACCCAGGGAGAAATTGCCCAGCATCTCGAAAAGAGTATGATGGTGCGGAGTCTGGCCCACTTTCTCCAGATCGTTGGTACGAAAACAAACTTGACAGGAGACAAGACGAGAGGCAGGAGGTCTCTTTCTTCCCAAAAAGAATGCTTTAAGGGGAACCATCCCTGCAATAGTAAATAAAAGTGCGGGATCATCGATTGATAAGGGCGCCGATGGCTGAATGAGATGGCCCCTTTCTTTAAAAAAATCGAGGAACCTTCTTCTAATCTCATTTCCTGTCATAAGTAAACTCCCCTCTTAGCGGATAGCGGATAGCGGATAGCGGATAGCGTTTAGCGTATAGTTTTTACTATCCGCTATTTTTTACATTGTCCGTAGAGGATCTACATCCACTACTGCTCTAACTCCTTGAATACCACTAAATAAAGAGTTCAGTTTTTTTTCTAGAATCTGCCTTATGGAAGACAAATTTTTATCTTTTAAAACCAGATGGTAGCGATATTTTCCTTTTATTTTAGCAAAAGGACAGGGAGCAGGGCCCAAAAAATCTACTCCTTCTCCCTCTATTTTTTCTCTCAGTGCTTCTGCCGTTTCCTCTACTTTTGTCTTTATTTTTCCCTCCAGAAGGATTCTTACCCAATGTAGATAGGGTGGATACGCTAAATCTTTTCTTATCTGAGCTTCTCTCTCATAAAAATTCTCTTCTTTTCCTGCCAATGCTTCTATAGTATAGTGAGTAGGATTGTAAGTCTGAATAATCAACCTGCCTTGAGGTTTCATTAATCTTTTTATCTTGGTAAGAAGTTGGAAAAGATATTCTCCCGCTCTAAAGTCAGGCAAATTCAGTAAACCGTCTGCCAGAATGATGCCTACCAGACTGACATAGGACAAAATCTCTTCTCTGATGATCAACTGGGTGCCTACTAAAATATCAATTCTTTTCTCCGTCAAATCACTCCTTAGCTTTTTATAGAGCAGAGAAGAATTGATGATATCCAGATCACCGCGCCTGACACAAGCTTTGGGAAATTTTTTTTTCACTTCCATCTCTAACTGTTCTGTCCCTAATCCTACACCCCGAAAGTAGCTTCCCTTACAGGAAGGACAAACTCGAGGAGCTTTTTCTTCATAACCGCAATAATGGCAGGTTAACTTACCCTTCAAATGAAGAGTAAGACTTATATCGCAATTAGGACAACGAGATACTTTTCCACATTCATGACAGAGGAGAAAATTAGAAAAACCACGTCTATTAAAAAAAAGAAGGGCAGCGTCATTTTCTTCTAGATTTTTCTCTATTTCTTCTTCCAAAGTAAGGGAAAAGATTCTATCTTTTTCCTTACGCATATCTATAACTCTCACCTGGCGAGATTTACTGCTATTGAGAGAAAATTCAACAAATTTATAAATTCCCCTCTTTGCCCGATACCAGGATTCCAAAGAAGGACTTGCCGTGAGTAGAACTACAGGGAAACCTTCTATTTCTGCCCGTTTAATAGCAACATCCCGCAGGTGATAGCGCGGTACTTCTATCTGTTTATAGGCAGAATTCTCTTCTTCTTCAATTATGATTAAGCCTAACCTGCTAAAGGGAGCGAATACAGCCGATCGCGTTCCTATGGCCAGCCATACCTCTCCCCTGCTTATTTTACACCATTCTTCATATCTTTGTTTGGAGGAAAGGCGACTATGAAGAATAGCTATCTCTTCTTCATAATAAGAGTGGATCAACTCCTTCAAAATAGGAAGATAACTGATCTCGGGAACAATTAAAATAACCTGCCTTTCTTTCTCTAGGGTTTTTTTTATTAAGGGAAGGTATAAAGATTTCTTTTTCTCATTATCCTCTGTTTTAAAAAGAAAGACCCCTTTTTCTTTAAGAAAAGAAACACTCTCATTATTTTCCCCCACCATAGAGCTTAATTTTCCAAATTTTTGACCAGCAGAAGTTTTTCTCTCGAGGTCTTTCCTTCTCTGGATTCTAAAGGTATCCTGGATGGGAAAGATTGAATGAAGAGCCTGCCCTAAGGAACAACAATAGTAATCACTTATCCACTTTCCCAGCTCAATAAAACTGTTACTCAGGGGAGGAAAATCCTTCATCACCTTGATAATTTCCTTTAGATTTCCCCTGCTCTGTTCTCTTTCTATCTTGTCCACCACAAAACCGCTTAAGATTTTCCTCTTAAAGGGAACCAGCACTTTTCCCCCTATCTTGACTCGAGAGCTAACTTCTGCAGGAACCTTATAAGCAAAGGATTGATTCAAAGGAAGATTCAATACCACTTTGATATATTTCACTTTACCATCCGATGTCATTTTACCCCTTTTTTATGGCAACTTCCTTCATCGACAAAGAGGAAATTATGCGAGACTAATTCATTACTTTATTGAAATCTTCAGAAAAATTAAACTACGGCTTTAATGTTGGTTTTTATCTATTTTTTCCATTTTAACAATATCAGCGTTGAATAATTTTTAATAATAATAGCATTATCTCTAAAATATCTCAAATAGACGAACTAAATTACATAAAGTCTAGCCCAAAATGGAAAAGAAATCCCTTAAGGAAAGATTTTATTGGGGTGGGAATGACTTTTCTCTGAGCCTTATATGAAGCTCCTTGAGCTGTTCATCATCCACAGGGGAAGGAGCCTGAGTCATTAAAGAAACGGCTTTTTGAGTTTTAGGAAAGGGAATAACCTCCCTTATGGATGCTGCTCCCGCTAGTATCATCACCAGACGATCTAGCCCCAAGGCAATTCCTCCATGGGGAGGAGCCCCAAAAGACAGAGCCTCAAGGAGAAAACCAAATCTTTCTCTTGCCTGAAGAGAATCTATTCCTAAGATTTCTAGGATCCTTTCCTGGATTTTTCCTCGGTGGATCCTTATACTTCCTCCTCCAATTTCTTCACCGTTCAAGACAATATCGTAACTGCGAGCCCTGATTTTCTCGGGGTGAACCTCTAAGAGTGGCAGATCTTCCTCCTTAGGGGAGGTAAAGGGGTGATGGCGGGCAGCCAATCTTCCTTCCTCATCTTGCTCAAATAAAGGAAAATCTACGATCCATACTAATTGATATACATCCTTAGGAATTAGATTAAACCTTTTTCCCAGATGAAGACGAAGTTGAGCTAAAGACGCGGCCACCACTTCCTTTCTATCGGCTACAAAGAAAAGAGCATCTCCTTTTTCACCCTCCATATGCTCTATTATCCTTAAAAGAATAGTCTTGGGGAAAAATTTACTTAGAGGTGATTTTATCTTTTCAGGAGTAAGAAGGATCCAACTTAATCCCTTAGCTCCGTAAGGTTCTATCCTCTGGGATAGATCCTCTAATTCTTTACGAGAAAGGCGAGATCCCCCGGGAAGCCTTAATCCTTTCACCTCTCCTCCCTGGGCCAAGCACCTATGAAAGACGTGGAATTTACTCTGGCCAGCCAAAGAAGAGATGTTCTTTAACTCCAATCCAAATCGAGTGTCGGGTTTATCGATGCCAAATCGATCCATAGCCTCTTCGTAACCAAGACGAGGAAAGGGAATTTTCAGGGATATTCCCAGGGTTTTTTTAAATACATGAACCAGCATGGGCTCGACCAGGTTATATATGTCGTTTTCTTCAATGAATGAGGCTTCTATGTCTATCTGGGTGTGTTCTGGCTGTCTGTCCGCTCGTAAGTCTTCATCTCGAAAACACCTCACAATCTGAAAGTATCGATCGAAACCGGCCACCATCAAAAGTTGTTTGAATAACTGGGGAGACTGAGGAAGGGCATAGAATTCTCCCGGATTTACACGAGAGGGAACTAGATAATCTCTCGCTCCCTCAGGAGTACTGCGGGTCAAAAAGGGGGTCTCTATTTCCATGAAACCCTTTTTATCGAGGTAACTGCGTACCTGTTTAGTTACCTCATATCTCAGGCGAAGATTTTTTTGCATCACTGGCCTTCGTAGATCCAGATATCTATATTTTAGTCTGGTTTCCTCACTTGCCTCAATCTCATCTTGAATAGGAAAAGGAAGAGATCCAGATATATTTAGAATTTCCAGATTTTCCACTATCACTTCTATCTCTCCCGTCTCGAGCTCTAGGTTTACCGATTCAACTGGGCGCACTCTCACTTTACCCTCTACTGCAATCACCCATCCTTCTCTTAAGCTGCGGGCTAGCAGGTGACTTTCTTCATCTACCTTGGGATTGAAAACAACCTGAACAACTCCTGATTTATCACCTAGATCAATAAAAATCAATCCTCCATGATCTCGCCTTTTTTTCACCCATCCAGCTAAAACAATGGTTTTACCCTCGTTTTTTTTACTCAAATTTCCACAAAAGTGGTCTCGCTTCAACTTCATCATTCTTTCGGCTCGGAGACCCCATCCGTGAGGGCGGGGAGGAGAGCCATCCTCCTTGACAAATAATCTCTTTCTGCTATGTTAACATCGTTCTTTGACAGAATAGGGAGTTGCTCGCGCAATCCCGTTGAGCGTAAAATTCTGTGGGTAAGCTACTGTCCGAACACCTCTTCTCGGGGTAAGGCACCCACCGGGCAAACCGTTGAAGTTCGGGCTACACTAGCTTTACACTTTACCAGAGGGCATGCTCTCTGGGTTGGGCTGAGTGTCAACCAGCCCCTAAGTAGTGCTCGATGAAGCCAAAGGCTCGAAAGGAGCAATTGAGGCCGAGAGCAACTACAAGCCCCCTGCGTTAGCTGGGGGTAGTTGACATTAGCCGTTTCCGTTTAGTCTGCGATCAAGATCCTTCGCTTCGTCCCACCCTATTTTCTCCTGCTGACCTGACTCCATGTCCCGGAGAATGAACTTCCCTTCCTCTACCTCTTTTCCCCCTACAATCATTACCCATCTAGCCCGTCTCTTATCGGCGATCTTTAACTGAGAAGAAAGGCTCTTTAGTGAGAAGTTAACCCTGGTTCTTATTCCCTGACCGCGAAGAATCCTAGACAAACAGTATCCAGCCGTTAGCCCTTCCTCGTCCAGCGTAGCTATGTGAATCACAGAAGAATATTGGGGATGGACCTCTTTATGCTCTTTTTTTAAGGCGACTAACAACCGATCTACTCCTATAGCAAAACCTATGGCTGGAATAGAGGGACCTCCTAATTCTTCTACCAGGTCATCATACCTTCCCCCGGCGCAAATAGTAGCCTGTGGTCCCAGTAGTGATGAGACGATCTCAAAAATAGTGCGGGTATAGTAGTCAAGTCCCCTCACTAAATGAGGATCAATGCTGAACTTAATGTGAGCGTCTTTTAAACCCGTCCTTACTTTTTTGAAATGATTCTGACAATCTTCACATAAATAATCTCCAATCACGGGAGCTCTTTTTATTGTGGGTTGGCACTCCTCTTTCTTACAATCCAAAACCCGGAGGATGTTATATCGATAGCGTCTGCGACAATTAGAACAAAGGTTGGCCAGATTGAGTTTAAGATATTCCTTGAGTCGATCCTCATAAACTGGACGGCATCTCTTGCATCCAATAGAATTGAGCTGAATATGAAAATTGGCTAATCCTATTTTTTTAAAGAATTCAGCTCCTATCTCTATAACTTCCACGTCAAGCTGTGGACTTATTTCCCCTATTGCCTCCACTCCTATTTGGTGAAACTCTCGAAGCCGAGCGGCCTGAGGTCTCTCATATCTAAACATAGAACCCATATAGTAGACTTTCCATTCGAGGGAGTGTCCATACAGTTTGTGCTGGAGATAAGCCCGGACAATGGAGGCGGTGGCTTCTGGACGTAGGGATAGACTCCTTCCCTTTTTGTCCTTGAAGGTATACATCTGTTTGCCAGCGTCGGTTTCTTTTCCTAAACTGCGAAGGAAAAGCTCGGTGCGTTCAAAAGTAGGGATTCTTATCTCCTCATATCCGTACAAAGAAAAAAGGAAAGAAGCCTCTTTTTCGATCCATTGATATTGGAGGGTTTGCTGAGGAAGTAGATCCTCTACTCCTCTAGGGGAGTGAATCATTAACCTGTTCCCTTTGATACTTATAAACTGCCTTCAGGTGCTGCTCGTAACTCTGACTAAATTGGTGGATTCCATTGCCTTTAGCCACAAAATAGAGGTAGTCCACCTCAGCTGGATACAATATCGCATAAATGCTATCTTTTCCTGGACTACAGATAGGACCAGGTGGCAGCCCATGATAAAGGTAGGTATTGTAAGAGGAGGGGGTCTTAAGTTCATTGAGAGTCAATCTCTCTCGAAAATTTCCCAAAGCGTACTTGACAGTGGGGTCTGCCCGCAGTCTTAATCCTTTCTGGAGACGATTATAAAAGACAGCAGCAATAATGGGTTTTTCTGAACTCACACAAGCCTCCTTCTCCACTATGGAAGCCAGAGTAATTACCTCTTTCAGAGAGAGGTGATGGTTCCCTTTCCAATTTTCATAGAGTGGACCCACGACTTCCTCAAATCGAACCAGGAACTTTTTCACCACTTCTTGGGAATTTTCATCGCTGGCGAAGTAATAGGTATCGGGATAAAGGTACCCCTCCAGACTCTCTTTAGGTAGTGGAAAAGTGCAATCTTCCTTAAAAATTTGGGCATTGTCTATTAACCTGAGAAAGACATCTTCTTTTACGACTCCCTTAGAGCCCAGAATTTTTGCTACTTCCCATTTGGGAAGTCCTTCGGGGATGGTGACTCGATAGATCTTGATTTGTCCTTTCCTTAACTGGTGTAAAACCTCGATCAGAGTAGGGGAAGTTAACTCGTATTTACCTGCCTTGAGGTCTTTTTCCCAATTGAAGATTTTTGATAGAAGTATAAAAAGAAATGGGCTCTTTATAAGCTGGTGCTGAGATAAAATCTTGGCAATCCTCAAAGAGTCCACTCCTTGAGGAATGAGAACCTCTACAGATTCCTGGTTATAAGAGGGAAAGAAAATCAGAGAGATAAACCAGATTACCAAAAGAAACACTCCTATTATGCATACATTCTTCCACCATAATTTCTTGAAATTTTGGATTTTTAGAGTTTTCATGCGGCTAAGGCGATTCTCTTTCACTCTTGTGAGAGGGAAGAATTTAGAGGATTATCCTTCAAGTATTTCTGAGAATCTAGATAGTTCTGCAGAATCACAGTAGCGGCCACTTTGTCCCTGACCTTTTTCCTCTTGGAAAAACTTACCTTCGCCTCTTTTAAAACTCTCTCCGCAGCAGCCGTGGATAGTCTCTCGTCAAATAAGATTATTGGAATATTTATCCTTGCTGATAAATCTCTGACAAAGGAGCGCACCTTTTTTGCCTGCCACCCTTCCTCACCTTTCATATTCTTGGGCAGACCCACTACTATTTTTTTTACCTTATGTTGAGAGAGGAGCTTTCTAATTTGATCTATACTTTCATTGAGAGTAGATTTAGACCACCTCATCTGACCTATCCCTTGGGCTACGGTTTGAGAAAGATCGCTCACTGCTAACCCGATACTTTTATCTCCTAAATCCAGAGACAATACTCGCATCTTTCCCTATACTTTTCTTAGTGAGGCATTTTGACACTCCCCAGGACTAAAGTCCGAGGATTCTCAGTTCATCGCAGGAGCCAATGCTCCTGCTCCCTGAAGGCTCTGCCCGAGCCTTAGAATATTGCGGGCGGCATTAGTATCTCGGTCTATGATTAAACCACAGAAAGGACAATTATGGATACGACAAGACAATTCCTTGGGAACGAGTTTTTGGCAATTAGAACATTTCTGCGATGTATTCTTGGCAGGCACTTTAACAACTTCTTTTCCAGCTTCTTCCGCTTTAAAAAGAAGAATGTTAAAGAAATTAAACCAGGCTACATCTCTCATAGACCGATTAAGTACCCTATAGCTTTTAAAATGATTCATATTCTCGATATAGATAGTATCATACGCCAAAAGAATTTTTCTAGCAATTTTGAAATGAAAGTCTCTTCTTTGATTAAAAATTTTCTCATGAGCTTTAGCTACCATTATTCTCATTTTATTTCTTCGACTAGAACCTTTTTTCCTGTGAGAAAAACTTCTTTGCTTTTGAGTTAAAGATTTTTGTGCTCTTTGAAAAAACCTGGGATTACTAATTTTTTCTCCATTGGAGGTAGTTAAAAAAGACAGGCAACCAACATCAATTCCGATAGATTTACTAGTCTTAGGTAAGGGCTTAGAGGCTACTTTATCGCAAGAAAAAGTTACATACCATCTGTTTGAAAGAGTCTTACGAATGGTTACTGTTTTAATTTCTCCTTCAATAGGACGGGAAAGAAACAGCTTAAAAGAGCCGATTTTATTAATCCTAAGCTCTTTACCAACTAGCTTCCATCCAGCTTGTTTTAAGGTAAAGGAATCATAGCGATTAAAAGACTTGAAACGGGGGTAGCCAGACTTTTCACTTTTCTTTACCCTAGAGAAGAAATTTTGAAAAGCTTTATCCACTCTTTCTACAACTTCCTGGAGAGTCTGGGAAGGCACCTCTTTAAACTCAGGAAAGAATTTTTTAAGGGAAGGAAGCTCTTTAATTTGGTCATAACAGGAAATAGATTTATGGTAATTGTCCCAGGCAAATTTTCTTTGCTCAAGACAAAGGTTATAGAGGATACGGCAAAGCTCAAGAGTCCGAGAAGCTTTTTGTACGATTTCTCTATTGCCTTTGATATAATATTTAAAGCTCTTTTTCATTTTTTGCTCTGATTCTCAATATATTTTTGAATAGTCTTA
>Ga0315544_1000671_pt1 | contig 30331 bp, 22 predicted proteins | sample SalMarSW160130MG_2_FD_202543 | JGI IMG/M metagenome (GOLD analysis project Ga0315544, IMG submission 202543) | Salt marsh sediment microbial communities from the Plum Island Ecosystem LTER, Massachusetts, United States - Salt Marsh Sediment SW1601-130 ... | reverse complement strand
GGTCGCCACCTACAGGTCCGTGTTCGGCGCGAACCCCTGCTGGGAAGACACGGGGGGACACTGCGCGGGGAACAGTACGCGGATCGCCGTGACACCGGGCTTCCTCTGGGCCTCAGAAGACCCTGCCGGCGACGAGCCGGCGTGGACCAAGCGGATCGACCTCCAGAGCAAAGCGGTGTTGGCCAGCTACGCGGGCGAGATCACGGGCGCGAACGTCTCCACCGTGCTCATCACCGAGAATGTCGGCCAGTCGACCTACTCTACGAAGTTCGTGGATAGCGAGTCGGGGACTCTCAACGGGCAACTGCCCTTCGGATGGTCTTTCGACAGTAGCTGCGGCTCCTTCTGGACCTTCGAGGATGACAGATACCTCCGCATCGACAGCTCTGGAAGGATCATTCGGTCCATGGCCGAAACCTCCGGGATCGAGCGTGCTGTGGAAGCTGGAGGGCACTGCTGGCTCACCATCTGGCGTGATGAAGGTGAGACGATCGAGACCACTATCCTCCGACTGACTGCTTCGGGGGCTGAGCCCAGAGGGACTGTCTCGGCCAGAATCGAGACGATCCGCGGCGTCATGTGGGTCCGGCACAAGGACAAGACCGGGTCGTCGATCATGAGGCAGATCGACCCCGAGACCGGGCGTCTCATCGGGCCACTGTGGGCCATCTCGGGGTCGTGGGACGCAGTCATGCCTGTGCAGGACACGCTCTGGGTGTTAGCGGACGGGCAGTTGCGGCGGCTGGACCTTCCGGTCACGCTCTAGCGTGAGCCGGCTCGGTTCGGCCGGCGGCTCTCGTCGGATCTGCGGGACAATCACCTGGCCGCGATCATGCGAGGCGGCAATACCCGGGAATGAGGTAGCCATGCGCCAGATGAAGGCCCGTCTCGCCAATCGCTCCCCGTTGGATCTGGGAGCGTTGGATCTGGCGGCGCTGATGGGCTGCATCGATCATTCGGTCCTGCGCCCCGACCTGACGCAGGCGGAGGTCGAGGCGGCCGTCGACGTCGCGATCGAGTGGCAGACCGCCACCGTCTGCTGCCGTCCGGCCGATCTGCTGCCGGTCGTCAAGAGGGTCCGCCGCAGCCTCGTCGGCCCTACGACCGTCATCGGTTTCCCGCACGGGGCGCACGTCTCGCAGATCAAGCAGCGCGAGGCGCTCGTGGCTGTGGACCAGGGGGCCGTGGAGCTGGACGTGGTCGCCAACATCGGCGCCCTGCGCGGCGACGTGAGCTACGCCCGGGACGAGCTGGCGAGCATCGTCTACGCCGTCGCCCCGACGCCGGTGAAGGTCATCATCGAGACCGCGTACCTCACTCCGGAGCAGGTGGAGGCGGCGTGCCGGGTCGCGGTGGAAGCGCGGGCGGCCTTCGTCAAGAACGGGACCGGCTACTCGCCGCGCGGCGCCGAGGCGGGCGAGATCGCCCTGATGCGGCGAGTGGTGGGGCCGAGCGTGGGCGTCAAGGCCGCCGGCGGCGTCCGGACGCTGGAGGCGCTGCTCCAGATGCTGACCGCCGGAGCGTGTCGGGTCGGCGCCACGGCCACCGCCGCCATCGGCGCCGAGTGGCAGGCTCGAGGGCCCGAGGCGCTCAAGGCGGCCCTGGCGGCCCAGCCGGCCCCGGCCGCGAAAACGGGGACCTCCCCCAGCGACGAGCAGTAGAGGCACGAGGCCGGACCCCTCAGCCCGCCCCGGGCCGCCTGCTATACTTCGGGTGCGGGAGAGGAGGTCCCCGCGCCAATCGATGATTGCCGAGGTGTGCACGTTGCCTCAGGAAGGCGTGGCGCTCGCCCCGTGAGACGAGCCACCACCTTCGCGCCCCCAGGAGTCGCGGCGGCTCCTTCGGAGGGGCAGTCTACCCAGGTCCCTGACCATCAGGTCGAGGGCCTTTTTGTTTCCCGGGGTACAGGCACGGACGGCCGCGGGGTCAGGCTGGAGGGAGAGGGATAGGATGCCCGCCACAGTGATCGTCGGCCTGCAGTGGGGGGACGAAGGCAAGGGCAAGACGACGGACTTCCTGGCCGAGGACGTCACGGCCGTCGTGCGCTACCAGGGCGGCGACAACGCCGGCCACACGATCATGCTCGGCGAGGAGGTCTTCAAGCTACACCTCGTCCCGAGCGGCGTGCTCTACCCGCACATCACTCCGATCATCGGCAACGGGGTGGTCGTCAACCCGGCCACGCTCATCTCCGAGCTGGACATGCTGGCCATCCGCGGGCTGGAGGTGGACCGCGTCCGCGTCAGCCGCCACGCCCACGTGATCATGCCCTACCACATCGCCCTGGACGGGGCGATGGAGGCCCGCCTGGCCAAGGCCGCGGTGGGGACGACACGGCGGGGGATCGGCCCCGCTTATGCGGACCGCGCCTGGCGCATCGGCATCCGAATGGAGGACCTGCTGGACGGCCAGGCCCTGCGCGACAAGCTGGCCCGCATCCTGCCCGAGAAGAACGCCACTCTCCAGCGCCAGCACCACATGGAAAGCTTCGACCTCGAGGACCTGGTGGTCGTGGGGGTCGAATGGGGCAAGCGCCTCGCACCCCATATGGCCGACACGACTCAGCTCGTCCAGGAGCGACTGGCGCGCGGAGACCACCTCCTGTTCGAGGGCGCCCAGGGGACGCTGCTCGACCTGGACCACGGCAGCTATCCGTTCGTCACCTCGTCCAACCCGATAGCGGGCGGGGCGTGCACCGGCGGCGGCATCGGGCCGTTGCAGATCGACGAGGTCATCGGCGTCATGAAGGCCTACGCAACGCGCGTGGGCTCGGGCCCGTTCCCCACCGAGCTGACGGACGAGATCGGGGAGGGGATCATCGACCGCGGCCGCGAGTACGGCACCACGACCGGCCGGCGGCGCCGGGTGGGCTGGTTCGACGCCGTTCCGCTGCGCTATGCCGTGGCGGTCAGCAGCGTAAGCTCGATCATGCTCAACAAGATCGACATCCTGTCCGGCCTGGACGAGGTGCTGATCTGCATGGCCTACGAAGTAGACGGCAAGCGGGTCGACTGGTGGCCGTCGGACGCGGACATCCTGGAGCGGGCCAAGCCGATCTACGAGCGCTTCCCCGGCTGGACCGAACCGCTGCACGACTGCCGCTCGATGACCGACCTACCCGAGAACGCCCGCCGCTATCTCGACGCCGTGGAGCGGCTGTCGGGCGCGCCGATCTGCCTGGTCTCGGTGGGGCCGGAGCGTCACCAGACGATCGTCCGCATGGAGCGACCTCAGCGGCCCAAGGGCAACGGCCGGGCGAAGGTGAAGGCGGCCGCAGGCACAGCCGGCACGGCCAGGGGGCCGAAGGCGAAGGGGCCGAAGGTGGCGAAGGGAGCGAAGGGGCCGCAATGAGCCGGACCGTCCGCTCCAGGTCGCAGGCCGCCGGTCCCGCCAGGGTGCTCGTCCTGGGGTCGGGGGGCCGGGAGCACGCCCTGGCGTGGAGACTGGCCCGCGAGGCGGACGTGCAGTCAGTGATCGTCGCCCCGGGGAGCCACGCCATAGACGCGGAGCGCAAGATCCGCTGCGTGCCGGAGGTCTCGGCGCTGGACCCGGCCGCGGTCCTGGCTCTGGCCAGGTCTGAGAAGGTGGACCTGGTCGTGGTGGGGCCCGAGGCCCCGCTGGCCGTCGGCGTGGCCGATCCCCTCGCAAAGGCCCGGATCCCGTGCTTCGGGCCGGTGCAGGCCGCCGCCCGCATCGAATCGAGCAAGTCTTTCTGCCGTGACGTGGCCGCGGCGGCCAAGGTGCGGATGGCCCGCGGCGAATCGTTCTCCGAGCTCGATCCGGCGCTGGCGTTCGCCGCGGAGCTGGCCAGCGCCCGAGGCTCTCGCGGGGTGGTGGTCAAGGCGGACGGCCTCGCCGCAGGCAAGGGCGTGACGGTCTGCGACGACCTGGCCGGCGCCGAGACGGCGCTGGGGGCGCTGTTCGCCGATCTGCCAGGCGGGGGCGCGAAGGCGGCCGGGAAGGGCGAGGCGCAGCCGGTCGTCGTCCTGGAAGAGCGGCTCGCGGGCCGGGAGGCCAGTTTGATCGCCATCTGCGACGGCCGAAACGCCCTGGCGCTGCCGGCGGCTCGCGACCACAAGCGCCTGCTCGACGGCGACGAAGGCCCGAACACCGGCGGCATGGGCGCCTACTCGCCCGTGCCGGACATCCCGGAGAGCCTGAGCGCCACGCTGCTGGAGACCATCCACGAGCCGGTCCTGGCGGAGCTGGCGCGGCGCGGGATGCCGTTCCGCGGCGCCCTCTATGCCGGGTTGATGCTGACGCCCGAGGGGCCGGTGCTGCTCGAGTTCAACGCCCGCTTCGGCGATCCCGAGGCCCAGGCCATCCTGCCGCGGCTGTCGGTGCCACTGGGGCCGTTGCTCCTGGCCGCGGCCAGGGGGAATCTGTCTGCAGCCGCCGCGGAGCTGCGGCTGCGGAGCATGATCCTGCCCACCACCGGCGATGCCGCCGTGGTCGTCGTCCTGGCCGCGGCCGGCTACCCCGAGAACCCTCGTAAGGGCGACGTCATCGACGGCCTCGACGAGGCGGCCCGGGCCGGGGCCACGATCTTCCACGCCGGCACCGTGCAGGATGAGGAGGGCCGCTACCGCACCAACGGCGGCCGGGTGATGGCGGTCGTGGGCCTGGGCAGCAGCCTGGCCGCCGCCCGGGCGGAAGCGGAGCGCGTTGCGGACAAGGTCGGCTGGGATGGCATGCAGCGCCGTCGCGACATCGCCGCCAGGCTGCCGGCGCCAGCCCCCGAGGGCGCTGCGCAGCCGATCTCGTCCGGATGGGCGGCAGCGGAGGAACGGCCATGATCCCGCGCTACACCCTGCCGGAGATGGGCGCCATCTGGACCGACCAGGCCCGCTTCGAGGAGATGCTCCGCGTCGAGATCGCCGTCGCCCGGGCGCAGGTGAGCCGGGGCACCGTTCCGGCGAAGGCGCTGAAGGCCATCGAGGGCCGGGCCCGCGTCGATGTCGATCGCATCGCCGAGATCGAGAAGACGGCCGATCACGACGTCATCGCCTTCGTCAGCCAGGTGGCCGAGACCGTGGGCGAGGAGGGCCGCTTCCTGCACCTGGGCCTGACCAGCAGCGACGTCGTCGACACCGCACTGGCGTTGCAGCTCCAGGCCGCCGGCCGGCGGCTGCTCGACGACGCGGATGCGCTCGTCGAGACCCTCGTCACCCGCGCCCGCGCCGAGGCCGGCACGGTCATGATGGGCCGGACTCATTCGGTCCACGCCGAGCCGACGACCCTGGGCCTGAAGATCGCCGGCTGGGCGTTCGAGATCGCCCGCGATCGGGCCCGCCTGGCGGCCGCCGTCGACGATGTCGCAACCGGCAAGGTCTCCGGTCCGGTCGGCACGTACAGCCACCTCGACCCCGATCTGGAGGACGAGGTCCTGACCGACCTGGGCCTGCACCGCGACCCGATCTCCACCCAGATCGTCCAGCGCGATCGCCACGCCGCGCTGCTGGCCGCCATCGCCATCACCGGGGGCAGCCTGGAGCGGATCGCCACGGAGGTCCGCAACCTCCAGCACACCGAGATCGGCGAGCTGATGGAGCCGTTCAAGAGCGGTCAGAAGGGCTCCAGCGCCATGCCCCACAAGCGCAACCCGATCCTCTCCGAGCGCATCGCGGGCATGGCCCGACTGCTGCGCGGCTACGCCGCCGCGGCCATGGAGAACCAGCCGCTGTGGCACGAGCGCGACATAAGCCACTCCTCGGCCGAGCGAATCCTGCTCCCGGACTCCACGATCCTGCTGGACTACATGCTGGTCAAGGCGTGCGGCCTCGTGGAGCGGCTCGTCGTGCGGCCGGAGCGGATGCGCGAGAACATCGAGCGCGGGCTGGGCCTGCACTGCAGCAGCCGCGTTCTGTTGGCCCTGGTCGATCAGGCCGGGATGAGCCGCGAGAACGCCTACGCCGTGGTCCAGCGCAACTCGCTGCGAGCCGCCGATGAGCGCCGTCATCTGCGCGAGGTGGTGATGGCCGACCCGGACGTCGCAGGGCGGCTCTCGGACGAGGCGCTGGCGGCCTGCTTCGACGAAAGCCACTTTCTGCGCAACGTTGCCACCGCGATGGCCCGACTGGACGACCTGCTCCCGCCCACCCGAAAGGAGGCCGCCGATGCCCGCTAGGCCGAAGTCGGGCGCGCCCGAGAACCCCGGCGACCCGCGGGCTGCCGGGCACACGCTCGAAGGCTCGGACGCGTTCGTCCGTTCGGGCAAGGTGCGCGACCTGTTCGAGATCGAGCACAACCTGCTGCTGGTGGCCAGCGATCGGCTGTCCGCCTTCGACGTCGTGCTGCCGACACCCATTCCCGACAAGGGTCGGGTGCTGACCGGCTTGTCGCGCTTCTGGTTTGCCGAGACGTCCGATCTAATCCACAACCACCTGATGAGCACCAGCCCGGAGTCACTGCCGTGGAAGTTCACCGACGAGGCCGGCAAGCGCGACCTGCGAGGCCGGATGATGATCTGCCGCAAGGCCAACGTCCTGCCGGTGGAGATCATCGTCCGCGGCTACCTGGCGGGATCGGGCTGGAAGGAGTACCAGAAGACCGGGTCCATCTGCGGCATCGAGCTGCCGCCCGGGCTTCGCGAATCCGACCAGCTGCGTCAGCCCATCTTCACCCCCTCGACCAAAGCCGAAGCGGGCCACGACCAGAACATCAGCTTCGACGAGATGGTGAAGCTCGTCGGCGGTGAGATCGCCGAGCGCGTGCGCGACGTGGCGCTGGACGTGTACCGGCGCGGCGCGGACGACGCCGAGGAAGCCGGCATTCTCCTGGCGGACACGAAGTTCGAGATGGGCACCTCGGTCGACACGGGCGAGCTGATGCTGATCGACGAGTTGATGACGCCCGATTCGAGCCGGTTCTGGGATGCCGAGAAGTACGAACCCGGCCGGCCGCAGGACAGCTACGACAAGCAGCCGGTCCGGGACTGGCTGGAGACCCTCGACTGGGACAAGACCTACCCCGGGCCGGAGCTGCCGCCGGAGATCGTCGCCGACACGCGCCGGCGCTATGTGACCGCCTTCGAACGGATCACCACGGCCAGCTTCGAGCGTTATCTGAAGGAGGATGTGATCGCCCGATGAGCGAGTTCCGGTACGCCGTCAACGTGCTGCCCAAGCCCGGCATCCTCGACCCGCAGGGCAGGGCCGTGGAGCAGAGCCTGCCCCATTTATCCGTGACCAACGTCTCCCATGTCCGTGTCGGCCGCCGCGTGGAGCTGACCGTCACGGCCGAGAAGGAGCCCGACGCCCGAGCCGTGGTCGACGGCCTGGCCAAAGAGCTGCTGTCCAACCCACTGATCGAGTCCAACGCCGTCGAGCTGCTGGAAGGGACGTCGTCGGTCAAGTCCGCGACGAAGGCCTCGGCCAGGGTGAAGTCCAGGTGAGAATCGGCGTCGTCGTCTTCCCGGACTCCAACTCGGACGTCGACTCGCTCAACGCCCTGGCCGTGGCCGGCGCGGAGCCCGTTCGCCTGTGGCACGAGTCGCCGGATCTGGAGGGGGTCTCGGCCGTCATCCTGCCGGGCGGCTTCTCCTATGGGGACTACTTGCGGGCCGGGGTCATCGCCCGCTTCAGCCCGGTCATGCGCGGCGTCTCCGATTTCGCCGCCAGGGGCGGCCCGGTGCTGGGCATCTGCAACGGCTTCCAGGTCCTGGCCGAGGCTCGCCTGGTGCCGGGGGCCTTGCTGCGCAACCACTCGCTGCGCTTCGCCGGCAAGCTGGTGAAGATCAAGCCCGAGCGTCTCGACTCGCCGTTCACGAAGTCCGGGTCCGGGGCGGCCATGCGGATCCCGGTCGCCCACGGCGAGGGCTGCTACTACCTGGACGAGGCCGGCCTGGACGAGCTGGAGCGGAACGGCCAGGTGCTGTGGCGCTACGTTCGAGAGGATGGCTTGCCGGCTCTCGACCCGGACGACCCGGCCAACCCCAACGGCTCGCTGCGGGCCATCGCCGGCGTCTGCAACGCCGCCGGCAACGTGGCCGGGCTGATGCCCCATCCGGAGCGGATGTGCGAGCCGATCCTGGGCCGGGACGACGGCTTGCAGATCATCGCCTCGCTCGTCGAGAGCGCTCGGGCCTGGGAGGCGGCCCGATGAGCGCCGACCCGACGGGCCTGACGGCCGAGCCGGCCCAGCCGGCCGAGCCGGCTCCGCTGCACCGCCAGCTGGGCCTGACCGACGACGAGTTCGAGGCGGTCCGGGCCAAGCTGGGCCGCGATCCCAACCACACTGAGCTGGCCATGTTCAGCGTGATGTGGAGCGAGCATTGCTCCTACAAGAGCTCCAAGCCGCTGCTGAAGACCCTGCCGACGCGGGGCCAGGGGATGATGGCCGGGCCCGGCGACAACGCCGGGGTGGTCCGCATCGGCGATGGGCTGGCTGTGGCCTTCAAGGTCGAGAGCCATAACCACCCCAGTGCCGTCGAGCCCTACCAGGGGGCGGCCACGGGCGTCGGCGGGATCCTGCGCGACATCTTCACCATGGGCGCCCGCCCGATCGCCGTCTTCGACGCTCTCCGCTTCGGCGACCCGACCGATCCTCGCACCCGGCACCTGGTCGACGGCGTCGTTCGCGGCGTCGGCGGCTACGGCAACTGCGTCGGCGTGCCCACCATCGGCGGCGAGCTGGTCTTCGACCCCTGCTACCAGGGCAACCCCCTGGTCAACGTCATGGCCATCGGCCTGCTCGAGGAGCGGATGCTGATCCTGGCCGAGGCGCCGGGCCCGGGCAACTACTACGTCCTGTTCGGCTCGACGACCGGGCGCGACGGCATCGGCGGGGCGAGCGTGCTGGCCAGTGCCACCTTCGCCGACGACGATCCCAACAAGAGGCCCACCGTCCAGGTCGGCGACCCCTTCGCCGAGAAGCTGCTGATCGAGGCCAGCCTGGAGCTGATCGACCGCCGCCTGGTGGAGGGCATCCAGGACCTGGGAGCGGCCGGCATCACCTGCGCCACCTCCGAGTCGGCCGACAAGGCCGGGACCGGCATCCTGCTCGACCTGGACGCCGTCCCGCGGCGGGAGCCGGGCATGGAGCCGTGGGAAGTGATGATCTCCGAGTCCCAGGAGCGCATGGCGGCCACCTGCCGGCCGGAGAACTACGAGGCCGTGCGGGACGTCTGCGAACGCTGGGGCATCCCGATAGCGGTCGTCGGCCGGGTCACCGCCGACGGCGACATCCACGTCATCGAGGGCGGGATCGGCCCGGACGGCGAGCCCAACCCGGACGCCCGGACGATCGCCCGGGTCCCGGCGAAGGCCCTGGTGAGCGATGCGATCGTCCACTATCGGCTGGCCTCTCCGCCGGCGCGACGCCGTCCCGCACCGGCCCCCGGGATCCCGCTCACGGCCCAGGACGGGCTGCCCGAGCGGGGCATGGACCCGGCCGCGGTTCTGGTGGCCCTGCTCGGCAGCGCCAATCTGTCGAGCCGGCGCTGGGTCTACGAGCAGTACGACTCCTCGGTCCAGAGCAACACCCTGGAGTGGCCCGGGCACGGCGCGGCCGTGCTGCGGGTCAAGGGCACGACCATGGGCCTGGTGGCGAGCACCGACGGCAACCAGACGGTGGGGGCCATGGACCCGTACCTCGGCGCCCAGCTGTCGGTGGCCGAAGCGACGCGCAACATCTCGATAATGGGCGCCCGCGCGCTCGGCATCACCAACTGCCTCAACTACGGCAACCCCGAGCGGCCGGAGGCCTTCTGGCAGCTCCAGGAAGCGGTGCGCGGGATGGGCGACGCCTGCCGGGCGCTGGACATCCCCGTGACCGGCGGCAACGTCTCGCTCTATAACGAGTACCCGGGTGGGGCCATCTCGCCCACGCCGCTGATCGGCGTGGTCGGCCTCCTGGACGACGTCGCGCTTCTGGTCCGCCCGCCGTTCCAGGCCGAAGGCGACTGCGTGATTCTGGTGGGCGAGAGCGCACCAGGGCTCGCCGGGTCGTCCTACGCAGCCATGGCCGGCCTGGCTTCGGAGGACGCCCCACCCGCCCTGGACCTGGAGCGGGAGGCGGCCCTGCAGTCCTTCATCCGAGAGGCAATCGGCAGGGGGCTGGTGGCCTCGGCCCAGGACGTCTCCGGGGGAGGCCTGGCTGTGGCCATAGCCGAGTGCGCGATGTGGGGCGGGCTGGGTGCGCAGCTGCGCCTTGGCGTCTCCGGCTCGCCGGCCATCGAGCTCTTCGGCGAGAGCCCGTCGCGCCTGGCGCTCTCCTGCCGGCCGCGCCACGCCGCCGCCCTGGAGCTGCTGGCTCGCCAGTTCGGCCTGCCGTCGCGGATACTGGGCACGGTCGGCGGCGAACGGCTGCAGATCGAGCTGACCGGCCAGGGCGCCACCGGTGCGGCCGAGGACCGCGGCTCACGCGTGGCTGACGCGCTGGACGTGTCGCTGGCAGACCTGCGACATGCCTGGGACCATGGCCTGGCGCGGGCGCTGGGCCTCGAGGGCGAGAGCTAGCCATGTGCGGCATCTTCGGCGCAGTCACACCCGGCGCCGACGCTGCCGCTCTGACGGCCCTGGGCGTCTTCTCGCTCCAGCACCGGGGCCAGGAATCGGCCGGTATCGCCGTCAGCGACGGCGAGCAGCTGATGCTCTACAAGGACCTGGGCCTGATCTCGCAGGTCCTCGACGAGCGCCGCCTGCCCAGCCTGCGCGGGCCGCTGGCCATCGCCCACTGCCGCTACTCCACGACCGGGTCCACGGTCTGGGAGAATGCCCAGCCCACCTTCCGGCTGGGGCGGGCGCGGTCGATCGCCATTGGCCATAACGGCAACCTGGTCAACACCCGCGAGCTGCTGTCGCACCTGCCGGGCGGCAAGTCCCGCCTGGCCGCCACCACAGACACCGAGCTGCTGACGGCACTGCTGGCCGACGACCCGGCCGGCGACACGATCGCAGCTCTGCAGAAGGTCCTGCCGCTCGTACAGGGCGCCTACTCGCTGGCCATCCTCGACCAGAAGCGAGTCATCGGGGTCCGTGATCCGTTCGGCATCCGGCCGCTGGTCCTGGGCCGACTGGCACCCTCCGCGGATGACCCCGAGGGCCGCCGTTCGGGCGGCTGGGTCGTCAGCTCCGAGTCGGCCGCCATCGAGGTGGCCGGCGGGACCGTGGTGCGGGACGTGGAGCCGGGCGAAATCGTCATCCTGGAGGAGGGCAAGGAGCCGGCCTCGGTCCGCTTCGCCGAGGGGCACCAGCAGCTGTGCGTCTTCGAGCTGATCTACTTCGGCCGGCCGGACTCCTACATGCTCGGTCGCAACCTCTACGAGTCGCGCCGCCGGATGGGCCTGGCCCTCGCCAAGGAGTCGCCGGCGCCGGCGGATCTGGTTGTGCCGGTGCCGGACACGGGCGCCCCCGCCGCCGCGGGCTTCGCCGAGGGCTCGGGCCTGCCGTACAGCGAGGGGATGGTCCGTAACCGCTACAGCGGCCGGACCTTCATCCAGCCCAGCCAGCACATGCGCCAGCGCGGCGTGACGGTCAAGCTGAGCCCGTTGCGCGACGTTGTGGCCGGCAAGCGGCTGGTGGTCGTGGACGACTCGATCGTGCGCGGCACCACCACCCGCCAGATAGTGGCTCTGCTGCGCAAGGCCGGCGCGCGCGAGATCCATCTCCGCATCAGCTCCCCGCCGATCCACCACCCCTGCTTCTACGGCATCGACACTCAGATCGAGACGGAGCTGATCGCCTCGACCAACTCCGTCGAGGAGATCCGCAAATTCGTAGGCGCAGATTCGCTGGCCTACCTTTCGATCGAGGGCGTCCTGTCGGCGCTGGACCTGCCGTACGAGCGCTTCTGCTTCGCCTGCTTCGACGGCCGCTACCCGGTTCCGGTGCCCTACGACACGACCCGCCACAAGTTCGTCCTGGAGGACACGGAGGGCGAGCCGGTCTCCAAGGGCGAAGCGGAGGCGACGGTGGCCAAACGTGGCCAGAGCGAGGGTGACGAGCAATGAGCGCGAATCGCGGTGCCAAGGCGGGCGGGGCCTGGGACGCCTACCGCGAGGCCGGAGTGGATGTGGACGCCGGCGAGAAGGCCGTAGACCTGATGCGGGCCGCGGTGGAGGCGACGAGCCGGCCGGAGGTCGTGGGCGGAATCGGCGGTTTCGCCTCGGCCATGGCCGTGCCGGCGGGCTATCGCGAGCCGCTGCTCATCAGCTCCACCGACGGCGTGGGCACCAAGACGGCGATCGCCGCGGGCCTGGGCCGCTACGACACGATCGGCCACGACCTGGTGGCTATGTCCGCCGACGATCTCGTCTGCTCCGGCGCCGAGCCCCTGTTCTTCCTGGACTACGTGGCCGTTGGCCGCCTGGTTCCGGAGCGAGTGGCGGAGATCGTCACCGGCATCGCGGGCGGCTGCCGGCTTGCCGGCTGCTCTCTGATCGGCGGCGAAACGGCCGAGCACCCGGGCCTGATGGAGCCCGACGAGTTCGACCTGGCCGGCTTCTGCGTCGGCGTCGTGGAGCGGGAGCGGCTGCTGGACGGAACGACGGCGCAGGCCGGCGACGCGCTCATCGGGATCGCCTCGTCCGGGCTGCACTCCAACGGCTACTCCCTGGTGCGGCGGATCGTGGCCCACAACGAGCTGGACCTGGGCGAGGGCTACGGCGAGCTGCTGGGCCGGATCCTGGGCCCGGAGACGCCGCCCGAACCCGACCAGGCGGAAATGAGCCTGGGCCAGGTGCTGCTGACCCCGACCCGCATCTACTCGCAGGCGATCCTGCGCCTGCGGCAGCGGCTGACCGAGGCCGGGGCGGACCTGCGCGGCGCAGCCCACGTCACCGGCGGCGGCCTGGCGGGCAACGTGCCGCGGGCCCTGCCTGAAGGCCTGGCGGCCCGGCTCGAACCATCGGCCTGGCCGATGCCCTCAATCATGAACCTGATGGGCGCTTTGGGCGGCCTTTCGGCAGCGGAGATCCGGTCGACCTTCAACGGAGGCCTGGGCATGGTCTGCGTCGTGCCGCCGGAGAAGGTCGAGACGGCGCTGAGCAGCCTGGCGGCGGATGGCCTGGCGGCCTGGCGAGCAGGTGAAGTCGTTTCTGCCGGGAAGGCCGGGGCGCGATACGTGGAATCGGCATAGCGGCACAGCACTACGAAGGAGGAGCGGAGTGGCGCATCGGATCGCGGTAGGGGTATCGGGAACCGGCAGCAACCTGAAGGCGTTGCACGCCGCGACGCTGCGCTGCGCCCTTGACGCCGAAATCGTGCTGGTCTTCGCCGATCGGGAGTGCCCCGCGCTCGAGTGGGCGATCGAGCAGGGGATCGAGACCCTGATGGTGCCCATGCCCAGGATGTCGGAAGCCGACGCCCGTGCGGCGGCCAGCGAGGTGCTGGCGGCTTCGCTGCAGGCCGTCGACCCCGAGCTGATCGTGCTTGCCGGCTACATGCGAGTCCTGGGGCCGGCGGCCCTGGGCGCCCTGGCCTGCCAGGTCATCAACCTTCACCCGGCCCTGCTGCCGTCGTTCCCGGGAGCGCACGCCATCAAGGATGCCCTCGAGGCCGGCGTGAAGATGACGGGCGTTACCGTCCACTTCGCCGACGGCTCGCTCGACGGGGGACCGGTCATCCTCCAGGAGGCCGTGCCTGTCCTGGCCGGCGACACCGAGGAGACGCTGGCCGAAAGGATCCACGCGGCCGAGCACCAGCTGCTACCGCGAGCCGTGGCTCTGGCGTTGGCCGGGGCGCTCTCGATCGAGGCGGACGGTCGAACGGTTCGCATCGATGCCGCCCGGGCAGCCGAGAAGGTGCCCTGTGCCAAACGGGCGCTGCTGTCGGTTTCCGACAAGACGGGGTTGGCCGAATTCGGCGCGGGGCTGGTGCGCCTGGGCTTCGAGCTGGTCTCGACCGGCGGCACGGCGAAGGCGTTGCGGGCCGCGGGCCTGCCGGTCACCGACGTGGCCGCGGTCACCGGCTTCCCGGAGATGCTCGATGGGCGCGTCAAGACGCTCCACCCCCGGGTCCACGCCGGCATCCTGGCCGATCGGCGGGTAATGATCCATCGCGAGCAGATGGCCGCAGCGGCCATCGAGCCCTTCGACCTGGTCGTGTCCAACCTCTACCCCTTCGCCGCGGCGGCCGAGAAGCCCGGTATCAGCTTCGACGAGCTCGTCGAGGAGATCGACATCGGCGGCCCGTCGATGGTCCGCGCGGCGGCCAAGAACCACGCTTCGGTGGCCATCGTCACCTCGCCGACCCGCTACGAGACGGTGCTGGCCGAGCTGAAACGCGACGGCAAGGTAGGCGAGGGGTTGCGCTCGGTGCTGGCCGTGGAGGCCTTCCAGCACACCGCCGCCTACGACGCCCGTATCTCCGCCGAGCTGCCGGGCCGCATGGCCGCGGCCGGGGTCTCGCTGCCCGACGAGCCGGGCCTGCCCGGGGCCACCGATCCCTACCCGCCGACGCTGGTCGTGGGCCTGGAGAAGGTGGAGACCCTGCGCTACGGCGAGAACCCGCACCAGCAGGCTGCGCGCTACCGCCGGCCGGGGACCAGTCCCTGGGCGGGGCCCTTCGCCACGGGCGGGGCCATCCTGCAGGGCAAGGCCCTCAGCTACAACAACGTCCTCGATGCCTCAGGCGCCGTGGCCATGGCGCGGGCCTTGCGCGGTCCGGCCTGCGTCGTCGTCAAGCACACCAACCCCTGCGGCGCCGCCGAGCGGGCCACGCTGGAGGAGGCCTGGCTGGACGCCCTGGCGGGCGATCCGGTGTCCGCCTACGGCGGTGTCGTGGCCCTCACCCGCGAAGTGGACGCCGCCACCGCGGCCGGCCTGGCCTCGATCTTCCTGGAGGTGATCGTGGCCCCGTCATACTCCGCCGCGGCCCTGGAGATCCTGTCCAAGAGGGCCAACCTGCGCCTCCTGGAGGACCCGCTGCTGGGGGCCGAGGAGAAAGCGCCGCCGCCCTCGCCCACGGCCTCGCTGCGCACGGCCGGCGGATCCGTTCTGGTGACGTCCCCGGATGTCCTGCCGGACGACCCCGCGGGGTGGACGGTGGCGACCAGCCGCGCCCCGACGGAGCAGGAGATGCGCGATCTAGACCTTGCCTGGCGCCTGTGCCGGGGCGTGGTCTCCAATGCCATCCTGCTGGTCAAGAACGGCATGGAGATCGGCCTTGGTTCGGGCCAGACGAGCCGGGTGGACGCCGCGCGCCAGGCCGTGGCCAAGGCCATGGCTTTCCACGGCCCCGACGCTCTGCGCGGCGCCGCCTGCGGCTCGGACGCCTTCTACCCTTTCCCCGACGCGGTGGAGGTCTGCCTGGAGGTCGGCGTCACGGCCTTCGCCCAGCCGGGCGGCTCGGTCCGCGACGCGGAGGCCATAGACGCCGCCGAGAAGGCCGGGGCGACGATGGTCATCACCGGAGTCCGTCACTTCCGCCACTGAGGGGCCGGACGCCCGCATATTGCCTGCCGGTTGGGGCAGGGTAGACTGCCCGCATCGCTGACGCTCGGGGTGATTGGGAGAGTGCATCCGTGACCGGCGGAGGGTCGCTGACCAGGCGATGGGCTGTGCTCGTGGCGCTCGCCGCGGGCCTGACCGCACTGGCCCTGCTGCTCATCCTATTCGCCAGCCCCGCCCGGGCCGCAAGCCCCAACCCGGACGGATGCCCGGACGGCTTCCACTTCGAGCCGCTGAGCGGCGTGGGCTGCGTCCAGGATCAGCTGCCGCCCGACGCGAGATACGGCTACACCGGGGCCGCCATCTGCAGCGACCCGTACATCATGGTTCAGGCGCCCGGCCCGAACAGCTTCGGCCGGGACCCGAACGTCTACTACCTCATCCAGTGCATAACCCCCGAGGAGGCGGACCAGTGGGCTGGCCAGGTCCCGGTCCCGCTGGGGACGGGGCCGCTGGACGACCTGGCCGGGATGCTGGTCGAAGGAGACCCCGTGCTGCCGGATCCCGAGGATTCGGACATCGGCGGTCTGGCCGCCACGGCGGCCCTCATGGTCTCGGCTGCCGGCGCGGCTCTGCTCACCGGCTCGGCCCTGGGCACGGCCGCGAAGGGCGCGACTGCCGTCGGGGCCGCGGGAGCCGGGGGGCCCGGCTCGATAGGGCTCATCGGCGGAGGAGGCGAGGCATCTGCCGCCCTGGGCGTGGCTCCGTCCGGGGAGCCTGTGGCGACCGTTTTCGAACTTCCACTCCAGGTCGCAGGGGGACTGACCACGTCCGCCGGGTCCGGCCTGCCGCTGCCGCGCGCGGAGCTTGTATCGGCGGGCCTGAGCATCGCTCGCTCCGTGCAGCGCCTCACAGACGAGCCGGACGCGACCGGCTACAGCTCGGGCGACCTGGTTCAGCTGCTGGGAGACGCGGCCTCGATCGGCGCCCTGGCCACGATCCTTGCCCCGGCCACCGGCCTGGTCTCTCTGGCGGGCACCGGGGCCGCGACTGCGACCGACGCGCAGGCGGGCAAGGTGCTCGATCGGCTGCGCCAGGGCTTCGGCCAGCTCGGCTACATGCAGGGCGTCCTGGACGAGAACATCAGCGCCCTGGACGGACAGCTGGCCGGCCTTGACGGGGCGCCGCGCGGTGGAAGCCCCGCCGCCCTGCGTTCTCCGGGCGACCCGGCGGCCCTGTCCGATGAGGACCTGCGCGAGCTGCGCGCCGCCTGGGCCGCGCACACCGACGTCCTCTTCGACGCCCTCATCGAGGCCCAGGCCGATATGGGCGATCTGGACAATCGGCGCCGCAACCTTGCCCACCAGATAGACGCCGTCAACGACCTGCTGGCCCGCCTCGACGAGTCGGGTAGGGCCTCGGTACCGCCCCATCTCGGCGACACCCTGAGCTACGGCCTGGGCTGGTTCCGGGCGGGCGACCCGGCCCTCATGGTGGCCGCGCTGCGGGAGAGCCGGGCCCAGGCCCGGGCGGCCGGAATGGCCGAGGTTCTGCGCAGCAGCCCGGCCATGGCCCGCGCCTCGGCGATCGTCGCCGCCAGCATGGCCGGGGCCCCGGGGCAGACCGCCGGAGCAGGCCCGGGCACTCAGCCCGCCGGGAAGGGCAAGGCGGCCGGGGCCGGCAAGGGCTCGGCCTCGACGGGCAGACCCAGAAGCCTGCGCTTCTCCCAGTGGGCCAGGGCCAATCGCTTCGAGGGGGGCCGCATGGGCGTCCTCCAGGCTCTGGCCGGCCTGGAACGCTGGAGCGGTTTCTACGACGCCCTCACCGGCACTCTGCAACGCCGCATCACGACTCTCCGCGAGCAGGCCTACGCGGCCGGCGCGACCCGCCGCAGCCTCTCCAGCGAGATGCAGCACCGTACGCTGGAGGCCGAGCGATGAACGAGTACCAGCTCGTGGCCGTCTTCGGCGCCGTGCTGGCCCTGCTGGCCGGGTTGTGGGATGCCCGGCGCATCAGGCGGCGACAACGCTACTCGACCCTTGCCGTGGCCGTTGGGGCCGGCGGGCCGGTCGTGGCGGTGGTGCTCTTCCTGGTCACGACGAACCTGATGCTCAAGGGATCGGTCACGGCCGCCCTGCTCGGAGGCGGAGCGGTCCTGGGGATGACGGCCGCTTCGCTCGCGCAGGTGGGGCGGGCCGAGAGGGGGGCGATCCGGCTGAGCGGAGCGGCCTGGTTGCCGCTGCCGGCGGCGCTGGCCGTTGCGGCGGTGCAGCTCTGCGCCGCGGCCGAGTCGCTGGCCGGGATGATCGTCGCCATGGCGGCCCTGGAGGCGGCGGCGGCCTTCGGGGTGGGCGCAGCCCTGGTGCTGATGCTGCGGCGGGCCACGATGCCGGGTCCGGCGTAGCGGGCGCCGCATCCATCCGTCCGTCCGCTACCATTCCTTGCCATGAGCGCCGATCGCTACTACATCACGACCGCCATCGCCTACGCCAACAATCGCCCGGGCCTGCACACCCTGTACGAGGTCGTTGGCGCCGACGTCCTGGCCCGCTGGCACCGCATGAAGGGCGATCGGACGCGCTTCCTGACGGGTCTGGACGAGCACTCGGTCAACATCGCCCAGCGCGCTTCCGAGCTGGGCAAGACGCCCAGGGAGTTCGTGGACGAGAACGTGGCGCTCTTTCGGACCGCCGAAGACGCGCTTCTGATCAGCCCCGACCGCTTCATCCGAACCACGGACCCGGACCACATCAAGGCCGCCCAGGAGATGGTCCGGCGGGCTCATGCCAACGGCGACATCTACGTCGGCACCTACGAGGGCTGGTACTGCCCGGCCGAGGGTTTCAAGGCTCCGTCGGACGTGACCGAGACGCCCGAAGGCGCGCGCTGCCCCAACCACCCGACGGTCCCGCTGCAGTGGCTGTCGGAGCACAACTGGTTCCTGCGCCTGTCGGCCTACCAGGAGCGACTGGAGAAGCACTTCGAGGAACACCCGGAGTTCGTCCAGCCGGAGTATCGCCGCAACGAGATGCTGAGCTTCATCCGCGGCGGCCTGGAGGACTTCTCCATCAGCCGCGCCGGGGCAAGCTGGGGCATCCCGTTCCCCATCCTGACCGACGGCTCGTCTTCGCAGCGGCCGGACGGCAGCTGGGATCCCGATGCCGGGACGATCTACGTCTGGTACGACGCCCTGGTCAACTACGTTACCGGCGCCGGCTTCCCCGACGACGAGAAGGACTTCGCCCAGTGGTGGCCGGCGGACCTGCACGTCATCGGCAAGGACATCGCCCGCTTCCACACCATCTACTGGCCCGCCATGCTCTGGAGCGCCGGCCTGGAGGCGCCTCGCCGGGTCTGGGTCCACGGCTGGCTGCTGACCCAGGGCGAGCGGATGAGCAAGAGCCTGGGCAACTTCCTCGACCCGCTGGACGTCGTCCGCTCCCTGGGCGCCGACGGCGCGCGCTACGTGACCCTGCGCGAGGTCGCCTTCGACCGCGACAGCGACGTCAGCTGGGACTCCTTCGTGCGCCGCTACAACGCCGACCTGGCCAACGACTTCGGTAACCTGCTGAACCGGACGGTGTCGATGGCCAACCGCTACTTCGAGGGGGAACGGCCGGCGGTGGGCCCGAAGGCGGGACTGGCCGGCGCCTGGGACGAGACCCTGGCCGCCTATCGAGACAAGCTCGAGGGCTGCCTGCTCCACGATGCGCTGGCGGCCCTGTGGGACTTCGTCGGAGCCTCGAACCGGCTGGTGGATTCGGAGCAGCCGTGGGTCCTGGCCAAGGCGGCCAAGGGAGGCGACGCGGAGGCAGAGAAGCGGCTGCGCGCGGTGCTGGGCGATCTGGTGGAGGCATGCCGGCTGGTATCGCTGGCGGCTGCGCCGTTCATCCCCCAGGCGACGCCGAAAGCCCTGGCCCAGCTCGGCTATGGCTACGAATATGGGGCCGACGGCAATGGCGGTCCGGCGATCCTCGATGAGCTGAGCTGGGGCGCGAAGGCCGGCGAGGCCGGGCGTCTGGGCGCCGCCGAGCCGCTCTTTCCGCGCATCGAGATCGAGGACGGGGACCCGGCCGCCGGGTAGCCCGCCCGTCTGCCGGGAGTTCGACCGTGCGCCTGATCGATAGCCACGCCCACCTGCAGGCCCACCCCTTCGATCGCGATCGTCCCGAGACGGTCGAGGCGGCGTTTGCAGCCGGCGTCGAACGGCTGCTGGTGCCGGGCTGGGACGCTCCTTCGTCCGCCAGGGCGCTGGAGATGGCGGAGGCCGACGGCCGGCTGGATGCGGCCGCAGGGATCCACCCTCACGACGCGGCGACGGCAACGGACGCCGATTGGGCCCAGATAGTCGGGCTCGTCGGGCAGGCGCGTATCGTCGGGATAGGTGAGACCGGGCTGGACTACGACCGAATGCACTCGTCCCGCGAAGCGCAGCTCGCCAACCTCCGATGCCACCTGCGCCTCGCCCTCGATAGCGGCAAGCCGGCGATCCTGCACTGCCGTTCCGGCCCCGGGGGGCGCGACGCGCAGGACGATCTCATCGCCGAGCTGCGAGCGGCCGGCTTCGGATGCGCGGCCTCGCGCGGTGCCTTCGGCGACCGCCCGCCGGCGGTGCTGCACTCCTACTCGGGGCCGGTCGACTACGCCCGTGCCGCGCTGGACATGGGCCTTTCCATCTCGTTCAGCGGCCTGGTCTTCCGCGGGGGCGAAGAGGCGTCGGGGGAGGTGGCGGTCCTGGTGCCGGCGGAGCGCCTCATGATCGAGACCGACTCGCCGTACCTCGCCCCGCCGGGCGTTCCGCGCCATGCAGGGCCCGGCTTCTCCGGCCGTCGCAACTCCCCGGAGTGGGTCCGCGTCACCGGGGAGTGGCTCCGCGAGCGGCGAGGGGCGACCCCGGATAGCATTGGAGCGGGATTCGTCGCGGCCTACGACGCCACGTTCCGGAGTCGCTCTCCGGGCTGAGGGGCGGGCCGCGGTGTCCCGACAGCCGGGGAGGGCGGATATGGCGGACCGTAACTACATCCAGGCCAACGACGAGTCGCGGCAGCGATTGGCTGAGCTGATGGAGACGATGACCCCGTCCCGCCTGGCGACAGACGTGGGCGGCGGCTGGACCGTTGCGACCGCCATCGGCCACATTGCGTTCATGGACCGCTGGCATACCGCCCGCTGGGAACGGATGCTGGCCGGCGAGTGGTCCGCCGACAGCGAATCGGTCCGCGAAGCCGAGCACCTGGCCCTCGAGACGATGGAGTTGTTCTGGCCGCGAGTCTCCTCGATCGGGCTTCCGGACGTTGCGCTGGAAACGGCCGCCCGCCTGGACGACCTCGTCGCTGGCGCGCCCGACGACCTGGTGAGTGACCTGGAGGGCACGCCCTACGAGTACCTGCTCCACCGCTACAGCCACCGCAACGAGCACATCGACCAGATCGAGCGGGCGCTGATCCGCGGTCAAGCGGCCGCTGCGGCGGAGGCACCCGATCTCTCCTACGTCGAGCGCAACCAGGCCTCGCTGGACAGGCTGCGGCAGCTGACCGCCGGGCTGGGTCCCGCGGACCTGATGCGCGAGACGGAGAAGGGCGGCTGGACGATCGGCCACGCACTGGGCCACCTGGCCTTCTGGGACCGCTTCATGGCAAGTCGCTGGAAGGCGGCGCTGGCGAAGGGGTCGGGCGCGCGGCCGCCGCACATGTCGGACGAAGTGGCCGACCTGCTGAACGACGCCCTGGCGCCGACCTGGCAGGCGATGGCGGCCCAGGCGCCGGAGGCGCTCGCCGCCGAGGTCCTGGCGGCGGCCGAGGAGATCGACGGCATCGTCGCCAGCCTGCCGCCGGACGTCCCCGTGGCCGAGATCCAGGCCTCTTTGCCGCGACAGCTCGACCGCTCGCTGCACCGGCTGGATCACATCGGCCAGGTGGAGAAGGCCTAGCCGCGCGAGGGCTGAGCTCAGGCTTTCGGGCGCCGCGGCGAGGGTACAGGCACCAGGCCGCCACGAGCTATGCATATGTACGAGTTATTGCATTTGGGACGCAGCATGCAACGCCTGGCGCTGGCCTGGACCAGTTGCCGGCGGTTGCGCCGTCTGTCACACGCGGCGGCGCCACAACGCAAGAGCCGACACAGCGCTGACCCTGCGGGGCCGCGCTCACTCCCTGAAAGGGGCGGTGCTGGCCGCCCGTTTCCCTCAGGGCCGCTTGCGAGCCTTCCAGATCTCCTCGCTCGGCCAGCGTCGCGCCCACTCCGGCGACTCGAACCGGTGGTGGGTCGAAACGCCCTCCGGCGCCTGGATCTCGATCAGCTCCTCGACCTCGAAGCCGGTCTCGCGCAGGAGCCGGATCATCTCGCCGTGCGGCAGGTGGAACTCGACCGACTCGTCGTCGGGCCACTCATACCTGTACGGCCGGAACTGATCGCGCAGCAGCCGGTCGGCCGGCGGCTCGTCGTCGGCATCGGGGACGCACAGCATGTACAGGAAGGAGTTGGCCAGGAAGGTGAGCCTTCCCCCCGGTCGCAGCAGCCGGGCGGCCTCCGGTATCCAGAGGTACGGGTCGCACCAGATCGCCGCTCCGTACTCGGAGACGGCCATGTCGAACGAGCCGTCGGGATAGGGGACGGTCTCGGCGTTGCCCAGCAGCAGCGGGAACTCCAGCTCGTGCTCAACCTGCAGCCGGCGCGCCGTCTCCAGCTGGCGCGGGGAGTTGTCTATCCCAACGGGCCGAGCCCCGCGGCGGGCCAGCCAGGCCGAGACGTAGGCCGTGCCGCAACCCAGCTCGACGACGTCCAGCCCGGCGACGTCCTCCAGCATCCGAACCTCTTGCTCGGGGACGCCCCACGCGCCCCAGGCCGGCTCAGCCGCCGCCCAGGAGCGCTCCCCGGCGTCGACCCACTTGGGGGCCCAGCTGTCCCAGGCCGCCCTGTTCCGCGCAACGTGCTCAGGTAGATCCGGCTCGCGCATCCTCGTTCTCCCTCCGTTTCGGGCGATCGTACGCGTCCGCCGCGCGCCCCGCAGCGGCCCCGGCCTTGACAGCCAAGCCGGCCGTGATTAGGCTCTTAGCACTCTCATTGGTAGAGTGCTAATCGAAGGTCGGGCGACCTGCCCCCGCGACCAGGCTCGCCGGTCGCTGACGGCCTGAGGAAGGCATTTGGGTGACCTCGTTGCGCTTGCTGCGTGGCGGAGGTCCCCACGGGTCAATCCAGGTAGCAAGACGGCGGGCTGGTGCCGCCGTCATCAGGAGGAATTGCGCGTTGGCAACCGCCACTGCGACCAGCAAGAAGCTCCGGCCCCTCGGCGATCGCGTCGTCATCGCGCCCGTCGCCCGTGAGGAAGTGACCAAGAGCGGCATCGTCCTGCCGGACACGGCCAAGGAGAAGCCGCAGGAAGGGATCATCCTCGCGGCCGGCCCCGGCAAGATCCTCGACGACGGCAAGCGCGAGCAGATGGACGTCAAGGAAGGCGACCGGGTTCTGTATTCGAAGTACGCCGGCACCGAGTTCAAGGTCGACGAGGAGGAGCTCCTCATCGTCAGCCAGAAGGACATCCTCGCCATCGTCGAAGCCTAGCCCGCGGCCACCGAGCCCGGCGCGGAGATAGAGGAGAAACTCACTTTGGCTAAGCAGCTCGTCTTCGACGAGACCGCTCGTCGTTCACTCAAGCGCGGCGTTGACCGCCTCGCCGAGGCCGTCAAGGTCACCATCGGGCCCAAGGGCCGCAACGTCGTGCTCGACAAGAAGTTCGGCGCGCCCACGATCACCAACGACGGCGTGACCATCGCTCGCGACATCGAGCTGGAAGACCCGTTCGAGAACATGGGCGCCCAGCTGCTCAAGGAAGTCGCCACCAAGACCGACGACGTCGCCGGTGACGGCACCACGACCGCCGTGGTCCTGGGACAGGCGATGATCAACGAAGGCATCCGCAACGTCACCGCCGGCGCCAACCCGATGCAGATCCGGATCGGGATCGAGAAGGCCGTCGAGGCCGCAGTGGCCGAGATCAAGAAGGAGTCCCGGCCGATCGACTCCCGCGAGCAGATCGCGGCCGTGGCCACGATCTCGGCCGCCGACCCGGAGGTCGGCGACATCATCGCCGAGGTCATGGACAAGGTCGGCAAAGACGGTGTCGTGACCGTCGAGGAAGGTCAGTCCCTCGGCCTGGAGAAGGAATACACCGAGGGCATGCAGTTCGACCGGGGCTACATCTCGGCCTACTTCGTGACCAACCCCGATCGCATGGAGACGGTCCTCGAAAACCCCCGCATCCTGATCACGGACAAGAAGATCTCGGCTGTTCCGGATCTGCTGCCGGCGCTCGAGAAGGCCGTCCAGGTGGGCCGGCCGATGCTCATCATCGCCGAGGACGTGGACGGCGAGGCCCTGGCGACGCTTGTCGTGAACAAGCTCCGCGGCACCGTCCAGGTGCTCGCCGTCAAGGCGCCGGGCTTCGGCGATCGCCGCAAGGAGATGCTGCGCGACATCGCCACCCTGACCGGCGGCACCGTCATCAGCGAGGAGATCGGCCGCAAGCTGGACTCGGTCACGGTCGAGGACCTTGGCGAAGCGCGACGCGTCGTCGCCACCAAGGACGACACCACGATCGTCGACGGAGGCGGCACGGCCGAGGCCATCAAGGGCCGCATGGCCCAGATCAAGGCCCAGATCGAGGAGACGACCTCGGACTACGACCGCGAGAAGCTCCAGGAGCGCCTGGCCAAGTTGTCGGGCGGCGTGGCCGTGATCAAGGTCGGGGCCGCGACCGAGGTCGAGCTCAAGGAGAAGAAGCACCGCATCGAGGACGCGCTGTCCACGGTGCGGGCCGGCATCGAGGAAGGCATGGTCGCCGGTGGCGGCGCTACGCTTCTGCACTGCCAGGCTGTCCTTGCCAAGCTCAAGGGCGCGGACGCCGATGGCCAGGTCGGCATCGACATCGTTCGCCGCGCTCTGGAGTACCCGATCCGCCAGATCGCCGACAACGCGGGCGCTCACGGCGAGGTCGTGGTCAACAAGGTGCGGGACATGCAGGTCGGGCACGGCTACGATGCCCTGGCCGACGCCTACGGCGACATGTTCGAGAAGGGCATCGTCGACGCGGCCAAGGTCACGCGCTCCGCCCTGGAGAACGCGGCCTCCATCGCCAAGATGGTTCTCACGACAGAGACCCTGGTCACCGACATTCCGGAGAAGAAGGAGCCGAACGCCGGCGGCCACGGCCATCCGGGCGAGATGGACTTCTAGCCCACAGCCAACCCGAACCCCGAACGGCGCCCCGGAGTCCAACTCCGGGGCGCCGCCTGTTGCGGAAGACTCGCGGTACGGCCCCGATAGATCGGTGCGATTGACTCGGATTGCCTTCGCCCCGATCATCTGCCAATCGGCCACATGCTCAGGAGGGTAACCAGTGTTCCGTTTCCTCAAGCCGCTCCTTGCCGCCGCGGCGATCACGGGGCTGGTCGCCGCGGGTTGCGGCGGCAGCTCGGGCACCCCCACGCCTCCGCCCATCAGCGACCCGATGGAGATCATCACCCGGTCGCTCGATGAGGTGCAGAAGTCGACCTCGCTGCATGTGCGGGTCACCGTCGACGGTAGCCTCGACATGAGCGGCCTGGGCGAGATCACGGGCGGGCTCTCCGGCAACATCAAGCTGTCGGGTACCTATCTCGAGGGCGACGTCGACGTCGCGAACCAGGCTCTCGACTTCGAGTTCGGAGTGCCGGCTCTCCTGGCGCTCTCCGGTCGCATCATCGTCGTCGACGGCTACTCGTACACGCAGATCAGCCTTCAGGGCGAGAAGTACACCAAGAGCGAGGCTGGCGAGAATCTGCCCGTGGACCTGCCGAGCCCCGGGGCGTCGGGCAGCGGAGAGATCGCTGCCGCGGTCGAGGAGATCAAGAAGCAGCTCGACGATGCCGGCCTCGAGGCCACGCTCGAGGGCGACGCCAAAGTCGACGGCAAGGACTGCTACCACATCTCGATCAAGATCCCCGCCGACAAGCTGGATGAGCTCATCGGAGAGGCCGGCGAGGCCGCGCCGAGCGTGACGATCGAGGACGCCCAGCTCGACTACTACGTCTACAAGGACAACCTGCGCCCGGCCAAGATCACCGCCAGCGGCAGGGCCGACATCACCGGCCAGGCCTCACTCGAGGTGGTAATCACCAAGTACGACCAGAAGGTCGACATCAAGGCTCCGGATCCGAGCCAGATCCAGGACGACACGGATTCCTAGCGGCTCTGGGCTCGATATCCCTGCAATCAGGCAGGAAGCCCCGGGCCGCAGGCCCGGGGCTTCCTTGCTCGGGAGGTAGCTCGTGATCCCTCGCGTCGGGCCGCTGCTGGCTCTGCTGAGCGTTGCCTGGCTGCTGGCCTCCGGCTGCGGCGGCACGGCTGCGACGCCTGTCCCGACGCCTGTCCCGACGCCTACCCCTTCGCCCACGCCGATCAGGAACCCTGAAGACCTGATAGTCCGGTCGCTCGACGCTCTTCTGAGCTCTGAGTCGTTCCACGTTCGGGCGGACATGGAGGGGCGGGCGAGTCTGAGCATCCTCGTCGGCGAAGGATCGATCCTGGCGGCGCTGGGGGCCTCGGTCGACCTGGGTGGCAGCTACGTCGAGGGGGACGTCGACGTGACCGCTCAGGCGGCCGACCTTGCGTTCGAGGTTCCGCGCTTCCCGACGGGCCTGGACGGCCGGGTCATCGTGGCCGACGGCTACGTCTACACAAGGATCAGCGTCCTGGGCGGCACGTATAGTCGCTCGACGTTCGGCGAGCTGCCCGCTGCCCTCCAGCCCGGAGCCCGATCCGAAGCCGCGCGGGTGCGCCGGATCGAGTTCCTGCGGGCGAGCCTCGACGACGCCGGGATATCGGCCGTCATGAGGCCCATGGAGGTGGTCGACGGCAGCAGCTACTACCACGCCTCGATCACCATCCCGCTCGACAGCCTCAACGCCGCGCTCTCGGAGGCGGGCGGCTACACGGCCCGTATCGAGGTCGAGTCGATCTTCCTGGAGTACTGGGTCTTCGAGGATACGCTCCTCCCGGCCAGGCTCAAGCTGACGACCGACGCCGGGGAATCGGGGAATCTCCGGGCCGAGGTGGTCTTCTCCCGCTACGGCGAGCCGGTCACCATCACGCCACCGGACGCGAGCCAGGTGGGCTAGCCGGGCTCCGGGTGGCTTCCCCGGACACGGCCGCCGTGCGCGAGAAGCCGACAGGCGATACAGTCTGTGGCCGTCGGCTCGTGAGGAGGTAGCTCGTGCTCATCAGGAAGTTGGTCGTAACGGCAGCCAGTGGATTGCTCCTGGCAACAAGCCTCGTGGCCGGGTGCACTACGGCCGCCGCTCCACTCACCGACGCCCGGCAGATCCTCGCCAAGGCGGTCGACGCCTTCGCGGCGACGAAGTCCGTCCACTTCGATCTGACTGCGGTCGGCAAGCTCACCATCTGGGTCGCTAATCCCGAGCCGACGCCTACTCCCGAGCCGACGCCTACTCCGACCGCTACTCCCGAGCCCACGGCTACTCCCGAGCCCACGGCGACGGTCACCTCATCGGCGTCGGCGAGCGCCTCCGCCTCGTCGAGCGCATCGCCCACGGCCACGCCTTCGCCCACACCTGAGCCGACTCCCACGCCCGTGCCCACACCTGAGCCGACTCCCACGCCCGTGCCCACGCCGACGCCCGTGCCCACCCCCACGCCGACCTACGCCCCGATCTTCGTGACTCTGGACGGCGGCCATGCCTGGGGCGACATCGACCTGGCCAACAAGGCTGCTCACGTCACTGGAACCCTGCCCACAGTCCCGGACTTCGCGGGCGAGATCATCGTGGTCCACGGCTACGCCTACGTGCGGACCCCCGGACAGGACATCTTCACCGCGATGGGCGAGAGTTCCCTGCAGCTCGACCCGGCCGACGCCACCCAGCCCCCGATCAGCTGGGTCGGGCAGATCCTCGTGACGGCCGCTGACCCGAGGCTGAACCCCGTGCTCCTGGGTGACAGTCAGGAAGAGGGGGGCACCGCCTACCACATCCAGGTGTACGCCTCCGAGGAGACGCTGAAGGAGGGCTTCCAGCTGCGCGGCGAAGGCCTCGGCAACGCCAAGGTCGACCTCTGGATCCGCCATGGCGATTTCCAGCTGCTGCGCGCGGAGCTTCACACCAACGACTCCGAGGTCGGCGCTGGAGCGGCGCGCCTGGTGCTGTCGATGCACGATGCCATCGAGCCCATCAAGGCCCCGGAACCCGATCAGTTCGACATCCCGGGCCTGGAGTAGCGGCGGCGGCCTGCCAATCGGCCGCAGCAAGGCCCGGTGAAGCGGGCCCTCCTACAATCTGCGGGTGAGCCAGTCACGCAGCCATGAGCCCGGTGAGCCGGCCTTCGAGGACGGTCCCCTCGGGCTGCCCGTGGCGGGCGATGAGCTGCCACCGCCCGACGAAGCTCCGCCCGAGGCCTTCGACGGCCCTCGGGTCGAGCCTCACGAGCCTTCTCCCTTCGAGCCCGAGCCGGCCGCCCTGGCCGAGCGCCAGGCGGCGGCCGACGCCCTGGCCGCCCGAATCCTGGCTCGCCTCAACCCCGAGCAGCAGCGCGCCGTCACGACCACCGACGGGCCGGTCCTGATCCTGGCCGGGGCCGGCAGCGGCAAGACCCGAGTCCTGGCCCATCGAGTCGCCTACCTGGTGGGGGTCAAGGCGGTCAGGCCGTGGCAGATCCTGGCCGTGACCTTCACCAACAAGGCCGCGGCCGAGCTGCGGGCTCGAATCACCGGCCTCGTCGGCGAGGAGGCGGGCCACGAGGTGGCGATGGGCACCTTCCACGCCCTGTGCGCCCGCGTCCTGCGGCGGGAGGGGCGGGCCATCGGCCTTGACCCGCACTTCGTCGTCTATGACGCCGACGACCAGCAGTCGCTGATGAAGCAGATCCTGCGGGAACAGGACCTGCCGATCACCGGCGAGTACAAGCCGAGCGCAATCCTGGGCGCTATTTCCCGGGCCAAGAACGAGATGATCGGCGCGGGCTTCCTGGCCGAGAACGCCCACACCCATCGGGAGCGCGAGATCGCCAGGCTGTACGCGCGCTACCAGGATCGGCTGCGGGCGGCCGGCGCACTCGATTTCGACGACCTCCTGCTCGAGGCCGTCCGCCTGTTCCAGGACGCGCCGGAGGCCCTGGAGCGCTACCAGCATCGCTGGCGGTACCTCCACATCGACGAGTACCAGGACACGAACCGGCCGCAGTACCTGTGGGTGAACGCCCTGGCAGCCGGCCACCACAACGTCTGCGTGGTGGGCGACGACGACCAGTCGATCTACTCCTGGCGGGGGGCGGACATCCGCAACATCCTGGACTTCGAACGGGACTACCCGAACGCGACGGTCATCAAGCTCGAGCAGAACTACCGCTCCACTCAGCTGATCCTGGACGCGGCCCACGCTGTGGTCACTCACAACGCCTCGCGCAAGGAGAAGCAGCTTTGGACCGACAACTCGGGCGGTCAGCTCATAGGCCGCTTCGAGGCCTACAACGAGGAGGAAGAGGCGGAGTGGATCGCCCGCAAGATCGAGGAGCTGACCACGGGCGCGGGCACGATCCTGACCCGGCGTGCCGACGACGTGCCTGAGGGCTGGGACCGCGGCGACGTAGCGGTGATGTACCGCACCAACGCCCAGAGCCGGGCTATTGAGGAAGCTTTCCTGCGTTACGGCATCCGCTACCAGCTGGTCGGCGGGACGCGTTTCTACCAGCGCCGCGAGGTCAAGGACGCTCTGGCTTACCTGCGGGTCCTGCGCAGCGACACCGACCAGGTCAGTTTCGAGCGGATCCTCAACGTGCCCTCCCGAGGAATCGGCGACAAGAGCCTGGGAGAGCTGCGGGCGGCCGTCCAGGCCGGCGAGGGCAACGCCGCCGAAGGCTCGGTCGACGGCGGCACGGGCGATCTGCCTGCCACCTACTGGGCCGCCATCGTGGCTGCCGGGGAGGGGCGCCTGGAAGGTCTCGGCACGCGCGCCCGAATCGCCCTGGCCGGTTTCGCCGACCTGATCGCCAGGCTGAGGACGCGGGTGGGCGTGCTGGCCCTGCCCGAGCTCCTCGACGCCGTGCTGGAGGAGACGGGCTACCGGGCCATGCTGGCCGATGGCTCGGAGGAGGGAGAGGAGCGCTGGGCCAACCTCCTCGAGCTGCGCTCCGTCACGACCCGCTACGACGACCTGGAGCCTGAAGACGCCATCGATCGCTTCCTGGAGGAGACGGCCCTGGTGGCCGATCAGGATTCCTACGAGTCCGGCGCCGACGCCGTCACCCTCATCACCCTCCACGCCGCCAAGGGGCTCGAATTCCCGGTGGTCTTCATCGCCGGGCTGGAGGAGGGGGTCTTCCCTCACAGTCGTTCGCTCGACGACGAGAAGCAGCTGGAGGAAGAGCGCCGCCTGGCCTACGTGGGCATCACCCGCGCCAAGCGACGGCTCTTCCTGTCGCACGCCGTGCGGCGCGCAACCTGGGGCCAGGGCACGATGTCCGTCCCGAGCCGCTTCCTGTTCGAGATTCCGGAAAGGCTGATGACCGGGCCCAAGCTCGCCCGGGGCGACTTCGACGACGACCTGCAGGCGCTCGATCCGGACCTGGTTTTTGGGCGGGGGCGAACCTCCCGGCTGGGCAGCCCTATCCGCGCTCGGGGTGGCGCATGGCGGTCGGGCAGCGGCCGCCCGGGGGCTCCGGGGGCGGGCGAGCGATTCCGCCCGACGCGGGACCTCGGGGCGCGGCGGGCGGCCCATGAATCCGGCGCCCGCTCGGGCAGCCTGGATGCTCCCCGCCGGGGCGAGAGGAGGGCCTCCGAAGGGCCTGACGTCTACGGGGCGGAGGGCGCGGCGTCGCGGCCGGCGGCGGTCCATCGGCCTCGTATCCCCGGCGAGCGCCAGTTCCGCGACGGCGACCGCGTCCGGCACCCACGCCTGGGCGAGGGGATCGTCGTCACCTCCAAGCTGACCCGCGACGACGAAGAGGTGACGGTCGCCT
>Ga0315544_1000670_pt1 | contig 30332 bp, 29 predicted proteins | sample SalMarSW160130MG_2_FD_202543 | JGI IMG/M metagenome (GOLD analysis project Ga0315544, IMG submission 202543) | Salt marsh sediment microbial communities from the Plum Island Ecosystem LTER, Massachusetts, United States - Salt Marsh Sediment SW1601-130 ... | reverse complement strand
AATGGACTTCGTCACGGATTATGGTGATGATCAGGGTATGGGGATTATTAAGTGGGGGGACATTGTGTTCCTCAAGTGACCACGTAAGTTTGACATCACTGACCTCGTGCCTATACTTGCCTCAAAAATGAGAAGGCAAGGAGATCTAAGATGAAGGTAGAAGTTAAAGAAGGCGATGTAACCAATTTTGCCGCGCCGTTACTCGTGGTTAATCTTTTCGAGGGTGTAAAGCATCCGGGCGGCGCCACCGGAGCTGTGGATCAGGCACTTGGTGGAGCCATCAGTAAGGCCTTGGCAGCCGGCGAGATGAAAGGCAAGCTGGGCCAGACGCTTCTCTTTTATACCTATGAAAAGATTCCTGCAGAACGGGTGCTGGTTGTTGGTCTTGGTGAATCCGATAAATTCGGCCCTGAAGAGACGCGCCGCGTGGCTGCAGCCGCACTCTGGGCTGCGGAGAAGCTCTCCATAAAGGATATGGCAACCATCGTGCACGGAGCAGGTATCGGCGGGATCGAGCCGCAGTCCGCGGCTGAAGCGACCGCACTCGGCTCTCTTTTGGCCGCTTATCGGTTCGACAGGTACAAATCCAAAGAGGATCGGACGAAGCCTCGTCTGGAGAATCTCACCATAATAGAGCGCGATGCAGATAAGCTTGCTGCGTTTCAATCAGGTGTGAAGCGTGCCGAGGCTATCGCCTGGGCGCAGAACTTTGCACGCGATCTTGTGAATGAACCAAGCAACGTTATGACCCCTGCCGAGTTCGCTAACCGAGTCGAAGAGGTCTTGAGCAAAGCCGGTGCTGAGGTGGCTGTTCACGATGAGGACTGGATACAGAAAAAGCACATGAACCTCATGTGGGGGGTGGCCAAGGGAAGCGAGCATCCCCCGCGTCTCGTGGTAATCCGTTACAAAGGCGCAGGCGATAAGGATCCCTGGATAGGCATCGTGGGCAAGGGGGTTATGTTCGATTCAGGCGGCATCTCGCTCAAACAACCACAGGGTATGGAGGCGATGAAGGGCGACATGGGCGGCGGTGCTGCGGTTGCCGGAGCCTTGCTTGCCGCGGCTAAGCTCGGGATCGAGCGCAACTTGTTGGGTATCATCCCTGCGGTCATGAACTCGCCCGGCGGGCGTGCCCAGAACCCTGGGGATATCGTTTGCGGCCTTGACGGTCCATCGGTAGAGATAATCTCCACCGACGCCGAGGGACGGTTGATACTGGCCGACGGCCTTTCATATGCCCGCGAGTTGGACGCAACCTATCTGGTTGATATAGCGACACTTACCGGCGCATCCGTGGTCGCTTTAGGAACCAGGGTTGCCGCCTTATTCTCCACCGACGAGAAGTTAGAAAAACTCTTCATGGACAATGTGAGCCAGACCGGTGAGCGTCTCTGGCCAATGCCCATGTTCGACGATTACGCAGAGCAGCTGGAAAGCACTGCTGCCGGGATAAAGAACACCGGAGGCAGGCATGCAGGAGCGATCACCGCGGCCAAGTTCCTTGAACACTTTACCGACAAAAAGCCCTGGGCGCACATAGACATTGCAGCCAAGGAGATGATAGACAAGCCGTACTCCTGCTATCGCAAGGGTGCTACAGGCTTCGGAGTGCGCACCCTGCTGAGGTTCGTTGAAAAGTGGGAAGTTTAACCTTAGGACCTCGCAGATTAAGATAAGCAGGATTTGAGGATTTGTCTGGCAGTTTTTCTATCGTTAAGTGTTGTATAGGTAGGAATTCACCCCCTCTTTTATTCTACCCCGACGGGGGCACTTCGTCCCCCATCAAGGGGAAGAACATTTGGGCGATGTCTTCGGTGTGATTTCCAAAGACACCGGAGTGAGTTCATCGAGAGCGATGTCTGGGTTGGTTTAGGAGACCGCTATGGATTCTTCTAAGGTTCTCGTAGGGATGAGCGGCGGGGTTGACTCATCGGTTGCCGCTTTCCTCTTAAAGAAACAGGGTTATGATGTTCACGCCTTCACCCTGTACATGTGGGAGGATGGACGTTGTTCTGGTCGCGAAGATGTCGAAGCGGCTGTAGTCGTTGCCCGTAAGATCGGAATATCCCATACCGTCATCGATGTCCGCAAACAGTTTGAATCCGAAGTTGTCAACTACTTCCTTGATGAATACCGCAACGGCCGCACCCCCAACCCTTGCGCTTTGTGCAACCAGCGCATAAGGTTCGGTTCCTTCTGGCACAGCGTGGAGCGCGCGGGTGCCGATTTTCTTTCAACCGGCCACTATTCAAGGATCGTAGAGGAATCCGGTGAATACTTCCTTGTTCGTGCCAAAGACGAAAAAAAATCCCAGGAGTATTTTCTTGCATTAATCCCAAAAAGGCATCTAAGCCGTCTCATCTTCCCTCTTGGTGATCTTACCAAGTCCGAGGTGCGCAGGATCGCGAAGGAGAACGAGCTTCCAGTCATAGACCGCGAAAGCCAGGATATATGCTTTATACCTGAGGGCGATACCGCTTCGTTTCTTCGCCGCCGTCTCGGTTCCAGACCGGGGGAGATTGTGGATATTTCCGGTAGTGTCCTCGGAACTCACCAGGGCATCTGGTTTCACACCATAGGGCAGCGCAAGGGATTGGGGATCGCTGCATCAGAGCCTTTCTACGTGATTTCGGTGGACGTGAAGAACAACCGTGTAATAGTCGGTTCGCGCTCGGCACTTTCAGGTTTGAGCTTCCATCTCTCCCATCTCAACCGCTTCACCGACCGCGACTTATCTGGGCTTGCGTTAACATGCAAGATACGCTATGCTTTCCCGGAAGTGCCATGTCGCCTTGAAGGAGACCAGGTCATCCTGGATCATCCGGTTGACGCAATCACGCCTGGTCAGCTAGGGGTCATCTACTGGGAGGATAAAGTGGTGATGGCCGGGATCATCGAGGGTTAAGGGAACTTCTTCCCGCACCTTAGCTTGAAGGATGCTGAGGGGGTGCTTGACTAAAGCCGAATTCCAATTATGCTTAAGGTATGAGACTTCCTATGCGTTTGCTCGAGAAGGTGACTGGTCGGAAGCTTTCGGCGGATTCGGTTGCGCGGCACCTTGAACGCGTCGGATTCCCGGTCGAGGAGACGATAGAGCTTCTGCCTTATGATCCGGAGATTCGTACCGCCAGGATCAGGGGCAAACTCAGGGATGCGGATGACGGCGTTCTTCTCACGGCTGAAACGAAAGATGAGCGCTACTACGTTTATTCGCACACGGATGTTTCGCCTGAAAGCGTTGTGGCGATTGCGTTTATGAAGAGTCCTCTTGCTAAAGATGCACTTGCCGATCGCGACGACGCGGCAGCAGTGGTGCTTACTGAAGAGGATTTTGGATTGCAGGACGATAAACCTGCTGTCCTTCCCTCAGATACGCCTCTTGGTGCGCTGCTCCCCGATGTTATTGAAAGCACGGTGCTTGACGTGGAGGTTACACCTAACCGCGGCGATTTATACTCTGTATACGGCCTGGCGCGTGAGTTGTCGGTGTTGTGGGGCGAGTGCTTTAACCCACCTCCGCCCCCTGTGGTTGACGTCACTTCTGCTGATCATCCGTTCAGGCTTACGATAGAGGCCGAAGATGCCGTTCATCAGTACTACGGTTTTGCGATAGACGGCGTGCGCGTGACCGAGAGCCCCTTCTGGCTTCGTTGGATGCTTCACGCGTTCGGGGCGCGTCCGGTGAACAATGTTGTTGATGTCACCAACTACGTTACGTTTCTTACGGGTCAGCCTCTTCACGCCTTTGATGCGGCCAGAATCCGTGCATCTCACGTAAGGGTCCGCCGCGCTGCCGAGAACGAGCATTTTACCGCCATAGATCACAAATCCTACAAGCTTTCTTCCGAGTGTCTTCTTATAGCCGATGCGAATTATCCCCTGGCCATTGCCGGCGTGATGGGCGGGGTGGACTCCGAGGTATCTCAAAGCACTGTGCGGTTGTTTCTTGAATCAGCCGAGTTTGCTCCGCAGGCTGCAAGGCAAGCCATTGAAAAGACAGGGCTTAGGAGTGAATCAGGCAAGCGTTTTGCCGCAGGGATTGACGGTGCCGTGGTGCGTGACGCCGCTTTAGTATTTATAGATGCCCTGGCTGAGATGAACCCTGACCTTTTGGTCTCAGACGAGTTGGCCTACGGCTCCCCCAAGGATAAGGGGTCGGTTTCTCTTGGGTTTGCCAAACTCGATTCCTACGCTGCCACACACGTTGATCCTGAAGCGGCGAAGAAGAATCTGGAACTTATAGGTTTTGAGATCGAACTGAACGCGGATTCTCTGAAAGCAAAGGTTCCATCATACCGCAACGACGTTGCCGAGGATGTGGATGTAATCGAGGAGGTGCTGCGGCTTTCAGGCTACGACGAGTTGCCTTCGAGGTTCGGTTGGTGTGCTGAACGCCGAGGCCGAAGGCATCCCCTATCCAAGCGCATCGAGCAGATTCGCAATTTTTGCTCCGGGTTGGGACTCTCTGAGGTATATTCACTCAGTCTTATCCCTGAAGAGGATATCCCTGGCGAGCTTGATGGTGCACTAATCCCCATAACCAATCCACTATCCGAACGGATGGGCGTGCTGCGTCCTTCGCTTCTTCCGAGCATGCTTGCGGTTGCCTCATCTAACGTACGTTTCGGCAACTCTGATCTTGGAATCTATGAGATGGGAGAGGTTTTTACCAAAGGCAAGGATTCACCTTCAGAGAAGACCCGTCTTGGGATCCTACTTACCGGAAACGCCGCCCCACTCCGATGGGATCAGGGGTCCCGCAGCGTTGATTTCTTTGATCTCAAGGGGATCGTAGAGATGTTTTTCGAGCGTTTTGGAATCAAAGGAGCGCGTTTTGAGCCCGCGGAACCCGGTTACTTCGAAGATGAGGCCTGCCTGGTCAAGATGGATGATGCTGCAGTAATCGAGCTCGGCAGGGTTTCATCCGAGTTGCTCGAGCATTTCGACATCGCGCAGGAAGTCTACTTCTGTGAGGCAGATCTCACAGCATTTGAGGCTGTTATTGGTGATAAATCAAGCTTTGAAGGGCTGCCCCGTTTCAGCCCGGTCGAGCGTGACATGGCTCTGCTTCTGGATGTGAACCATAGTGCGGCTGATGTAATGCAATTTGTTCAAAGCCAGGCAGGTTCCTTGTGCACGTCCGTCGACGTGTTTGATAGTTACGCAGGCGATCCACTTCCCGCAGGGAAACGTAATCTGGGGCTGCGGCTTCGTTTTATGCCGCGTGATGGGAACCTTGTTAAAGAGGAGTTGGATCGCATAATCGCGAAAACTGGTGAACGGGTGGCAGCTAAGTTCAACGCCGTGATCAGAGGGCGAGAGAGCGATGGAAGCTGAGTTCAAGCAGCTGGAGGAGAGAATAGGGCGCTTGATTCAGCGTGTGCGGGAACTGGAAGCCGAGCGTGAGCAGGTGCAGGTCCGGATTAGCGAATTGGAAGCACTGCGAGAGACTGCAGCTGCACGCATTAGTGGAATACTTGGCAGATTGGAAGAACCCGAATGAGACGTTATGGCTGTTGATCGGGTAAAGATTGCCGGCTACGAGATGCAGGTTCGTCATGACACCACCTCTGATCGTCTGACGCGTCTTGCTTCGTGGATTGACAAGTTAGTTAGAGAGAAGAAGGAAAAGTTTGGTAGTATGTCGGTTACTCGATGTGCGTTGCTCGTGGCTCTTGATTTAGCCGACAAACTTGACGAGCAGCGCGGTCTCTTTGAAGAAGAGGTAGCCGAGAAGGTTAGGCGTCTCATCCGGGGGATAGATGAAATGATATAGCAATCTGCCGTGTGCGTGGTGACGGTCTTTGTCTTGAGCCAACGCTCAGGGATCGGGGAATGGCGTCGATGAATTGAGAACCCATCAGGGATGAAATCCCTGGGGATTTCAGGATTCGACTAACCGAACCCCGCCATGATTCTTGGGTTCAAAGACATCCGTCCCCACGACACGGCGGAGGATCTGGAGGACGAAGATGCCTAATTTGTGGATTATTATTCTCGCAGGGGTAGCTGTGGTGGCTTTTCTTGTGGGATTTTTCCTATTTCAACTGATCGGTACGAGGCGAATCGCCTCTACCAAGATGCGTGCGAACGAGATTCTCAAACAAGCGCAAAAGGAGTCCGAACGAACCATCAAGGTTGCCGAGGTCGAAGTAAAGGAACGCTGGTTCAAGACCAAGGAAAAGCTTGAAAAGGAGCTCGCGATCGACCGCCGGGAGCTGGAAAAACAGGCAAAGAAACTCTCCGACCGCGAGACTATGCTTGAACGCAGGGGCCATTACCTTACCGAGCGGGAGCGCGTCATGATCCGTAACGAGAAGTACCTTGCCAATCTTGAGAAGCTCTTAAAAACGAAGACGCAACGCTACGACCAGCTCATAGAGGAGGAAAACCGCCGTCTGGAGAAGGTATCCCTTATAAGCAAGCAGAAGGCCAAAGAAGAGTTGATAGAGAACATTCGCAAGCAGGTTGATCTTGAGGCGGTGCAGATAGTTAAGGACATCAAGGAACGCGCTCGTGAGGAAGGCGAACGGGAAGCCAGGGAAGTTATCTCTCAGGCTATTCAAAAGGTATCCCTCTCCCATTGGACCGAAACCACGGTTTCTGTCGTGGAGCTGCCTACAGAGGAGCTTAAAGGTCGAATCATCGGGCGAGAGGGGCGTAACATACGCACCTTCGAGACCCTGACCGGTGTGGAGGTTCTTGTTGACGACACCCCAGGGGCTGTGATTATCTCGGCTTTTGATCCCTTGCGCAGGGAAAAGGCTAAACTCGCCCTTGAGCGCTTGATAAGGGACGGTCGAATACATCCAGCCAGGATAGAGGAAGTCTACCAGGAGGTCGAGAAAGATACGATAGAGCATATCAAAGTCGTCGGTGAGGAAACCGCAGCCGAACTGGGGATTATAGGTCTTCACAACGAACTTTACAACTACATCGGCAAGATGAAGTATCGTTCAAGTTACGGTCAGAATCTCTTACAGCACTCTAAGGAAGTGGCTCATCTATGCGTGAATATGGCTGTTGAGCTTGATCTTGATGCGCAGTTGGCGGCAAGGGCCGGGCTCTTGCATGACATAGGCAAGGTTGCCGAGGTGACGATAGAAGGACCTCATGCCGAGATAGGCGCTCGCATCGCCTCACAGTATGGAGAGGATGATGTGGTGGTAAACGCGATAGCCGCGCATCACGAAGAGGTTTCTATGGAAAGTTCTTATGCCTTCCTTGTGGCAGCGGCTGATGCCATTTCAGGTTCGCGGCCCGGTGCACGGCGTGAAACCCTTGAGGCGTATCTTAAGAGGCTGGAAAGACTTGAGGATATCGCTTCGAGCTTTGAAGGGGTTGAGAAGGCATACGCCATCCAGGCCGGACGAGAAATTCGGGTGCTTGTGCAGCCTGAGATTGTGAGTGATCTTGAGATGGAGGAGATGAGCATGAAGATCGCCAACCAGATTCAGAACGAGCTTAAGTATCCAGGCTACATCAAAGTCGTGGTGATCCGCGAGGTGCGCAACGTTGAGTACGCGAAGTAGAAAGAGCCCATACTCAGGTATCGTAACCTTTCTTACCGATTTTGGAACAGAAGACGGGTACGTGGGCGTTATGAAAGGTGTGGTGCTTACCCATGCTCCTGGCGCAAGGCTTGTGGACATAACCCATCAGGTTCCCCGCTTTAATCTTCGTGCGGCTGCGTTGATCCTTGAGAATTCCTTTCCCAGCTTCCCGGCAGGCAGCCTGCACGTTATGGTGGTTGATCCAGGGGTTGGATCATCTCGCCGACATCTGTATGTGGAAGCCGCAGGGCATTTCTTTACAGGCCCTGACAACGGTGTACTGGGCAGGATCGCTGCGCAGAACAATGGCAGCGTTTTTGAGATCGATTCCACCACTCTCGGGGCAACCCAACCAAGCAATACCTTTCACGGTCGGGACATCTATGCACTTGCTGCAGCAAAGCTTCTGGCCGGGTTAGATAGTTTATCTTTTAGCGCTCCGATCACCGATCCTAAAGTGCTTCATATACCTGAGCCTAGAGAAGTCGAGGAAGGACTACGGTGTGAGATCATACATATTGACCACTTCGGCAACCTTGTTACCAATCTGCGGATCCAGCATCTTGGTGGGAGCTCTTGCGTGCGTCTGGGTAAGGATAGGGTGGCGATCGTGCGTACCTACTCGGAGCTTGAGGAAGGCAAACCCGGCTTGATCTTGAACAGTTGGGGCTATTATGAGATAGCCTCGCGTGAAGGTTCTGCCGCACAGCTTCTCGGCATAGAGGCGGGCAAGAAGGTTTCAGTTAAACTCTAACTGAGGAAAGCGTTATGAGAAGAGACCGGTTTTATTTCATGCTTGAAGGGGGTCCTATGGGAGGGGAGGATGAGGCCTATCCCCTGGTTGATCTTTTGGTTACCCCCCAGGAGGTTTGTCTCTTGGCCGAGGTGCCCGGGGTACCGCGCCAGGCACTGGATCTCAAGATTGAAGAAGACTGTGTGGAGATTCGAGGCCGCCGCTCGGAGCCTGAGTTCTTTGCCAAGGCAACCCACTTCTACAAGCTTGAGGCGTTTTATGGGTTCTTCGAACGCCGCATAGCTCTGCCGGTAGAGGTTGAACCTCGAGATGTAAAGGTGAATCTTTCCGACGGAGTGCTCCGCATACGTATCCCCAGACGGCGTCCCAAGGTTATAGAGATCCCGGTTAAGTAGGAGGCGCTGATGCAGAATGAATTATTTATGGGAATGGACGATGCCCATCCCCTGCCTGAGGTGCTTCCCATATTGCCCATCAAGGGTGGGGTTATATTCCCCAACCTTGCGACCGGCCTTGCAATCTCAAATCCGGCACTGATCAAGCTCGTAGACGATTCCCTTGCGAGCCACAAGATAATCTGCATTGTAACCCAGCGTGATGCCGAGATCGAGGTTCCTGAGCCTGGAGATCTCTACGACGTAGGGGTGGTTTCCTTAATCCTCAAGATGCGCCGCCATCCCGACGATACGCTTCGTATCTTTGTTCAGGGAATGATGCGGGGGAGAGTCAAGAAGTACGTTCAGCATGATCCCTACCTTACCGCGAGGGTTGAGTTGATCAGTGGGGATGAGCGCCGGGATACGGCGACCGAGGCGCTCATGCGCAATGTGGTGAGTTCGTTTCAAAAGCTTGTCTCTATGGTTCCTTATCTTCCCGAGGAGTTGATGTCGGTCGTTCTCAATATCCACGATCCGGACAAGCTTGCCGACTTCGTTGCGTCCTACGTGAACTTCGAGGTGCCTGAAAAACAGAAGCTTTTGGATACCATCTTTCCCAAGGACAGGCTCAAACAGCTTGATACCTTGCTTGCCAAGGAGCTGAGTATCCTGGAGCTGGGCGCAAAGATTCGCGATAGGGTTAAAGGAGAGGTTGATAAATCGCAGCGCGAGTATTTTCTGCGTGAACAGCTTAAGGCGATCCGTCAGGAGTTGGGTGAGGCCGATGAGCGCACCGCTGAGATAGAGGAACTGCGCGCCAGGATTGATGAGAAGAAGATGCCTGAGCAAACAAAGGAAGTGGCCCTTAAACAGCTTGATAGGTTGCGGATGATGCCTCCCGTTGCCGCCGAATACTCTGTTGTTCGCACGTATATCGATTGGTTACTGAACCTCCCCTGGCAGGAGGGAACCAAGGATAACCTTGGTGTCCGGCGGGCCAGGCGCATCCTTGATGAGGATCACTATGACCTTGAAAAGGTCAAGGAGCGCATCCTTGAGTACCTTGCGGTGAGAAAACTAAATCCCACATCCAAGGGTCCCATCCTCTGCTTTGTCGGCCCTCCTGGGGTGGGCAAGACCTCGCTTGGCCGCTCAATCGCTCGCGCACTTGGACGCAAGTTTCTGCGGCTTTCCCTTGGTGGTGTTCGCGATGAGGCCGAGATCCGCGGCCACCGAAGAACCTATGTCGGCGCGTTGCCGGGAAGAATCTTACAGAGCTTACGAACCGCAGGCTCCAACAATCCGGTTTTTATGCTGGATGAGATCGATAAGGTGGGCGCGGACTTCCGAGGCGATCCTTCCTCCGCACTTCTTGAAGTACTCGATCCAGAACAAAACTTCTCCTTCTCCGACCACTACATCGAGGTGCCTTTTGATCTTTCACAGGTTATGTTCATCGCAACCGCAAACATCACCCAGACCATCATCCCTGCTCTGCATGACCGTATGGAGATAATAGAGCTTCCAGGCTACATCGACGAAGAAAAGTTTGAGATAGCCAGGCGCTATCTTGTGCCTCGTCAGTTGGAACAGGCGGGTCTTTTACCATTGGCCGTGGAGTTTTCAGAAGACGGGATCTTCGAGATCATCAAGAGCTACACGCGTGAGGCTGGGGTGCGCAACCTGGAACGCGAGATAGGTTCAGTCGTACGAAAGGTCGCTCGTCGTCATGCTGAGGGAAGAAAACGCAAGGTCAAAGTTAACGCGAAGAATATCTCCCGTTACCTTGGACCGACCAGGTTCTACTCGGAGCTTGCCGCACGCGAGGGGACAGTTGGTGTAGCCACCGGTCTGGCCTGGACACCTGTTGGAGGGGAGATCCTCTTCGTCGAGGCCACCAGGATGCCCGGTTCCAAAGGATTGATACTCACCGGTTCCCTTGGTGATGTGATGAAGGAATCGGCCCAGGCCGCGCTCTCCTTCCTGCGCAGCCAGGCGAAGAATTTGAGCTTCGAGATGCCTGATATGTCTAAAACCGATCTTCACATCCACATCCCCTCCGGAGCTATCCCCAAGGACGGTCCCTCCGCCGGCCTGGCACTGACCTCAGCTCTGTACTCCCTTCTCTCAGGAAAGACCATAGACCCCTCCATCGCAATGACCGGTGAGATTACCCTTACCGGCCGCGTGCTTCCTGTGGGCGGGGTCAAGGAAAAGGTCTTGGGTGCCAAGCGCGCAGGCATTACCACCGTCCTTTTGCCGGCGGAGAATGAAAAGGACCTGATTGAGATTCCCGCCCACGTGCGCTCCGGTCTTACCTTCCACAAGGTCAAAACCATCCGCGACGCGTTGAGAATTCTTTTCGCAACCGACAGTAAGAGGACGCGTAGTAAGAAGAAGTGAACGATTCAACCCAAAGGAGAGGATATGAGACATTGGCTGATCGCATTGACGGCCCTCGCAGTGGTGTCCCTTCTTGGTGCCCAGGAGCGTAACCTGGAGCACGCTGACGTGAACCTCTGGGAGAACACAACCTTCCACCAGGAGAGTGTGGATTGTTCCAGGCTCACAGAAGGTGTAATCCGCGCCAAGATTGACGGCTCCTGGCAGGAGTTTGAGGTACGCCAGTTGCCCTCGGGATTTCAGGAGTGGAGTTTTGGTAAACGCGCCGCTACCCTGGAGCGTTTCCGCGAACACGAACCGCCTGAGCTTGCCGGTCCTCACAACGCCATGGTTGCCACCTCGGGAATCGCCCGCTCGGACTCCCGATTTGCCATCAACAACGCGGTTAAAGGCATGGGATGGCTCCCATACGACGAGAAGCTGGCCGGGATTATCGAGCTTCTCGAATCAACAATTGACGAGGGGTTTTCGGCAAAGCTCGACCATTTGGATTCACTCTACAAGCAGGGAACCAGGCTCTACGATCCCACCAGGCAGGTGAGCCTTGAACTCTATTCAACCCCCGAGTTCGAAACCGGCACCTTCCTTAATCAGATGGTGAACCCTGCGTGCGCGGTCGTATTCCTTGACATCCCATCCTACGAGTTCAAGGCGATTGCTCATCTTATGCATCCGGATGACCCAAAGCTCACGGAAACAGAAAAGCTGCAGGTTAAATACGCCAACCTCATCCATTCCTACTTCCACGGGTCCTTCGACAAGCAGTTCATCGGCGTCGTCTACTACGTTATCGAGGTCTACGATAACTCGCCGGGCAAGCCCGAGGCAAAGGGCAAGCGTGTTGTCCCGGAGCTGCCGTTGATGCCGTGACGAAATGTCCACCCGCAATACGATTGAAAAGAGGAATCAACATCTTCAGTATCTTGCACACGTTCTCTAATAGCCAGTGAACGGAGGATTAACTGCTTATATTCCAAAAGAGAACCTGCCGAAGGTTACAGACCGTAAGTATAAAAATAGACCAGACATCCTGCGAAGTCCAGCGGACGTAAAGGTTAACCGGCTTTATAGTTCATTTAGTGAATCTACTTGACATGTTGGGATTTGAGAGTATACTTTTTTAGTATTGGGGACGGACGGCGTTAGCGCTGGAGGGCCATTAAAAACCTCTAGCTAGGAGTGACTTGTGGACTGGAACATTGAGCGTGTTGTTCCCAAGGAGATGGATATCGTCTCAAGTGAGTTGCAGCGCCTTTCGTTGAAATACCACCTACAGCGTTACCATGTTGCTCGCGATTGGCTTGGCGAGCGATTCAACGGGCGGCAGCCCAGGATTCTCGATATAGGCTGTGGAACAGGGTTCGGCTCGGAGATACTGTCAGAGGTCGGGGAGGTTGTTGGTGTGGACAGAAGCGAAGAGAGTGTGGGATACGCAAATCGTCATTACAAGAATAGTAATACATCCTTCAAATTGGGTAACGCCGATAATAAAAGCTTTCTTGAGAACCTGGGGGAGTTTGACGCTGTGGTGAGCCTCGAGACGATCGAGCACCTTGCGGATCACTATGCTTATCTTAAATGGGTCAATAAAGCGTTGCGACCGGGCGGGGCTTTGGTTGTTTCATTCCCTTCAACGTTTACAATGGATTGGGCATCGCCTCATCACAAACGGGATATCTCCCGTTCCAAGGCCAGTCGTTTATTCCGCGACTGTGGATTTGAGATTATTAAAAGATTCAGGCAGGACGACCGTTTGGATATGCGGGATGTACTTTTCGAAGCTCATTACAATAAAACTATGCCTACTCCACCCTTGGGTCAATGGATCAGGATCTATCTCCGCAACCCTTACCTTTTAGCATTACGGCTCTACCAGATTACTATCGGCGGCGGCATTCTTATCGCACACCAACAGTATCTGCTTGAGTCTATTGAGAGAGTAATTTGACATGACTCAAAATTACATAATCAGGGATGTACTTTTTTCAAAACGTGTAGCCTTTTTAAGATTGCAGCGCCGCATTTTTGTTAAACAAACCTTTACCGAGGAGTGAATTTGGAATGGCACGGTGAGCAGGTGATTCCCGAGGTAATGGATTCTTCAAGTGAGATCCAGCGCCTGACCCTTGAAGTGCATTTCGAACGTTATCACATGGCTCATGACTGGCTTGCTGGGCGTTTTCAAGGTCGTCGGATTCGCCTTCTTGATCTCGCTTGCGGAACCGGTTATGGTTCGAATATCCTTTCAGGGATCGGCAGGGTTCTTGGCGTGGACATAGATGAAAAGGCAGTGGCATACGCAAAACGCCGCTACAAGAACGTAAATACATCCTTCAGGACAGGCAACGCTGATGATCACAGCTTCCTTGAAAGCCTTGGGGAATTCGATGCGGTAGTCAGCTTTGCAACCATCGAGCACCTTGAGGATCACTACGCTTATCTGAGGTGGGTAAGGAGTGTGTTGCGACCGGGTGGTGTTTTTGTCGTTTCCTTCCCTTCAACGTTTACGAGGGACTGGGCTGCACCGCATCATAAGCGAGACATCTCACGTTCTGCCGCGCGTCGTCTTTTTCAAAATTGCGGCTTTAAGGTTATGAAGAAGTTTTATCAAATCGACCGTGTAGGTCTGCACCATATAATCCGCGAGGCGCGCACCAACAAAGAAATGTCAAAGCCCCCTTTGCGTCAATGGGCAGCCTACTACCTCAGGCGTCCCGATCACCTGCTCAGGCGTATTCATCAAATGACCGTCGGCGGCGGAATTCTGCTCGCGCATCAGCAATACCTGCTGGAACCGATCAGGGCTGGCTGAGAAACCAACGGTGATGATTTAACCGATAGGAGTGCCATGTCAGGAATCAGCGAACGGGTATATCCCAAGGAGATGGATGCGAATGGTGTGGGGAATATCCAGGGGGTCATGTATAAAGTTTTTACCACACGCTACAAGGTTGCCATGGATTGGCTGAGGCATTACTTTCATGGGAGAGAACTTAGGGTTGTCGATATTGCCTGTGGATCAGGATACGGTACCGAGATACTCTCGGAACTGGGGGAGGTAGTGGGGGTCGATTTGGATCCCGAGGCGGTGCATTACGCCCGCAAGAACTACAAGAACGAGCGCACTTCCTTTATGGTAGGTAACGCGGATGACTTTGAGTTTCTGGAAAGCCTGGGTACTTTTGATGCAGTGGTTAGTCTTGCCACGGTTGAACATGTGGAGGATGAGATCAAATATCTGGAATGGATTCATGGTGCATTACGTCCTGGCGGGGCATGCGTCGTTTGTTTTCCTTCGGTGGCAACCATGGACTGGGCGATGCCGCACCATAAGCGGGATATTTCTATTCGTCAGGCTCGTCGTTTATTCCGGAAAACCGGATTTGAGGTCAAACGGGATTTCTATCAGAATCACAAATTGGACATAAGACACCTGATAAGTGAAGTTACCAGTTACGATAACGAGATACCGGTGCCCCCCTTACGTCAATGGGTCAAGTATTATCTGACTCATCCTCACCATGCGATCCTGCGCGCTTATGAAACAACGATCGGGGGAGGTATCCATTTCGGCGATCAGGAATACCTTCTTCTTCCCCAGCCGGTGGTCGAACCGTCCCCGGTTAGAGCAAGACTAACCTCGCAACGCTTGAAAGAATCTTACGGATAGAGATAATCGATAGATGAAGACGATTGAGATAGTTGTAAGGGGTGTGGTTGCCCGCCGGGGACGGGTACTGCTTAATCGTTGCAAGGGAACCTGTAACGCCTTCCTTCCTGGGGGGCACATCCGCTTCGGCGAACCGGCACGGGCGGCACTCGGTCGGGAGATAAGAGAAGAAATCGGTACAGATGTTGAAGTTAAGGATTTCCTTGGTGTTGTAGAACACTCATGGGAGGACGAAAACGGTTCCAATCACGAAGTCAACCTTATCTTTAAGGTAGAGTGTGAAGAACTCGATCCTTCCAAATCGCCTCGATCCAATGAACCCCATCTTGAGTTCTTCTGGCAGCCGGTGAACGACCTGGGGGAGGTGAGGCTGGAGCCATCAGCCATAATTGTATTGCTGCCTCGATGGTTGTCTGGCAAACCGGACAGTGGATGGGGTTCTACGATTGAATAAGGATCAAGCCCTAGCCTGTTTGACTACCTCAATAAAGTTGGCAAATATCTCGTAGTGGTGCTCGGTATGCTCCACCTCGGGGTGGAACTGCACTCCGTAAAGCGGCCGGCTCATATGCTTTATAGCCTCGAACCGGCAGTCCTTTGAATGCGCTAAAGCAAGGAACACATCCGGCAACTCGTATATTTCGTCGTTGTGGGATTCCCAGACCGTAAAGCGCTCAGGTAGCTCCTTAAAGAGATCATTCGGCTCGGTTACGATTAGTTCAGCCTTGCCGTATTCAGGAACCTTTGCCTGTCCTGCCTTGCCGCCGAAGTGAAGAGCGATGAACTGGTGGCCAACGCAGATGCCAAGGATCGGTATATTTAATCTATCCAGATAATCCCCGGTCACCCCCAGCTTGGGTATCTCCGAACCGATGCGAGGAGCGCCGCCTGAAAGTATCAATCCATCTGCCTCGATCTTCTCAACCGGCGTGGTATTTGGAATGATATTTGTTTCCACCTCCAGTTCCCTGAGCATCCGCCACTCCCTATGGGTCCACTGCCCGCCGTTATCCACCACGTCTATCCTCACACCCATTATTTCACTCCCACTCGATGGTTGCCGGCGGTTTGTGGGTTATGTCATATACCACACGCACTACCTCGGGTATGGTGTTGGTGATGCGGATGCCGATGCGCTCAAGCAGGGAGTAGGGGAGAGGCGAGGCTGACGCGGTCATGGCGTCAAGGCTCTCTACCGCTCTCACAACCACTGTCTCGCCGTAAGCGCGAACGTCGCCCCGAACCCCAACGCTCTTTACCGGCAGAAGCACGGCAAAGTACTGCCAGGGGAGCTCGCACTCGCCATGTGAGGCCGCGGCCTCGATCTCTTCCTCTACGATAGCGCACGCTTCCCTTAGGATGGCTGTTCTTTCACGGGTTGCCTCACCTAAAATCCTTACCGCAAGGCCTGGTCCTGGGAAAGGCTGCTTCTCCGCTATCGCAAGACCTAAATACCGTGCCACTTTGCGGACCTCGTCCTTGTACAGATCGCGCAGAGGCTCTACAAGCTTCATCTTCATGTTCTCGGGCAGGCCGCCCACATTGTGGTGGGATTTTATGACGTCGCGCAGATCGCCGCCGGATTCGATCCAATCAGGTGCGATGGTTCCCTGGATCAACGTATCCGCCTTGATCTTCTCGGCCTCGCGCTCGAAGAGCTTGATGAACAGGTTGCCGATGATCTTGCGCTTGCGCTCCGGATCGGTTACACCGCGGAGCGCCTTGTAGAACTCGGCTGATGCGTCCACAAAATGAAGATTCAGTCCCATATTTTTGAGCAGGGCTTGCACGTGTTTGGGTTCGTCCTTGCGAAGGTAGCCGGTGTCCACGAAAACGGTTATCAATCTCTTACCAATTGCTCTGTCTACCAGAACCGCCGAGGTGGTCGAGTCCACCCCGCCCGAGCAGGCAATTATGGCCGTGCCCTCGATCTGCTCTCTCAGTTTTTTTATGGAATTCTCAACGAATCCGGCAACGTCTTTCATGAACGAAGTCTACGGGTATCTTGGGTTAAGTCAAGGATTTAAGGAACCGTCATTGCGAGGCCTCGTTAGAGGCCGAAGCAATCTCGTAGCACTATCCTAATTACGTTGGTTAAGTGTTATGAGATCGCCACGTTCACTTCGGAAACTCGCGATGACAAAAGGGCGGGCCGACCTTAAGGTCGGCCCCTACGAACTTACGCACTTTCTGTTATTTCATCCTTTTGGTCTTCGTGTTTTATTTCCAGAACTTCCCTTCTTACTGAGCGTAACGGCAAATTGAATTGCACGTAGAAGAGGGTATCCTTCTGGAATAGCTACCTTCATTGGGTCGAGATCTTTCATTTTATCTGTAATTTCATTCATTAAATCTGGGATTGGAACTAATTCGATATCATCTCCAATCCTAATGGATTTTCGTGGTCTTGAATACCCGACGACTACTACCTTTCGTATTTTCTTAAAGTCAAAGTTAAACACCGTCCTGTAGTGTTTAGCAGCGATTTCAAATTTTTTCCGAAACCTCTCCTGTCGTTTTTCCCAAGTATATGAATCACCAGAGACTTCTACGTGAATGAGGACTTTATCCTCGGTATCAAATGCAACTACGTCCATCTCTCCTTCGTAGCCACCATGATTCGTTTTACCGCACCTGACGTTAGTACGTACAAAGTAATCTTGATATGCATACCATTCTGCTACAAGTTGTTCAAGAAAGACCTCGTAGGGGCCGACCTTAAGGTCGGCCCGCTTATGTGAATTCGGATCGGGCCGGTCTTCGTCGCTCAGTTCATTCTCCGACGGCTTCGAGCTTTCGGAGCATAGCTTTAAATACGTGTTTTTTCAGGAATTGTTGAAGATTGTTTTGCTTGAGCTCCCAGAGAGATACATTGCGTTTAATGATGACATTGGGTTCACCGTTTCGAGGTTGATCGTACCAGTAATGTAGGGGGGAGGATTGTGTTGCCATAAATTCTTTCCATCTTTCTGGGTAGTAAAGTAAGAAGTTCCGTATATACCATTTTCCTACACCGACGAGATAGATTGTTATTTTGAGTTCTAGCATCCCTTGGTAACTGCATGAGAATAGGGCTCCAGCAAATCTAAAGGCTTTCTCTATATATAGGGGTAGATCCTTTGGCACGACACCATTGTGATGTGGATAGCTTAGGCGAGGAAGAATGACAAGTGTTCCTCCACAAGGATGAATCCAGATGTTTTCAAGGCGACTATATGTTTCGGAATCTCCATACCAGCAATGAACGAATTTCTCTTTGCGCGAAAAATGAGGGTGGAAACCCGATTCTTGAAGAATATCTGTCAGTGAAGTTTTAAAGTTCTTGTCGTAAAAAGCGAATCGTTCTTCCTCGAATATTCTGGGCAAGAAAAGGCAAAAAAGCTGAGCATCATCATCTTTGACTTTTGCTTTCTCTTCTTCTAGTTTCTCTAGAACATTGCGGTATAATTCTTCGAGTTTCTTTTCTTGTTCATATTTCCTTTCATAAAGTTGTCTCACTTCCGCTTCGCTCATTGGTTTAGCCCCGGAGTTGTCTCGCCGGTAGTATTTGTTAGAGGTGGTGACCATGTGTGGGGCATTAGGGCTTTCGGGAATTTCTATAATGAGATAGGCTTTGCCTCCCTGCTCGTCAGATTTAACCCGCCATATTCTTAGTTCTTCGATGAACGGTTTAATGGTGTCGTGCCTGACGTCTTCAATTCGTTCTTCCCAATTCGCGATTTCAAAAGGGTGCTTAGCTACTGGTTCTTTTGTTTTCTTGTTTTCCTCAACACCTATGATAATTCGCCCACCTTGGGTGTTGGCAAAGGAGGAAATATCTTTGGCTATTTCTGTTGCAGTGTTTTTGCCTTTCTTTTCCGGCCACGGTTCTTTTTTGTATTCGAGTATATAACTTTCAGGGATACGGTCGTCTATCAATCTTTGAATGTCTTCTTCTGTTTCTAAGCGCATAAATCCATTTTAAAGGCAAAATTTAAGTTTGTCAAGCTACCACAGTAGTCCCAGTTTGCCGCCGAGGTACAGGAGGCCGGCGAAGAGCGCTCCGCCGATGACGGCGAGGGTGAATAAAAGCCTTGCGTCCTCGCCTTTGTTCTTGCGGTCCCAGGCAATGAACGCTAGCACCGCTCCGGCTACCCCAAAAAGGAGTGCGGCAACCGAGATGACTATTCCCCAAACGGACATAGGAAAGCATAATCCTATAATAGAAATTGTCAATCCACAGATTTCGCAGATTACACGGATTCAAAATCTAAATCTGCGACATCTGCGTAATCTGCGGTTTAAACGTTGACCTGCCTGGAATTCTTGCTACAATTCCTTGTGTCTCAAAAACGAATCCTCATAACCAACGACGACGGTATCGACGCCGAAGGCATAAAGCTTTTGGAGAAGACGCTCGAAGGGCTGGGCGAACTCTTCGTCATCGCTCCTGCCCAGGAGCAGTCAGGTTCATCACACAGCCTTACCATCGGCAAGCCGGTACGGATTACAGAACACGACTCCCATCACATCGCTATCCAAGGCACCCCTACCGACTGCGTACTTCTGGCGCACCATTCCATCATGAAGAAGCAAATCGACCTCGTGGCCTCTGGAATCAACATGGGCTACAACCTTGCCGACGACGTGCTATACTCAGGGACTGTCGCCGCAGCGATGGAGGGTAGGCTTCTTCGCTACCCTGCGGTTGCGATATCGGCGAATCGTGAGACAGGAAAGATCGCTCAATCTTCACTTGAGTTTGTTCGAGAGATTTGCAAGATGGTTCTTGACTGTGTTCGACCTGAGTTTATAAACGTCAATATTCCTCCAGGGAAACCCAAGGGAGTTAGTGTTACACGACTTGGCAAGCGGGTCTACAAGGACGTGGTGAACAGGACCAGGGACGAAAACGGGGAGTGGCATCTGATTCTTTCAGGGGAGCTTTCCAGCGTATCCATGGAGGGTTCTGATACCGAGGCCGTTGAGTCGAGTTACATATCGGTGACCCCGCTGCATTTGGACCTTACCGGTTTTGAGAAGATTGACGAGCTATGTGAGGATCTTTCGGTGCTTCCAAGCTTTCGTTCACTGAACACAAAGAGTCCTTAAGGATCGTTTTGGGGTCTCCGAGGAGTTGCGTAACAACTTCTTGGGGTTGTATTATTGTCGGGGTGATTTAATTTGGGGTCCCCGCAAGAGCACGGAGTGATCTTGTGGGGTATTATTTTATGTGGAACTCGACTATATCCCCGTCTGTCAGCACGTGGTCACGGGCAACGCGGATGCCATCATTCCCGGAGTTCCAAAGGCGAGCATAGGTAAGCTTTTCTGCAAAGTCCTTGTGAAGGTGCGCTGCAGCGTCTAAGAGCACCGCACCTTTCTTTAGGATGACAGGATCGTTCATATCCGGCTCGCTCCCCGGATGTTTGGTGTAAACGCGTATGATCTGGAGTTTGGCGAATATCTGCAGGGTTAAATCTTCCAGCCCCACGAGCTGTTCGGCCGCGGTGTAAAGAGCGTCAACCTCAAAATGCGGCATCTGCCCATCAGGGAGCTTATCTATCTTGGTGGCTACCCAGATGACCTTGCTGAGCCGGTAGCGCCCTATCTCCTCTTTGAGAGCGGCGATCTGGTTTTCCGCGTCGTCAACTGCAGAAAAGAGCGCCAGCACAAGGTCTGCGTTTCTAAGTATGCCCCACTGCCAAGGCTCGGTGTGCTCTGCGATCATGGGCGGCATGTCGATGAGCTGGAACTGGATGTTTTCGAAGCCGATCATGCCCACCACCGGATGGGAGGTGGAGTAGGGCCAGGAGGCAATTACCGCGTCCGCACCTGTGAGGGCGTAGAAAAGAGAGGATTTTCCTACGTTAGCTGTGCCCAGAAGGCCTATCTGACCCGCGCCCTGCTTTGGTATGTTGAACATCCTCTCTCGCCTTGAGACGGCTGTCTTGGGCTTCTGCTTCATTTCCTTTTCAAGGCGTGAGATCCTCTTTCTGAGATCGGCCTGAATCTTCTCGGTTCCCTTGTGTTTTGGCAGTTTGGCCAGCATATCCTTCAGTGCTACGAGCTTCTCGCTCGCGGTTATCGCTTCCCGGTAGCACTGCTCCGCTTGCTTATATTCCGGTGTTAGATTTGCCGGCATAATTTTCCTCTACTGCTACTCATCGCGTTAGTATATTTGAATGAGGGGGAATCGTCAACCAGGGCTAAAATTTCATCTCGGTTTGCCGAACGGACAATGGCCACTTCCCGAAGAAGCCTTTTAAATCGTGGTCCGAATCCTCTTCCAGGTGAAGAACCTCAGGGAATATCTCAGGGCTGTATTCCAGGCCTATACCAGCGGCGATCTTCCGCAATCCCAGATGTCTCATGGCGGTTGCCGATACCCGCTGTGCTTTGCCGATGATGGCTTCTATCCGGTTATCGGCGGTGACTATCGCCACATTCTCTCGTCCATGCAGTTTAGCCAGCCAGATACCCATAGCTCCTATCAAAGTGTCCACGACCTTGATGGATGTGAACTTCAGCTTGGCTGCAACGTCACCTTTTTTACGGAAATATTGGTAGTGGTAGTCCACCGCCGATATCAAATCCGCCGCTATCACATGGTAGCGGCACAACTCATACTGCTGGATTACCTTGCCGTTGAGCGTGTCCTCACGGAACAAGTTTCTCGCTTCATCGTATCTCTTTTTGGAGATTGGTTTACCGTAAGGCAGGATTCTTTCACCAAAACGCCACTTTGTAAAGGCATTGTAGGTTTCAACGATACAGAAGTCAGGTACGAACAGCTGTACGTTGGCCATTCTGTTTCTAATGGAGTCGATTATGGTTGCTATCCTTAGCGGGGTTTTGTTGAGAGAAGAAGTTTCCGGGAGATAATAGTCTACGACTACACTCGTATCCAGGAGCAGATACTTGCGTGTTTGCCATCTTGAGGTGGACATGATTCAGTCTAAGCTTGGGAGGAGAGTTGTCAATATCTGCTTAGCCAAATACAAAGGAGGGGGCCGCAGCCCCCTCCAGGGTTAAAGTCTCTTTTATCTCGATAGCTACTTCACGATGACTGCTTTTTGGATAATCTTTGCATCGTCGGTGGTAAGATAGATGAAGTAGACGCCCTTTGAGATCTTAAGACCTTTCTGGTCGCGGCCGTCCCAGTAGATCTCGTGATTGCCTGCAGTGAGTTCTCCGTTGATGAGTGTGCGCACCCTGCGGCCAGTGAGGTCGTAGATGTCCAGACGGACATGGGATGCTCCTGGTAAACTGAAGAACACCGATCCCTTGCCGCTGATAAGTTCGGGTGAGACACCCAGGGTGAGTGTGGTTGGGACGAGATTATCCTCGGCAAGCGCAGTGAAGTCCATGTTGTTCCATGTTTCCTGACAATCCGCTGCATTGGTCTTGAGATCAGCAAGGTTGTCGCCTGCAAGGAACGCAAAGGCTACCGTGTCTGTTGCACCGACTGGAAGATCGAAGGGTCCTGCAGATACAATGACTGACCAGTCGGTATCGTTGGGGGAGGAGGCAAAACTCAGCTCCCCGCTCAGGAACTTGAAGAATGTTTCGTCGTTCCAGTTGTAATCCCAGACGTAGTCCGGATTCGAGACCAGGGTTACGTTGGCCTTTTGGCCCTTGAGGAGCTTTATACCGATATGAGGGTTGTCTTTGTCGGGTGCTTGCTTCATGTAGGCGAGATTCAGGGTTTGGTCGGTTCCACCAGAGTTGTTATATGGGCTTTGCTCCGGCCCCATGTCGAAATCTGCCATAATTCCGGCATACATTCCTTCCAAGGATGATGTGTCCGGATTTATCAGCACGAACTTGAGGATCACGTAGTCTTTTTCCTTCCACGCGTAACCGAACTGTTGTACCTTGAGTTTGCTATCAGCCCACCAGTTTCCGTCGTTGTTGTAGGTAGCCCGGCTGTCCTGATCGGAGTAATCGTGGCGGCCGATGATTACCCTTCCGTCGGGGTCTGAAGTAACTTCCCAATCCTTGCCTTTATTATGGCTTTCGCCTTCACCGTACATACGGTCGTTCATAAAGTCCTTCGAGTTGCCCGCAGCGAAGCTTGCATGATAGAGCCAATTGTCGGAACTCTTAGGGTAGCGGAAGCCTTCTCCTGGACCGTCAAGTTCATAGAATCCGATGGCGCCTTGCTCAGTGACTGTTAGCTTTACGTTTCCGACATCATGGCTGATCCATTCGTACCTCGGGGTTCCGATCATGAACTCGAAGTTCAAACTACCTGAAAGTTCGTCTGCGGATAGTTGTATCTGGAACTCAACCCACGTCTCTAGCGGAGCGGAGGAGGAGACAGTAACCTCAAAGCCGTCGCCTTGCTTGGACTCGTCGGGATTCAGGGTGCCGTAGTTTGCATCGTTGCCGGTAACAGTAACGTGGGGGGATGCGCTGGAGAGGGTAGTCGTAATATTGTGCAGAGCGTTTTCGCCGGCGTTTAGAAGCGTTACGTAGATAGTTACGTCCTCACCCGGATCCATGTTGCCGTCAGGGTTGGATTGATCATCGTCGTCGACGGTTATATCCTCTATGGCGACGGCAGAGATCATGGTGTTGAGTTCGCCGGTTACGACAAGGGCAAACGGCTGAGGACCTGCAGGTACGTTGTTTGCATGGACGCGAATCTCCCACTCCCCGGTTTCAGGGGAGTTCACGAAGACGTTCTCGACCGGGTTTTTGGTGTCGAAATCGCCGCCTTCTACAGAAACGTTATCACTGAAGTTGTTGCCACGATAAACCTTGCCGGATGGCGAGACCACTTCCAGGTTGAGATCGTTAACCAGGGCTGGAAAGGCATACAGCTCGCCAGGATAGTCTGTCCAATCCAGGGTGATTCGAATAGGTTTACCGCTGCCGGCTACATTCACTTTGCCAAGGAACTGGTAGCCTGTTTCGAGTCCTTCATCGAAGTCTACGACAGCCAGTTTGCGTGCATCACCGGGGAAGTAAAGCACGTTGTCCAGTTTCGGTCTTCCCCAGCCGATCCTGTTGGAAGGGACCCTGTCCTCGATTGAAGGAAAGTCGGTTTCTACCGAGTTGATCATCATTGCCTTGAGCAGGGCGGCCGAGGGGTTAAATCCAGATTGAGAGCTGGGACTACCTGAGGGATACCAGCCGTCGGTGAAGTACTGGCGTATAAGGCCAGTGTTGCCTGCTGCTGTTGGAGCGGCCATGCTGGTTCCCGACCATGTAACTTCGGCGGCATCGCCGCTGTTATGCGAGGAGGTTACATCTTTACCTGGCGCCACTATGTCAGGACGGATGCGGCCGTCGTTAGTAGGTCCTTGCGAACTTCCACTCCAGTAGAAGTTAGCTGCGGTGCCGTTCATGCATCCTCCTACGGCTATGACGTTCTTGGCGTTTGCCGGGGAGCCTGTGTATGTACTCGGGGGGTTGTTGCCGGCAGAAAACATAACCAGGTAGTCGGGACGGTTCCACATGGTCTGGTCGGACTCCACACAGCTCTTATCGTAGGCGCGTGTTGCCTGGCTGCCCCACGAGTTGGAGATTATCCGGGCACCGCCGGCACTGTTACCGTCGTAAGCAATGCTGAGGCTGTACTCAAGGCTAACGGCATGGATAATACCGCCGCCTCCGCCGCCTCCGTCAAGGAAGTATATCCTGGCGTCCGGCGCCATGCCGATATTGACGCTTGAACCGCCAACCGGCTGATCGTTGCCCAGAACCGATCCTGCGGTGTGGGTGCCGTGTCCGATCTCGTCGCCGAAGGTGATGACGCCGTCAGGGTCGTAGGCTGGTTTCTGGTAGGCTATGATCTTGCGGTGGTTGGGGTAGTCGCCGAAGTCGGTGATAGGCACAGAAGGGTCACGGAAGAAGTTGTGGGATGTGCGAATCCCAGAGTCCAGAGTGGCGAGTATCTGGCCTTCTCCGGTGATGCCTTCGTCCCAGATGCGGCGGTTGTCTTCTTCCCAGGTTTGAATAACCCACTGGGCCTTTCCGTTCATGACGTAAGGCTGATGATAAGGTTCCACCCATTTGATCTGCGGCTCATGGACAAGCATAGGAAGCTTCTGGGGGGCAAGCATTATGTGGACGAATGTCTGGAAGTCGGTGGCTTGCCACTCAAGCAGTTCTCCACCGAGTGTCTCAACGGCCTCGCGGATTGCCTCGCCATCGATGCCTGCATAAAGAGTTACCACCAGTTTCTCTGGGATGCCATCTTTAAGGTCAATCTCAGGGCACAGCTTGTAACCGGGTTCGTAGTTGCCTACCCAGCTCACTCCTGGCAGGGTCTCTACCCTGGCGCGTGTGGCTTGATCCATCCGAACGATATAAGTATAGTTGGGCAGGTAGCCCTCGATGAGCGCCCCTGACTGTTCAAGGGCACGGCGTTCGTGCGAGTAGATAGGGCCATCAAACTGAACAAGGTAGGTGCCAACCCCTTTCTGCTCAGAAGCGAGCATGAGGTTTGCAGGAAGTGTCGGTTCCGCATCGCGTGTATCCAGATCTATCCCGCATGGAAGATGGATCACCGTAGGATTCCTGTAAAGATATGTTGCCGTCGGTAGCACCTGACCGTCTATAAAAGGTCCTGTAGCGGCCAGAAGCAGAAACGGTAAGACGAATAAAGCAAAGGCTTTTCTCATATACTGCCTCCTAGGCTTGGGTTAATTCCGATTGCTTCTTCGAATGGTTCCTTGACCATTCCTTTCCTTGAATGGGGGCAAACTTTCCATCCACCCTTGGCCGGCGGATTGATGAATCTCGAATCCTGCATTCGTTCAGAGTCCTTCATTTAAGGTGCACGGCTTTGGAGGTGACTTGTTTCCCACAGGCCTTCAACCGTAGGAAGTAGACCCCGCTGGCGAGGAGTCCCGCAGGTTAAAGGAGAAGGTTTTTTCTCCTTCAGGGTACAACTTTTCATCTATCAAAGTTATAACTTTTCGTCCTGTCTGGTCGAACATCTCCAGAGCGAGCGGCCCTGCGTAGGTTGTATAGAGTTGTACAATCAGTTGCGATGGTTAATTCGGCATCCTTCAAAGTAGAGCGATCGGTTCCTGTGGGTGGGTGATCGAACTTAACGATAAATCTACTGCCGGAGCCCTCGGCCAGGCTGGGAGAAAGGCGGGTATCTATGGTTTCTGAAAGAAGCATCACCAGATGCGAGTTCTCGTAAGGCTTTACCGTTGTTCCTCCTAGGAACGGCCCCCCTACCGCTATTACAAGAAGAAGCGTGATTACGTTCATGCAGGATACATTTCCATAGCTTCGGCCCATCGCCGAAGCGCATTTATGCGTTCATTTTTATCCTCAGGCAGTCGGAGAGGTCTGCCGCGGCAGTCAATGATGACTCCAACCTGGCCGCCGGTGATCAGAGCCTCAAGGCTTTTGCCCGGGCCCTCTCCTACGTCGAAGCCGCGTTCGGGAGAAAGCTTTACCTGTGCCTTCTCGCCTACCCCAAGCTCCAGCTTTATGAGATCCCCATACTTGACGGTTAATTCCTGAAGCTTGCCCTTTTGTGGTTTGAAGATGACCTTCAGGCAGGCGGCCCCTTCCTTGCCTTCTCCTGCCGGGGCGATGGCTGTTCCAAGAGGGATAAGGCAGTCTTTTTCAAAAACTTCCTGCGCCGCTTTTTCGTTGACTTCGGTGAGTACACCTAGATGGGGCATCATGAAGATGGAGTCCACAGCCAGGCGGGTTATTCCTTCGGGCTGGAAGGCATCGAGCATCAGCATTGCGGCCTGTGCTCGACGCGGAGAGTGAGAAAGTGCGCCGCCTGATCCCACAATCTGAGAAAGCGACATCATGTCGACCAACGTCTCGCCTGAGATTTTCTGGGAGAAGGCATCGGCGATTGAACGTTCCTGCTGTACGCCCTTAAGCCCCACAGCCATGCTCTTGTGTTGTTGGAGTGCCAGTCTCAACGCCTCCCTGGCCACCGCGTGTTCCATCTTTAAATCTTCGAGTGTTGCCGGGATGGTGGTGGGGCGGATCATCTTGTTCCGGATGCGGTTTCTGAGTTCGGTAACGTCGACCTCGAGGGGAATCCATCGCAGGATGTTCTCGTTCCCAGCCTCCAGCAGCACGTTGGAGATCGAGTAGCTCATCCCAAGGTTGGCGCTTACCGTGCGGTTGAAGACTCGCTCAGGCCTTTCTGCCTCTAGCGACTTATCCTCGAATACGCTGAATATGTCCGTTGTCGCTCCCCCTATGTCAACGCCCAGTACGTCGATTTCCTGTCGCTTGCCTATTCTTTCGATAAGAAGTCCCACTGCACCAGGTGTCGGCATGATGGGTACGTCTGTCCAGTCCATCAGCTTTTTGTAGCCGGGCGCGTGGGCCATCACGTGTTCCATGAAAAGATCATGTATCTTGTCGCGTGCCGGTCCCAGATTCTCGCGTTCAAGTACTGGCCGTAGATTTTCCACGACCACAAGCTCAGTAGACTCCTTGAGGGTATCGAGGATTATCTTACGCGCGTCCTTGTTGCCGGCATATATGACTGGCAGGCTGTAGGTGGTTCCGAATCGCGGTTTTGGATCGGCTGCACGTATAAGTTCAGCCAGCTCGGCCACGTGAGAGATGGTGCCTCCGTCCACTCCGCCAGAGAGGAGTATCATGTCAGGGCGGAGGTGTCTGATGCGTTCGATCTTCTGGTGGGGCAGTCTGCCGTCGTTTGAGGCGATAACGTCCATCACGATTGCACCGGCTCCAAGTGCTGCACGTGCCGCGCTTTCACCGGTCATCGTCAGAACAACGCCCGCCACCATCATCTGCAGGCCGCCGCCCGCCGAGGAGGTCGAAATATATACGTCCACCCCTTCCTTCTTCGCGCGGGCCGGCTTGATTATCTTCTCGCCATCCAGAATCTTCTCACCGGTAAGCTCCTCCACCTCCCTTATAGAGTTCAGAACCCCACGGGTTACGTCCTCAAACGGAGCTTCTACAGTGGTGGGTGCCTCGCCACGCACCACCAGCCGGTATTCGCCCTCCTGTTTCTTTATCAGGATGGCCTTGGTGGTGGTAGACCCACAGTCTGTAGCCAGGATTGTTTCTATTTCTTTATCTTTAAACTTTTTACTTTCTTCTGACACGTGTTTCTCTCCTTGTTTTTTTCCTCGCTTCCTTCGTTTCTTTCTCTTTCTTTACCCATTCAGCTTCCACCTCCTCAATTTTCTGAATCAGCATCTCGAGGTTTGAGCGTTCCTCGAAGAACGCGGTCATTTCGTCATATACAGGACTGGCTGTAAATGCACCCACCATAGGCGCAAAGAAGACCATGAGCTGGTTTCCCAAAAAACTCAGCGGCTTGACAGTTTCAATCATAAGAATCGCCAAGGGCGAAAGGCGAAACCGCACGACTTTCTCAGCGATGCTATTGCAGAGTTCAGCCTTGCGTTTTTCGGTCAGGTCTGAAGCAAACATCCAGCTCTTTAACCGCTCGCACCTCATCAAGCCGTCCTACCGGGGTGGTGTGAGGTGCTTGACGCAGCATCTCGGGGTTGATTTTGGCTTCTTGTATTATCCGACGGACGGCTTCGGCAAAGCATTCGAGTGTCTCTCTGGTTTCGGTTTCGGTTGGCTCAACCATCAACGCCTCGGAGACGATGAGGGGGAAATAGATGGTCGGGGCATGAAAACCGTAATCCAAAAGACGCTTCGCCAGATCGGTGGTTTTTAAATTAAATTTGCGCAGTGCCTTGCCCGATGCTACAAACTCGTGCATGCAGTGTTGAGGATGCGGTACCTCCAGAACATCCTCAATAAGGCCTTTTACATAATTGGCGTTGAGGATTGCGTTTTTGGACACATCGGCTATCCCTGCAGCACCGAGTATTCGGATGTAGGTGTAGGCTTTAACCATCACGAGGAAGTTGCCGTAGAAGGCCTGTAGTTTGCCGATGGATAGAGGCCGGTCATAGTTCAGTCGGTAGGTTTCACCGTGCTTTTCTATTGTCGGTACTGGTCGGAATGCCTCAAGCTCCTTGGTCATTCCCACAGGTCCGCCTCCGGGTCCGCCGCCGCCGTGGGGCGTGGAAAAGGTCTTGTGCAGATTGAAGTGCATGAGATCAAAGCCCATCTTGCGAGGCTTGACTATCCCCATTAACGCATTGAGGTTGGCTCCATCAAGGTAGGCAAGCGCACCTGCCGAATGCACCTTCTCTATTATTTTCGTGATATCGCGTTCGAAAAGCCCCAGGGTGTTGGGATTGGTGATCATGATGAGTGCTGTATCCGGCGAGAGTTTGCTTTCAAGATCCTCAAGATCAATAAGGCCCTGTGGGGTCGAACGCACGGTTACGGACTCGAAGCCTGCGAGTGTTACGCTTGCAGGATTGGTGCCGTGTGCAGAATCCGGTATAAGGGCCTTGGTGCGGTTCTCGCCTTTGTTCTTGAAGTAGGCACGGATGATGAGGTTGGCGCAAAGCTCTCCCTGCGCACCTGCGGAGGGTTGAAGGGTTACCGCATCGAACCCCGATATCTCAGCCAACAACCTCTCAAGTTCATAGATCAACTGAAGCGCTCCCAGGGTTAGGCTCGTCGGCGACAGGGGATGAAGGTCTGCAAATCCCGCAAGACGGGCAACATCTTCGTTGATCTTAGGGTTGTACTTCATGGTGCACGAACCCAGAGGGTAAAAACCCTTGTCCACGTGATGATTGAGGTTTGAAAGGCGTACGAAATGCCGGGCAAGCTCGGGTTCTGCAACTTCGGGCAGCAAAGCATCTTCCTTGCGAATATAGCGTTCAGGTATAAACTCCGATATCTTCCTTTCGGCTACATCCAGTTCGCTGAATCGAAACGCCCTACGAGTGGATTTTGAGAGATCAAACGAAAGTTCCATTCGTTGATATTAGTCAGAATAAGCGGATTGTCAACGTGTCTGGAGGTTATGTTGATCCTTGTAAGACCTGATAATGCATAACTTGTATTTCGCAAGGTTATATCTTCGGATTGCCAGGTCTAAATAGTTCATTGGTCCCCGCTCGGTCGTGAAGCGACCGAGTGGGGTAAGAAAAAAGAGGGTGCGGGGCACCCTCTTTGAATCTTTGAAAGCCTACATCTTGATCGCCATGCCGCTCATGTTAACCACAGGTATCCAGATAAGCCCTGGGATGATCGCGGCAGGTATGACAGAGGTTTTTATATTGATTACGGCGTTGGCACCCATCCTCTTGGCCTCCTTGGCAAGCTGCTCAAAAAGCAGGTCTTGCGCCTGTGGTCCTATCATGGGATAGAGCGGGGGGAGAAGGCCCAGACAGCTGAAAGCCAGTTCGATGCGCATTGCACTGACCATTCCCACCGGTTCATAGTCGCCGTCCTTCATGTCGCCCGTGGTCATGAAGACGTCTTTCGGCGGCGGAACCTTAGAAACGGCTTGCCAAGCGCATCCGCTGAGCGCAATTATTGCAACGAGAGGGATAAGCAAGAGTAGCTTTTTCATGCATCCTCCTTTGGTGGAGAAGTTTATCCGATTTTTTTAACTTGTCAAGCCCTCGCATTGCCTCACCGGAAATCTACTCGAAATGTTTGAAAGAAGGAACCTAAGGCTCATTAACCAAGGCTAAACAACAGACTCAGACTAAAGGGCTATGGACACGGAG
>Ga0315544_1000667_pt1:5000-30426 | contig 30426 bp, 28 predicted proteins | sample SalMarSW160130MG_2_FD_202543 | JGI IMG/M metagenome (GOLD analysis project Ga0315544, IMG submission 202543) | Salt marsh sediment microbial communities from the Plum Island Ecosystem LTER, Massachusetts, United States - Salt Marsh Sediment SW1601-130 ... | reverse complement strand
ATTTTTAAAAGTAGATTTGAAGCCTCAACCGGCAAAGCACCGAAGCGATCCAACAGCTCTATTTTAAAATCAGCAATTTCATTTACCTCCGTTATCTTCGTCAAACGACGGTATGCTGAAAGACGCTGGTCGATATCTTGTATATACGATTCAGGTATTGAAGCAGGCAGAGCAATGTTAATTTCCGGTTCCAGACTTTCTTGAATTTCCTCCCCTTTTAACTCTGCCATTGAGTTCTCCATCAGTTTTAGAAACATATCATAACCTACTGCGGCAATATGGCCGGACTGGGAAGCTCCCAGAATTGTCCCTCCTCCTCTTATTTGCAAATCACTCATGGCAATTTGAAAGCCGGAGCCTAAATCACTGTGTTCCATCAATACCTTCAGACGTTTTCTGGCATCGTTACTCAATGTGCTTTCGTTGGGTATAAATAGATATGCATAGGCCTGTTCATCAAGCCGCCCCACACGACCCCGTAATTGGTAAATTTGCGCCAGTCCGAATCTATCCGCTCGATTGATTAATATTGTGTTGGCGGAAGAAATATCAAGACCTGACTCTATTATAGAGGTGCAGACCAATAAATCTATCTCTTTGTTCATAAAACGAAGCATTACATACTCCAGTACATCATCATCCAGACGACCGTGGGCCACATCAAGCCTGACACCGGGCGCCAGTTCCTGCAAATGCTTTGCCATCGCCCATATACTATGAATGTTGTTATGAACAAAAAATATCTGGCCGTTTCTGTTTAACTCATTGAGTATAGCTTCTGAAATAACGGCATCATCTATTTCAGAAATATATGTGATAATAGATTTGCGATGTTCAGGCGGAGTTGAAATTACACTGATGTCCCGTATTCCCATCAAAGACATGTGGAGCGTTCTTGGAATTGGAGTCGCTGTTAAGGCAAGAACATCCATTGTACTTTTTATTTTTTTTAGCTTCTCCTTATGTTTGACGCCGAAACGCTGCTCTTCATCCAGCACGAGAAGTCCCAGGTCTTTAAATTCTACATCTTTCTGAAGCAGCCTGTGAGTTCCAATGACAATATCTATCTTACCTGCTTTCAGATCACCGATAATCTTACGCTGCTCCCGTATGGAACGGAATCTGTTCAAACATGCAACATTAACCGGGTAGCGCTCAAAACGGCCGGAAAACGTTGCAAAATGTTGTTCTGCAAGCACAGTGGTCGGCACAAGTACGGCAACCTGTTTACCGTCACTGACGGCCATAAGCGATGCGCGCAAAGCGACTTCAGTCTTACCATATCCCACATCACCACATACCAGTCTGTCCATTGGAATGGATACTTTCATATCATTGAGAACGTCTTCAATGGCGTTAAGCTGATCTGATGTCTCCTCGTAAGGAAAACCGGCTGCAAAATCGAAAAAATCAGTATCTACTTCCCTGAAAGCATGGCCATGCTTAATCTTGCGCTCGGCGTAAAGTTTCAAGAGTTCTCCGGCGATCTTCTCCGCCGATTTTTTTACCCTGGCTTTGATCCGATCCCATGATTTGCCGCCCATTTTATCAAGAACAGGCTCGATACCATCCACACCTATGTATTTCTGAACCATGCTCATGCGATCCACAGGTAGGTAGAGCTTGTCATCATTTTTATAGACAATCAAAAGAAAATCATTGATTGACCCGTTCAGTCTTAATTTTACCAGACCGTTATATTGCCCTATTCCGTGTTCAACGTGAACGACAAGGTCCCCTTTTTTTAAATCTTCGAATGCGAGCAGCTCAGTTTCAACCTTTTGTATCTGTTTTCTTCTATGGCGATGTTTTGACCCGAATATTTCAGTGTCTGTAATGATAGCCAGAGATTCAGCAGGCCATACAAAACCTGAAGAAACCTGGCCTGTGCACACATATACCTGGTTTTCGCCGGGTTCAACATCAGGAAAACCGTCAATAAACCTGAGATGGATACCGTATGGGACTAAAAGTGATTTCAGTCTTTCGGCCTGGACTCTGGTTTTGCAAACGAGAAGTGTGGCACATCCGGATCTTTTTTGATCATTGATCCAGTTTGCAAGGGGCGAAAAAAGAGCCTTTTCCCTGCGGCGCTTAAGTTCCAGGCTGATACCCATGTTGTCTTTAACGGTAAAATTAAATATCCGGGAGGCCTGCCCGTTATAAAAAAAGCCTTTTGACACGGAAAGTTTTTTAACCGTCAGCAACTTTTTATGCTTAAAGATATTTTTGGCATCTGACCACTTGAGATAAAGTCGATCCGGTTCAACACAGAGTCTGGTATTATTGCACGCGGAAACAAAACAATTTGATGCCTGTTGTTGTGATTGATCAGCAGCCTTTTCCAGTTCAGCCGGTTCTGTCAGAATAAAAAGTACATCGCCCGGCATATAATCAAAGAACGTGTGAAGATCCGGATAAATGAGTGGAATCAGGCCTTCAATCCCAGGGAACACCCGCTCATTCCTGATCTGATCAATCAGGCTTCTGACCTTTGTTACCGGAAAATCCAACCGAGAGGCCTGCTCCCGTATCCGTCCTATGATCTGTTCGATACATTCCATCTTTAATACAGCCTCTCGGGCCGGAAGTATAACTCCCTCCTGAATATTTTTGATTGTCCTCTGGTTTGCGGCCGAGAAGAACCTTAGAGATTCCACAGTATCTCCGAACAATTCGATTCTAAGCGGATTTGAATAACGTGTTGAAAAAATGTCCAGAATACCACCCCTTACACAAAAATCTCCGGGTTCCTCCACTATTGTTGATCGAACATAACCGCCTGAAATCAGTTTCTCGACCAATAGATCCCGATCGATCTCTTCTCCCACCATAATAAGTTCGGCATAATCACATATTTCCTGTTTTGGGATGATCCGTTGCAGTAAAGCTTTTACGGTTGTCACCACAATTTTCGGGACATCCTCCACTACCAAACGGTACAGAGATCTGATCCGCTTGGCTGCTGTTTCGTTGTGGTAGGAAAGATGTTGAAAAGGTAAAATATTATACGGAGGAAAATAAACCAGGGAGGATTTGTTTTTTCCTAAAAAAAATCTCAGGTCCTCCAAATACTTTTCTGCATCTTTTGTTGAAGGAACGATCACAACAACAGACCCTCTATGTGCCATGTTTAAGCTGGACACAAAATATGCCTGCTCAGATCCGGACAGTCCCGTACAATCAAGGCGATAATCGCTGTCGGGAATAATATCAATCAATTGTCCAGGTGATATTTTTCCTTGATTTTGATTCATAAACAAAGTAGGTGTTTTTTTACTGTGCCGGCGTAGCTCAGTTGGTAGAGCAGCTGATTCGTAATCAGCAGGTAGGCGGTTCGAATCCGCCCGTCGGCTCCAAATTCAGGCCATAACTTATTCAAGAGAAATTTTTTCTTCATGCCTTTCCAATAAGGCTTTTTGTAAACCGCTATAGCTTAATTCGGATCATTGTGCAACCGGCGTTTATACCCTGGTAAACTCGTGCCCAGCACTATTGAAAAGTGACCGGATAGAAACATAATGAATTTGTAAAAGGTATATTCATGAGACCTTTGAAAAATGTCAATTTTTGTTTAAGCTCAAGGCAATTCTGCAGGATAGCAGAATTGGACAGCTGTCAAGCTGCCCGCAAGGGCGAGGGGCATGGACGCCCCGAGTCAACGCGAAAATTTTAACCGCCCCAGTACGATCTGCCGGACCTACGGGGCAGGCGCAGAAATTGAGCAAAAAAGGCGTTTTGCAAAGGTCTCTCATCACGTGTTTGGTGCTTAGTGTTTTGCGTGAAATATATACTGACGACTCAGCAGGTTATACCCCTTAAAACAACGAACGTCCAATTTTCGTACAAAGCAGTATATCTATATAATAACAACCATTCAACTATTTAACTGTTTAACAAGGTTCGAAAATTAAAGGAGTGATTGTGAGTTATAAAATAGGATTTGCCGGAACCGACGGAAGAACCCTTCTAAGTGCTGTGGTCACTTCAACCGCAACAAGTGAGAACTATCAGGATGATTTTCAGGGGGTGGTGATTAGAGGAATGCCGGCCATGCCTCCGTTTGCGATGTCAATGCAATGGCCGGTAAAATTTATTCCCACAGCAGATAATTCCAAAAAAGCATATGCCTCTGCTATTATTAACGCCCTTAAAAACGGTTCGATTGATTGTGTTGTTCCGATGCCTGAAGATTTATTGCTTGATGGTCTGTTAGACAAACTGGAGGAGGTCGGTCTTTTAGATCATATTATTGGATTCACTCGAAAAAATTCATTCGTTGAAGGCGACAAAATAGCCTGTAAACGTCTTTGTCATGAATATAATATTCCTGTGGCAGATAAGTGGTATGCCGTGGATGCCAGAAATTATGACGAAATTTTGAGGACTTGTCTAATTCTATTAGATTTATATGGCGGGGCTGTTCTGAAGTATCCTTATAGTGCCGGAGGAAAGGGCTCCCGTATCATTTTAAATTCCTGGGAGATAAAAGAGGTATATGACATCTTGATAAAAGATTATGGTAAGAGCTATAAACGACGGTTCGGGAAAAAATCAGAATGGCCGCTCCTGATAGAATCCAGAATGTCAGGAGTCGAAATTTCTTTTATTATTCTTATTGATAAAAACGGCAATTTTCAAATTCTTCCCACCTCCATGGATTATCCGGAACGTTTTCCGGGACCTGCCAGCAAGGACAATCCGATTACCGGTGGAATGGGGAGCATATCACCGCATCCCATGGAAACGCCCGACCTGTTTGAAATGGCGGCCAGCGATATTGTTAAACCTCTGATAAAAGCCTTGAGAGAAAAAAATATGTTACGTCCGTGTCTGGTATACCCAGGCTGCTTTTTATCTTTTGACCACAATATGACTCCGACAAGAATTCGAGTCTGTGAAATCAATATTCGGCCTCCTGAACCAGAATGGCAGCCGATTATCCGCAGAATAAGGAACCTCGGGGCCTTAATTAAAGCTACAATTGAAGGAAATCTGGATGAGGTAACCCCGGAAGTACGATCCGATCAAATTTCTATCTGCATCGCCCTAGTTACCGGTTCCGGAGGCCCTCAAAGCCAAAAAGGGTATCCCTGGTCCTGCACTAAAGGAGAATTGGTCGATATTGATCTCGGCTACTTGAAGAAAAAAAAGATACAGGTTATCCCATCTGCCATGACGTATTCAGTTGAAAAAGAAATTTTTAAATCAGATGGCAGCCGTGTGGTATATTGTAATGTTAATTCAACCGTTAAACCTGGAGAAAGTAGAGCAAAAGCAGCAAAACGTCTTCGTCAAAAAATATTGGCCGCCTTTGAAAATGGCAAAATTAGGGTAATTCCTCGTGAAAACCCAGAAGGAAACCGGTTGGATTTTCGAAGGGATATCGGCAATCATTTCGATATCGCCGAAGGATTACTTCCGACAATAGAATAAATAATTTTTACATTAATCATCTTGACATACATATCCATTTTAGCATAGCGATGATATAAAATAGATTTTAATTGTTAAGGTCTTTTTTTGGAGAAATCTACATGAATGATCCCGATGACACAAAGTTAAAAGCTAAAATTGATGAGATTATGAAAAACATCAATAACATAATTAAAAAAATCGAAAACCTTGATCCTGTAAAGAGCGAAAGGTCAAGACAAAATGAAGACTGATGTTCGTTAATATAACAGGAAATTAAACCAGATAAAAACGAAAAACATTACTTAAGGAGGCGCCATGGCATTAACTAAAAATGATATTGTCACGAGAGTACACAAACTGGGCTTTACAAAGAAAAAATCCGTTGAGATCATCGAAACTCTATTGGAAATTATTAAAAGTACGCTGGAAAAGAGTGAAGATGTCCTTCTTTCAGGATTTGGAAAATTTTGTGTAAAGCAAAAGAAAAAGCGAAGGGGGCGAAACCCTGCTACCGGTGATGACTTGATATTGAAGGAACGAAAAGTTGTCACATTTAAATGTTCCGGGAAGTTAAGGGATAAAATTAACGGCCAAGGATAATTTGATTCCTTAACGGTCAATATTTGGCCATAAATGCGGGTTAGGCGCTCATTAAAGCAATATGGATAACATGTTGTCGATGTTTAAATGCCCGATATCCAATGATCAATGCCCAACTGAAAAATTCTTGAAAATATGCATGAATTCATTAAGCAGGAAGAAAAAAATATTCTCAAAGGTATAGCAAAACCTCCCAGGGGAGCCCTCGGAAAAATACTGGCGGAATTTGATCCTGAAATAATTATCGGCCACCCTACTTTTCATTGCGAATATAATATTGGCAGCCTGGTATACCGGGATTTGGAAGGCATTCGGAAGGTTTTTAACGACAATCGAGTAGCTGTTATAATAGCGGACGGCACATATAACGACAAGAGCAACGATACTTGTAATATTGAGGCTGCAATAGCAGGTGCAAAAAAAGCTCTGGATAATTTTACTGAGCAAGAAAGAAAAAATGTACTGGTTTATACCGGTCCCCACGAAGGATACGACAGCGCTCATTTTTCGCCGGGCAAAGGTAATGCTTTTAAAATGATCTTTGAAGAAATGGAGCCCACCAAAGCAAAGGCCATCCTTCTGCTGGACGGTGATTTGCGTAATGATATGACTCCGTGGCAACGAGTTTACAAAAAAGTGATTGAGCATCATGAAAAACATTACCCCGGCGAAAATTTTTTTGTAACAGCCCGCTACGCGCGCCACATTGTGGATGCTTCCCTTACACGCAATGTGGTTGGGCCGCTTACAACGCTTATGGGAAGTTACGTGCCCGGAGGTATTTCCGGTGACATTATGCTAAGTGCTGGTGCTGTGGCTAAAGAGCGCATTGCAAACTGGAATGATGCCCGTCGAAATTACGGCACGGATATCGCCACCACGTTTGATAATATCGCCGATCCTAATACCCGAATATATGAAGTTTATCTGGGTGCCAAACTACATGACGTTACTGATGACGCCAAACTCAGCATTATGCCTGGGCAGGTAATCGGTGCAGCCCTGGAAAGAATACTTTATTATGAAGATTTAGATAGAAGAATTACCCATCGCCTCGAAAATGATGTTCCACTAAAGAAAATCGTTGTTTGGGATTCCGATCGGACAAATATCGATTTTATTAATCCGGGAACCACAAATGTGTTTAATATTGATGTAAAGAGAGAAGCCCTGGCCACTAGGCTTGATGATTTCAAGAGTGATATAGAAAAGGTGCTCCGGCCTTCTTCCTATGAGGAAATTATCAGCAACCACAAAATCCTGACTGACCACATAAATGCAAAGACTGATGAAATTGTTCTGATGTCGATCTCGCAGCAACGCTGGATAGAGCTTTTATACGAAGTGATGGGTTACGTTATGGTAACCCAGGATATCGAAAGTAGCAAAAAAGCGCTGAATTATCTGTATACCGCAGCTTTTGTCGAATTTTGCTCAGAGAAGCTTAAAGATCTGGGATATACCACGCTTTCTGCGGTACGCGGCATACAGGAAAATCTCGGCCTGGGGGACAGCAAAGCCAAAGCTTTTTATTCAGAAAAGGTGGATAAGGTTGTAAAAACCCTTGCCTTGAATTTCTACCAAGGCCGATCCCGGATTATAGATAGAATGAAAGAATTAAATTGAGATATTGTAAGTTATAACGCTATAGATTAATATTTCCAATAGGTTATAATGAATTAACCGTGCTCGGGTGCGCGGGGGGTGCATTTGGGTGCATTGCATCATCCAGACCGTCAACCTCTGATTTTTTCTTACCTGGAAACCAATGATAATAACAGTCCATCGTGAATTTAACCGAATGATGCCCCAGTTGTTTTGAAACATCGGCAACATTATCACCTTTTGAAATTCTCAGGCTGGCATAGGTGTGTCTGATGTCATGTATCCGTATCTTTTTGACTCCAGACGCCCTGACAGCCTTGTGAAAAACCTTTTTACGCCACGGGGATAGATCAATGAGTCCTCCCCGGGGACCGGTGAAAACAAACTCAGGCGCTTCTCCCAGGCCAAGAGCAAGACCTTTCCTTTTGCAGTTTGTTTCATGCATCTTTAGGGTTTCCGCAAGCTGCAGGCTCATATCGACCAATCTCGTCTTTCCGTTTTTTGGTCTTGTAATTCTCGCACGATAATAGCTTCTGCAAATCTCTATGGTCCTGCTGTTAAAATCAAGGTCCTGCCACTTCAAACCTAAAGCTTCTCCAATCCTCATGCCGGTCCTGGATAGTGCCAGAAAGAAAGGATAATGTTCTGAAAAATCCCTTTCAACCGTATCCAATAGCTGTTTCAACTCTTCTGATGTCAAAACATCGATAGTTTTCTTTTTGTCTTTTTCCTTCAAAAAGCCCTTGCCTAATTGTAAAGCGGGATTAGCCGGTATGGCTTCATCATCAACCGCAACATTCAAGACGCCTGAGATAACGCCCTTCAACTGTCCGCAAAGGCTTTTACTGTATCCCGCATTAAACTTTTCCAGCAGAAAACTTTTGACTGTTCTCTTGTTAATGTCTGTAACCCTTAGATTCCCAAATTCTGGAAGAATATGTCTTCTCAGAAATCCCCTGTAATTTTCTGCTGTGGACTTTTTGCAATTGGCTTTTAAGTCTGTTTTAAGCCAAATGTTTGCATATTCTTTAAAAGTGGGTACCGGCTTTTGTTCTTCAAAACCGAATTCCCCGAGCTGCAGCTTTGCCCGAATCGTGCTGGCCACGGTCTCAGCCGCTTTTTTATCGCCAACTTTCCGGGACGTTCGCCGCCCATTGTGGGTTACGAACACCCACCATGGGTTACCCTTGCCTTTGGTTTTTTGTCTGACTCGTACTCCCATATAAACCTCCTTTCATGGTTTTTTTATCATCTTTTTAGCTTTTTGTAATTCACGGTGAAGTTTTAATTGAGATCGTTTTAATTCAATCATCTCAGGAGTGATGTCTACTGTTTTAAGGCCCATTTCACGGGAACTAACTGTATTAAGTATCGCTTTTTTCACATATCTATCTGTCAAATTTTCTGCTTGTTTCTTTTCCCATGCTCTTTTTCTCGCTTTAACCATAAACCCCCTCACTTTCTCCCTGAGTTTATCCACGGGCAGGGTCCAGGGAAGACCTTTTCAGCCGTACGCGCTTAGCCCGTGAATTGGTTAATGGTTTACTGTCTGGCAACATGAGAACGTCCGGCCTCGGCGCTCTCACGAAGTCAATTAATCCTTATCAATGCCCTTGACCGCGAATAGCCAAGAGCATCAATCAAAATTAATACCATTTCACTAAGCGGCCTTAGAAGATCGTCCATTGTCGGTGCTCTGAGCGCTTCTCTGCTTAGTTAAGAAGTCCAGCAGGCCCACCAAGGTCAATATTTTTCTCCTGAGAATAAGTAAGTAGATCACAAAGCTCTTTAGTTAAGTTCATAAAATCCCAAATATCAAAGCCTTTTTCTTGAAGCTCTGCCAGCAGAAGAATAAAATCTTTGTTCTTATCAATCCATACTCTTTCTTTATTACTCAGCATAACAACCCCCCCCTTTAAAGATATCTTATTTAAGTTTGTTGATTCTCGCCTTTCTCAGCGTCTCTCTTTTTGAGTATTTCATGAAATAATGCCACAACATCGGCGCTGTCTTCACGTTCAGCTAATTTAAGAACAAAGCCTTTGTGTTTATCAACCCACGCCCTCATTTTCCGTTCATTTACCGTCTCGACCTTTTTGATATGCTTGAAAAAATCATCTTGCCAGTTTTTCCATTGAGCCAAAAAAACGAACATCATTTGTTCAACCAGGCTTGCAGAATTAAGCAGATTCTCATCTGACATAAGATAATACATAGCCTGTAAGTGTGTGAAAAAAACCATGTCGATTTCTTCCACGACAATCCACGGGTCCGGCATTTCGCCGGGGTCTATCGGATGTGAAATAAATTCCATGATTATGCCCCCTTTTCATCAAGATACCGCATCAAATCTTCTAACCGTTCTATTGCGGTATAAAGGGTACTGGTAACAGCCCCTTTGGTGTCCGGGAAGTCAAGAAAATCTTCCTCCCTCAATCCTATAAACAACTCATAGACAAGCCGAAATTGCGGGATAACCGTCAAGTCTATTTCCTCTAAAATCTCGACCGTTGTCGGACTCTCGACAAGTTTCCCCCCCGAACTTATGAGTACCAGCGGCGGTTTTTCCTTTCGCTTTAGCCTTGTCTGGACTTCAATGGCTTTATCATTCTCTTGATTTGTTTCTGCCTCTTGTGATATCGGTATTTCGGTCATGATAGCCTCCTTTACCGGGATGAGTTATTGTGACCTGGGCTGTCCATGATGATGGGAATTCCCTGTCAAATTCCTCCTTCCGGGCAGCCCGTTCTTTTTGAATCACCCTTGCCGATATTCAACCCCCTTTCTGCAAAAAACAAAAGCGCCTGAAGGTTTTCCCTCGGCCCACGATAATAAGCCGCCTGCAACGTCACCGCTGCAGGTACCTTCAAGCGCAATGTTTTTTAATTTGGTTTTCATTTTACCGTGGTTTCGGGTTTGTTATTGACTTCTCACTTATACTTTAATATACTTACTTATAAAGTAATGTCAAATCTTTTTTCTTTTATTTTAAAAAAAAATATTATATAGGGAGATATGGAAAAAATGAGTCTTTCATTTAAAGTTGATCCAAGACTTAAAAAAGCCCTTGAAGGCCTTGCAGTTAAAGAAAACAGGTCTTTAAGTAATTATGTTATAACCCTTCTTATGAAACATCTTGATGACAAAGGTATTAACTGGAAAACTGAACAAGAATAAATTATCTCACTTTTTATGGCCCGGTATAAACACTTGCATACTGCCTCAGCGTTCGGTTGCCGATGGAGAGCTATTATCTCTTACAAAATCAACCTGGCGCCGAAAACACCCTTTTAGGTGTCATAGCTAAAATTAAACGCCTTTCAACGGGTATTTTATTTTTTTTACCAGGCAATGGACATCGCCTTCTTGGTAACATGCTATGAGATGCGATTTTATATAATAAAAAATAGTGTGAATGCTGGGCCTTCAAAAATTCTTTCTTGGCCATGATATAGACTGGCGTAAGGAAGGTGCCGAAGAATCTAAATGATCGTTCCTCGAAACTCCCTACAACCTTATAAAAGAAGAAACATATTTTATAACGCTTCTTTGGAGAGGAAAAGTGCAAATAATAAAAGCATTTATCGCAGCAATGGTTGGCGCTTTTGTTGTACAACTTCCCTGTTATTGGACATCTCCGGAATCAAACATAGAACTTAATCAAATCGTATATCCTGAGTTTTTTGTTGTTTTACTTAACGCTTTTGTTGGAGCATTTTTACTCTGTATTGTTCATCAAATTCTAAAAATGCTTGAGAAAGATTTAACATATTAACTAATTGATATCTTAGCTCTGTTTTGTTCAACCTCAAAAAAGTGAGTAAACCTGCAAAATAAAGGGAAAGAAGAATATGAATTCTGATAGATTTTTTAAGATATGTATAATTATAATCTGTGTAACACTTTTAATAATAGCCTTTAATTTATCGAAAATGAATCGTTATCGAATTTATAAAGGTAGTCTAATAAAAGGTAGAGTGTTAGGAATATATATTTTAGACACACATTCGGGACAATATGTTTTTTTGCGCCGCGGCACACTAATAAACAGAGGGTCATTCAAACACCCATATAAAAAAAATAAAACAAACACTGTAGTTGAGGACAACAAAAATAAATCCTTATCACAAGAGGTTCCTGAAGGAAGAAATTACAATCCCGAAGATCGGGAGCCAATAGATAAAGGGCAATCTTCAGGTGTAATTTATTATGACCCTGATGAGTGGGAACCTTATATCCCTCAAAAATAGAATATCAGTATCAATATATAGCGGTAGACAGGATAAGGAGGTAAAAACCGCTTACCCATACAATTACATTCGCTAAAAAAATACTTTCGGTACTCATACAGTAATCGCCGGTAGTCGTATAGCCGTTGTGTTGTCTTTATCCCTGTATGCTTCAATCTGAACCCCTATTTAAAATAATCCGTTTACTGGCTATGAAGTCCAAAACGTCCCGGACAAGATATATTCGATTTGTGTTTGAAACTTTGCAAAACGGCAATTGCTGTTTATACCGCAACTCGTTTAATGCGCTCTTTTTGATTCCTAACAGATTTAATAATTCCGTCTCTGTTAGAATATCGTCCACGCTTTTTAGATTTAGGTTTTCGCTGCTCATTAATTCCCTCCGGTGTTATAAATGATTCAAGCGCCGATACCTTCCTTGAATACCCTTCATTTAATGCCTTTTGATAAGCTTTCTTTAAATCGGTTTTCCCTGCATTTGCCAGCAGGACCGTACAACTGCTACAAATAAATTCAACATTCGGCCTGGGCTTATAGCCAGTTTCGGGTTTTTCGCAAAATAAGCAGTGTGCTTTTGTCATGAGCCTGTTTTTATGGGTTACTGCCATGTTTTATGGTTTTAAATTCTGGAAGTGCGACCACTCATTAGTAGCCGCCTCAGATCCAAAACTCGTGGAGGTATGGCTCCTCGATCTTGGCCATAGGTTAGGTTTCGGTGAAATTCTCGAATCCCAACTGCTGGACTATCGCTGCCATAGGTTTTAACCCCGGCGCCTTCTTGATTTGGGATACGAAGTCCGGGACTTTCTCCGTAACTTTCCCCAGCGAGGGGCCCCATGTCGCTTTCCATTTGCCGGGTAATTTCGCTTCGAATTTGCCTCTTAATGTCGTCTTCAATATGCTTGCGGATTTTTTCCTTTAAATGACTCTGCATATTCAAGAATGCTGTTCGTTGCTCTGGGGTTAGATTTTTAGTGGCCAAAGTCTTATCTATCTGGGCTACCATATGCTGAAGTTTATATGCTTCGTCCATTTTATCTCCTTTTTAGTTTTTGGTTTTTAATCAATTGTATCTTTTGTCGCAAAATCAATGACATGCTCTGTCCTCTCCCCAAACCGATTTTCCATCATTCTCTCAAACTCCCGGTCACACCCTTCTTGCTCTTTCGCCATTTCCACATAAAACTGATCTTCAGGTGTCCCTTTTTCAAGGTAATCAATTCGTAATTCGGCCATGGTTTTGATCTTTTTAGGCTCTTTGAGTGACATTGGTCTAAACATACACAACTGACAGGCAGAATCATAACAATGATCTTCACCATCAGTGTTAATATCTTCTGGTTTATGTTCATCAGCCTTCAAAGTGGGTATGGTTCTTATAAACTGTTTACAGGTGTCGTAAACTTGAAGCATCGGGGAATCGTCATCAGGAATCCTCAATCTCTCTCTAAACTGTCTTATCTTTAGGGACCTATTTGAATCTGCTTTGGTTAAATAAATACCATGCTTCGCAAACACTTCTGCCGTACTTGGACCCTGGCCACCGCCTTTATAGTCCGGCTTTTTGTTCCAGCAGTCATGGCCGGCAAGACGGACACGGATATTACCACGCTCAATATCCATTTTTAATTCACGTTCAATGATACCCTCAGCTATTTCAGAATCAGTTAATCTTAAACCCACATCCGGGTCACCATTCCAGCCATACCATTCGTCAAACATATAAAAACGACCGTCCGCATCAATCCACCACCATTGAAATGAAAAGGGCTTCCCATACCCCCAATCGAACGTTGTATAAATGGGTGCATTGTCTGGAATTAACATGGGCTTAATAACGTGGTGCATCTTAGAAAACGGCAATCCAAGGCCACTGCCCTCGAACGCTTCCTCTGGGGTGCTTGGATATTCCTGTTTCATCAAAAAGCCCATAGTTTCTCTTTTTTTTACATACCAAGCTTTTTGTTGGATTGATAACTTGAGAGGTTTTCCATCAATTGTCTCCCCAATTGTCTCTAATTCTTTAAAGTATTTTTTATCTTCTTCTGTTAATTCAACCTCATCACATTCGAACAGTTGATTTTTAAAGTCCCAATACCAAGGAAAAAAATGGAACTTGTAATCTAATTTTGTTAATTCTTTACCCATATTCCCCTGTGCGGTTTGGCAGAATTCATAAAAATCACCGGATGGTTGCATAGCCGTTGATTCGATCCAGACAATACCACCAGGATGGATAGCATTTAAAGATCCCGTTTTAATCTCCTCGGCCTTCTCGGGATATTTATAACAAATCCTGCCATGCTCTGAGATATGCAGCCTTTGAACTGTTCCGGAGCGAATAGATGTCGCCACGTATATGCTCGATCCATTAGAAAATAATAATTCCTGTTTGGTTTCAGTAATTAATTTTCTTTGGGACCTGAGACCATCAGGTAAATTATCATATGGGTATTTAACTTTTCTTCGGAATATTTTTGCTGCGTCGTCTCTATTATGAGCAATAATTCCAGCCTCAATGTTATCAAAAAACAGGCAGTCATCCAGAAAATATATGTCTATAAAAGTAGTTCCTCCGAATTGTCGGGCTTTTAAAAGTACGTTCATATACCAAAAATCTTGGTAGAGCTTTTCCTGTAGCTCATTACAAACAAACTTTACCCTAAAACCATGTTCATTAATAATCCAGTACAGATTATTCAAACGCCACCATTTGTCATGTATTTGATTTACAACCTCAATCATACTTTCTCACCTTCACGATCCGGCAATACCGATGGGTCAGAGTTGCGATTGATTGATTTTAATATTAACGCCCAGGCTGCTGCTGCATCACCATCAAAATCTATGTTCAAATTTGTAGTGTCTTGATATAGTTTTAAATGTTTTCCAAGCCTTTCCAGGGCTCGGCCTTTATCCCAAAAACGATATTTGTATTTAATCTCTTTCTCTTTTTCCTTTCCCGGGATGATTCGTTCGACAATTTCGATACCAGAAATCGCCCTTCTGATGTCCTCTGGTAGTTCGTCGGGCGATATCAATGTCTCGCCATTGAAAATTTCAGCGATGTCTGCAAATGCGATTCTGGCTTCTTCCTTCAACACTCTTTCAGCACTTACCTGGGTCTTTTTAACAGCTTGCGCAATGGCTTTATCATATTCGGCTTTAAAGTCAGGGTTAGTCAGCAATCTTGAGGCGTTAGCTTTTGCTGCCTTTCCTCTTGCCTTATAACCCGCTGCTATATAAGCTTCAGCTTGGTTGTATTTTTTAGACAAGAGATTATTAAGAAATCTCCTTTGTAATCTTGAGAGTTGTTTTCCCTTTTTTGTCTTTGTCATTTCTAAATTCCTTTCGATAACTTTTGCTAATATTTCAGGCTGTCCATAACACCATCGACAATATTGTTAAGATCCTGGCTTTTGTTAATCCGATAACGTTCAAGCCAAGCGTCGAATTCCGACCGTTTGACCAAAATTTTTCCTTTACACTTAAACGCCGGGAGATCCCCGGATCTGATATGATCCCGTAGCGTAGGCACTTTCAGCGAACAATATTTTGCAAGTCCTGAAAGATCAAAATAGCCGTCTTTAAGGCTGATTGCGGTTTCTATAATGTTGCTCGGGAGTTCCATGTTATTTCGTGTCTGTGTCCCCTTGCCTGATTGCTATTCCTTCCTTGGCATAGCCTACCAAGATGTTAACGTGTTCAATCTCAGCCTGTAGGTCCCGCCGTTGTTTTTCCCGGCGCTTATGTTGCTTAAGCGGAAGATAACCCTCTGGTAATGCGGCAAGCTCAGCCTGTGCCGTTTGGATCCTAGCCCGAAACTCGGCAATATCCCGCTGTATGTCCTCAATCGTTATATTCATTAAAATAGTATTTCGTTGCTTTCTGGTTCTTTAACACCGCTTATCTTCCAACATTCTTTTCTAAGCGCCTCGTTACATTCGTTATCGTCCAGTTGCAGACAATGAAGCGATTGACCGTCTTTTGTGTATTCAAGTGCTTTTCCAAAACATTTCAAGGTACCGTCTTCGTTATGCCATCTACTTTTATTATCCCGTGGTATATCCACTTTGAAATGGTTTGCATATGCCTCGATTCTGATGTCCTTATAACCAGCATCATGCAAAACCTGCCAAATTTTTCGCCCATCCTCTTGACTCTTTTTCTCTTCCCTCATCGTTTCTTTTCCTTTTTGCACTGTTACGCAAAAATCTCAAAAATGAGATTGCAGATATAAAGCTCCGTTTCCCCATACCAGGCTGCAATCGCTCTTTCGCCACAGATAGCGCATTTTGCAAAGTTGTGATCTCCTTTAAGTTCAATTCGCATTTTCTTCCCTGCATTTTTTAGTTTCGGTGATATTTCCCCTCAAGAATGTTGATGAAGTTTTGTTTTTTCATAAGCCATTCTAAATTAGACAAAAATCGGTTCTTTCCCGGTGATGGGTCAACCCGTCCCATAAGGAAGTCTGAAGTTCGAATATAATCAAAGTAACCGGCCCACCATTCGAGTGAATTGCTCTTTATGCCGTTTTTATTCGAAACCGCCTCGTTCCACCTGGCACGGAGCACGGCCTGTCTTTGTTCAGACCAAACTTTGACCTTGGGTAACTCCGGTAATTTCTCATGATAAAGGTCCACAATTTCTTTTTGTGGACATAAGTTTTTCTTGTTATCATTGTTATCATTGTTGTTCTGGTACCGTTTGTGGCCCGTCTGTGGCCCGTTTTGTGGCCCGTTTTCTTGATACCTCTCATAATTTATTATGGAATAATGGGACGTTACGTTTTTATTTTGTGGCCCGTTTTGTGGTATCATTTTTGGCTTTTTTGAAAAACATAACTCGGAAAAAAACCGCTTCACTTTCCCTCGTGACCATTTCCATCTTTTGGCTAATTCCCTTTCAGACCAGCCCACGTCCCCGCGTTTCAAATCAATCCTAATTCCCCTTTTTCTAATATGCCCGTCTTTATGATTTGCGAGCAGAAGCAGATCGACCCACGCCTGGGCTCTGGTGAATGGTTCAGACAGCCATATTGGGTCATCCATGATCTTTCGATGCAAGCAAATCCAGCCTTTATTTTTCATCGTCAGCCTCAAACATTTCGTCATTTCGTCTGAACATTTCTCTTATCAATTTTGAAAACCCCCCGGGGCTTATTTCCAGCATAGGAAAATCATCCCGGATTAAAATGTATTCCTTTGAAATCCCAATTTTAAAATAAGATTCAAAATCAAAATCATTCTCGGAGATCATTAGTAACCCTCCGCCGGTTTTTTCTCTTTGGGTTTATACGGCTCAGCGTCAGCGCCGATCTGAAGCGTTTGAGGTATCAGGTCTAATTTCCACCGGCTCCCGACCGGGCCTTTCCGGTTTTTTAAGATTTTACAAATCAAATCTTTTTCCCCGGTCTCATTTTCGACCTGCCATAATCCCAAAACGAAGTCACCGGCTTCCTCGATAGCCCCGGAACCTCGTCCCATATCTAAGGAGATTTCACTTGTGCCGCCGCCACCTTTACGGCTTGTCTGAGCAAGTACAATAACGGGAATATTCAACAGTTTAGCAGTTGATTTAAGACCCGTGGACAACCTGGAAATAATTTCATACTCATTCACCCCTGGCCCTTCCATTAATCCCATATAGTCAATACCGATAACCCCGATTTTGATATTTTTTTCACGTTCAATTAGTTGCACATAAGCCGCTATATCGGATAATGAGACCCTGGTAGGGACTATGAATAGACGTTCAAGGTCTTTAATGAATTGTTCTGTTGCGGCCTGCCTTATACCTGCTTGTGATTCATCCCGAAACATAGTCTCAACTTCTTTGCCCGTTGCGCTGTCCAGGATTTCAAGATAACGCTCTGTAAGACTTGCAACCGGCATTTCGATTGAGAAAAAACCCGCCGCCCATGCTGAATGTTGGATATAATTTTTGAGAAGATTTTGAAGCATGGCGGTTTTGAATGATCCCGACCGGGCTATGATAGTTAAAACTTCGCCCCCGGCCACACCACGAATGCGCTTATCAATTTCGTTAATTCCGGTGATAAAACGATTTTGTTTAAGGTTTTTGATGTACTCTTGATATGCCTCAATCATTCGCGCTGAGTCATAAACATTTGATATGTCAACACGGTTCTTTAGTGAAAGTTCCGGGTTGTACCGTGAAACTGATTTTACAATGGTTTGAAGTTCTTTTTCGTCTAAAGGTGGCTTATTGTTCAGGTTCCATGATTTTAGTATGGTTAAAACATCATAGGCCGGCAGCTTATTAATGAAATAGCCAGCTATCTTGGTTCCTGTATCGTTCCGGGACGTTCCGGGAGATTCTCCCTTATTAATCCCCTGCATGGCGACGGTAAGCCATTCAGGATCTTTCACGTTATTTGAAGATGCGGTTTCCTTTGATTCTTTACTTTGATGAGTTGATTCAGGCAGGATCTCTAAAAAATCGTTAAGCGTATAATAAAAATCATTTTGCTGCGTGATTTCGCATAATGGTGCCGGGTTATATTCAGGTTTCCGGTTTTTTGTGCCTGGGACTCTTAACACTCTTGCAGCGTCACAAGCGCCGTGGTCACCGCCCAACTGATCGACTATGCGATGATTTACGTCCTCAATGGCGCTAATTTCAGCTTTTTCAGCCGGTTCTTTTAGGAACCAATACAGATGTATGCCCCCGCCAGATTTTACGATTATAGAAGGCTTGAAGGGAAATTCTTTAAAATTCTGAAGGGCAACTTCATAAGGAGTGTTTTTATAATCGACATCACACCAAACACACGGTATATGGACAATGTTTTCTTTACAGCCACCCTTACCGTCCCGTGTCGCAACACCAAAATATAAGTTTGACTTTTGGTATTCAGAACAATGCGCTTTTATACCGGCCACGTCTTCAATATCAAAAAACCTTTGCTTACCCGGCAATGGTCTTATTTCGATCAGTCCTTTTGAAAACTGGAATAATTTATTTAAAAATGTTTCCATATTGCTATTCTTCAATGATCAAAAGCAGTCGATCCACAACCCGACTTCGTTTAGTTGTGTATGATAGCCGGGTTAAAAACGTTGCAATCAAAGCCGCAATCCATTTTTTTACCTTTGTTATACTCATTTTCCCTTATTCCACATTTTCACGTTTTAATCTGGTATAGATTCAACAATGGCGCTCTTAAAAAGATCATTGATGGTAGATTCGGGAATCAGGACACGCCTACCAATTTTAAGATACCGAATTTCCTTTAGCAGAATTTTCCGTCGCCACCACGCAACCGACATTTTCGATAAATCCGAGGCCTCATCTATTGAAAAGATTTTTTCCATAACCAAACTCCTATTTAATTAGATTAAACCTATTTATTAATAAATAATACAGGCCGATGTTCATTAAGTCAAGTAGTGTTCGTTAACTATTGACAAATAATTCTACATTAACTATGATAGATAATATTTTATTAAAACCGTTAACAAAAAGAGGTGTGGTGTGGATAAAAAATTAAAGAAAAGTCTTTTAAATTGGTACATTGACTTCATTAATACCGATTTAGATGATTTGTCCGATGCTGATGAAATTAAGTTGGCCTTTGAAATCGGCGTACAGGTGGGAATTCGTCCTTTGCATAAATTTGGCTCTAAACCAGGTTCAATTAGAGATGATTTATTTAAATCAATGGGATCTAATCTTCTCAAAAGAACGGATTTACATTCCTTACAGAAAAGCCTCAAAGATTTTTTTGACTTTATGATGTTGAATATAGAACGGGTGTTAAATTACCCCTCTGAGGGGTGGACTCCAGAAGGATCAACGGACTTTAATCCAGAGGCAAATCGCTTTAGTGCTGAAATAGATGCCCGATTAGTTATTGATGGTATCAAATATGAAGATAAAGAGAAAAGAAATGACCAGGGCGAAATAGAGCGTTATTTCAAGGCTGAAGATGATGTGGTGAAAAATGCCACGATAGCATTACACTATGGATCTTTGCGGAATAAAAAAGAGGAAATTTTAGAATTTAATTTTGCAAGACTGTTGGAGGGTATTCCGTTAAAAGCATTTTGCCAATGCAAAGAAAATAAATGTGGAAATTATTTTATAAATATCAGTGAACGGAAAAAAGATTTTTGTTCCAATAAATGTGCGGCTCGATTTGGTGTTCGAGAAAAGAGAAGCAAGAAAAAAAAGGAAAATCCTAAAGAGTATGAGAAAGAGTTGAAAACAAATGCAAAGCGATCTCGGAAATCCTACGAAAAAAAGGTCCGAAAAAAACATCCCAAAGCAATGCCGGAACGTCGTCCTTACAAACATAAACCAGAATAAAAGATTAAAATTCTAACGGAATTTAAATGATTTGTTCGGGCAATAAAAAACCCGGGCCGAAGCGCCGGGTTGGATTTCTTTGCGGGAAATGGATTATTTAGGCAGAAATCGTACATTCAATTTCTGACTGGGGCCACGAAATTATATAGTCTGGCATATCTTTTTGTTTTGGCTCTATTTCTTTAAAATCTTCTTCGATAAGATGCTTAATTTTATCTGTTGGTATACCTTTAATATTTGAATATACTAACTTCAACAGACGATCATGAGGCTTAGTTATAGTTTGTTTTCCGTTTTCCCATCGAGAAATAGTCGCATTTTCAACACCAATGATTTTAGAAAGCTTTATTGCAGTTAATCCCATATTTTTACGCAAGAACCTGATTTCTTGCCCATTTAGAAGGGCTTTCTTTTTTATTAAAGTTAAACCGATTAGGCTGTGAAGTTGTGGCATAGCAGGGATAATTACAAATTTTTCTCCACAAGAGCATTTACAAACATCAATACTTTCAAGAAAAACATAATCCAGACCGCATTCTGTATAATGATGTTTGTCTTTAGTACAAACCGTCTCGGAATTGCAATTAGGACATATCATATTAACCTCCCTTTTTAATAAACTGTTATGACAATTGTCCTTTCATCCTCATTTACGGCTGCCTGTACTGTCAATTGATCATCATCAAGATCCTGTCCTTCAACTTCAATCTTCCAATTATTATGCTTAGTATTTTTTTCAATTTTTTTAATATTTCCCCACATTAAAACATGAAGAATATCATCCATGATAACATTTCGTTTTTCCATTTGGGCGCGACAATGATTTGAAATAATAATACACCCTTGTCTTGCAAGTCTTCTTAAAACCTCTCTTGCTTGATTGATATCCATAATATCCGCAGATAATAATTTTAGTCAAGTAGTTTTTTGATGTGACATCAAAATAATTTTAACTACTAACTCTATCACACTACATACTGTGGTTTAAATTTTTTCTGGCCACAATAAAACATGTGAGATTTATTTTTTTACCCAGGAAGAAGTAAAGCAAAATTGAAATCGGACCGATTTGTTAGCACAAACAATCCAATATACTGTTACAATAAAAGATCATCCAAGGCAAGGCTGAATTTTTTATTATAGAATTGAATATCAAATATTTAGAAAATAATAGGCTGAGTCATACAACCCCGCCTCTTTTGTGCCAAAATGTGACATAAATTGATTTTTACCTATTTTCAATTTTGGTCAAGAAATGGTCAAAAAAAGCCAAAAATACCACCTGTTTTCACAAGGTATCCCTCAACAGCCTAAAAAGAAAAAGGGCTATGGCATCTACCATAACCCTTATTTTTTGGGTGCACATAGAGTGCACTTACCCCCTTACGATTTCATACAATCCATTACAATCCATTAAACGTAACACCCTGTAAACACTGTAACCGACTGAAATCATTTTCCCTCTGACTAAATTGAGATATTGTAAGTCTTGATTTTGCTTAACAATGAAGGATGACTTATTTCAAGCATCCTGGCAGCTTTGGTGCGGTTGCCGGCGGTTGCCCTAAGTGATCGGGTAATCAGTTTTTTTTCCAGAATCTTCTGGGCAGCCTTCAGGGAATATCCTTCGAATAAATCGTCCACATTATTTGTATCAGATTCCGCCCCAATTTCAGGCGGAAAGTGTTCCGGCAAAAGAATCGTATCTTCTGCGAGCACTACAGCCCTTTCGATTATATTTTCCAGTTCCCTGACATTTCCCGGCCAACTGTGCTTAAGCAGAAGGGACATGGCAGCAGGTGTTATCCCTTTTATTCCCTTTTCCAAACTTATATTGAACCGGTCAATAAAATGTTGACATAAAAGAGGGATATCCTCCGGCCGGCTGCTGAGTGGCGGCAGCTTGATCGGTAACACGTTCAGTCTGAAAAACAAATCTTCGCGAAATATACCCTTATTGACCTCCTCTTCAAGATGTTTGGCGGTTGCAGCAATTACCCGAACATCTATTTTCTTTGTTTTTGAATCACCCACCGCTCTGATTTCATTTTCCTGCAACACCCGCAGGAGTTTAACCTGTAAAGACAGGGGCAATTCACCAATCTCGTCAAGAAAGATTGTTCCGCCGTCCGCTTCTTCAAAAAGACCTTTTCTATCTCCGTCCGCACCGGTAAAAGCACCCTTTTTATAGCCAAAAAGTTCACTTTCAAGTAAATTTTCAGGTATGCCCCCACAGTTAACGGGGACCAGAGGTTTTTTTGCTCTTTGCCCCGCAAAATGAATACCCCTTGCGATCAGCTCTTTCCCGGTTCCGCTGTCGCCATAGATTAACACCGTGGTATTGTATTGGGACACCTTCTCAGCCAGCTTGAATACATCCAGCATGGCATTGCTTTTGGAGACCATGCTGCCAAAACAATAATTTTCTTGAATTTTCCGAATTCGTTCTTTTAACCAAAGATTCTCTCTTTTTAGACTTTCCCGCTCTTCAGCCTTTTTAAGGGTAAGGAGAACTTCATCAGGCTTAAACGGTTTCGATATAAAATCATATGCTCCCTTTTTCATGGCTTCAACAGCTGTATCGATGTTGCCATACGCTGACATCATAATTACAGTCGAGGCCCATAGCTTATCCCTTGCAGTTTCAAAAAATTCCATTCCATTCATATTGGGCATCTTAAGATCACAGAGGATGAAATCGTATAATGTCTGGTCAACCTTCTCAAGAGCATCCGCGCCATCAGATGCTGTATCGACACGGTAACCGGATTTATTGAGTAGAGATGACAGCATGTGACGCATGTTCTCTTCATCATCTATGATCAGCAAACGTTTTGGGGAAGATTTACTCTCATTGGTAATTTTATTATCCATCATTCACATCCGAATTTTCTTTGCCCGTTTCTCCATTCGCTACTTGGGTGGTCAAGGGAAGGTATATGTTTATGGTCGAACCCTTGCCTTCTTCACTGCTTGCTTGGATTTTTCCGCCGATTCCTCGGATGATCATAAAACAGACCGAAAGACCTAATCCTGTCCCCTTCCCAGGTTCCTTGGTGGTATAAAAAGGATCAAAAATATTCCCAAGATTCTCCTTTGAAATCCCGGAGCCATTGTCAATATAGCTTATTTTCAACATGTTCAGATGGTCTGCCGATTCAGCTTGGACAATCGGTACGACCTCGCTAGTTATCAATATTTTACCTTTAAGATGATCCTCAATGGATAATATAGCATCGCCGGCATTTATAAGCAAATTTAAAAAGACCTGTCTCAATTGATTCGGATCAGCCATTACCCTATCGTTTTCTGCAATGAAATTGAGATTTAATTCAATATCGGACATCAACGGCTGAAATTTAAAAGCATCAACAGTTTCTCCGATGATTGAGTGCACTGAAACCGCTTTCAGACCTTCACTTGAAGGCCTTGAAAAATCAAGGAGTTTTTTGATAATAGTATTTACTCTATTTATTTCATTTTCTGTACGAAGAATAAATTCTTTTTTATCTTCCTCTGAAATATCGTTCTGTTTAAGCAATTCAAGATAGCCATTTACGATACCTATCGGGTTCCCGATTTCGTGGGCAATTCCTGAAGATAACCTGCCGACAGATGCCAATTTTTCCGCTTGGATAATCTCTTTTTGAGCCTGTTTTAAATCAATATTTGCCTGCTCAAGAGACATAACCGTGGTCCGAAGTCTTTCTTTGTCATCGGCAATCTGTTTCAACATACTGTTCAACGCCTTGGACAATTTATTGAATTCATTGCCCTTCTTTTCATAAAGGAAAAACATCTCATCATCTTCTCGATATTCTTCGGCCCTTTTTACCAGACTTTGCAAAGGTTTAACGATAATCCTCGACAACCGGTAATAACCAATAAAGGAAAAAACAAATACATTTATGAAGATATATATCAATAATATATATTGCGTCCGTCTCAACGTTTCATAAATCCCTTTAAGGGGTAAAACAAGGCTTACTCCTGCAACGGCACTTCCATTCCTGAGCAAGGGCGCTGATATGATCAGATTCCGGCTTTGCTTCCCTAAAACCCCCCAACTTGAACCAAAAAATCGGGAGGTTTTATCTCCTGACCGAATTGTTTGTCTTGTCAGTATCTCAATTTCATCTTGCAAGGTACAATTTTCCCCATCGAAATATACTCGATTTTTCTTAGCGTCCATAACTATTGCGCAAGAAAAGCCTGCATCTTTTAACAATCTGCCAAAATCATCCTGAAAATCTGAGTTCGCTGCGATATTGTCCGATTCCGGAAAAAACATTTTATTTGCTTGGATTCCTGATATGAAAATATATCCTCTTGAAATTTCAGATCTAAGAAGGTCCCTTCGTGTGGTTATAATCATTACGAAATCTAATAAGATCATTGCCAGCAATAAAAGGACTGATAGTTGAATCGCAATATTTGTTTTTAAACCATGAAAAAACACATCAAACCTTTTAACATTCTGGAATTTCTAAAACTCATGGAAATCAAATTTTAAATGCCGTCGGCTTATGGTATCCACGTTGTGGAAAACAGGCGAAGTCTTTTTAAGATTTTACGTGAAAGTTCCATATAAGTCAAATTGCGTTTACACAAAGAATCACATTCAGGCAGTTGTACTAAAATATCTCTGAGAGCTTTCGTTATGGGCCGCCTTCTGTACCCTTACTTAGTACTTTACATGTACTATTTTTTGTCAAAAAATCGAACAATTTTTGTCACAGTTTCATGGCAAGATCGTAAAACATTCCTGTAAAATCATTTAAGACCACTTCAACAAATAAGTTTTTTGCAAAATTATTTTTAATAACATACTGTTTTTTTTATATTTTATATATTGAATAAAGGGCTATTAAATACAGACCGGTTCTTAAACCCGTCTCATATAACAAAGGCACATTATTTGCATGTATTCGATCAGGATCAACAACGGTTAAATAGGCTTTACCCCGATGAAAAAGACTCAACATTTCATAGGGTCATAGGGCGGGTAAGATACTCAGAATATTAACTTAATTCTGTTTATCTTGTCTGAAATTAAAAATATATTTTTATTAAGAATTTTAAACAGTTTAATAGATTAATTTTAAAATTTCCTCTCGACATTGGATAACACTACAGAGCGAAAGGGCAAACCTGTTGAAAAGCAGGGACGCAAAGCCACGGGTCTAAAGCTGGAAAGCCAGGACAGCCGGGCTGCCGAATAC
>Ga0315544_1000660_pt1 | contig 30664 bp, 23 predicted proteins | sample SalMarSW160130MG_2_FD_202543 | JGI IMG/M metagenome (GOLD analysis project Ga0315544, IMG submission 202543) | Salt marsh sediment microbial communities from the Plum Island Ecosystem LTER, Massachusetts, United States - Salt Marsh Sediment SW1601-130 ... | reverse complement strand
CGCAGGAAAGAGGAAACCGGTCTGACCGGCCTCTACCCGCGGTCTACGTGAAGCCCGCCGGGCCGCGAAGTCCGTGGAGGAAGTCGGTCCCGCTGATGCGCGGCCTCCCTTCCCGCTGAACCTCGAGGATCTCGATCAGCCGGTCGCCGGTCCCGACGAGGAGCCGATCGGTTTCACGGAGCCCGATCTCCCCGGGCGGGATCCGGCCGGATTCGACCGAGATCCGTGCCGTGCGGTGCACCTTGATCCGCTCGCCGTCGAGGAGCGTCCACGCGCCGGGCCACGGGCTCGTCCCGCGGACGAGGTCGTGGATGCGGTGCGCCAGCGCGCTCCAGTCGATCCGTCCGTCGTCCCGCGACAGCCGAGGCGCCGTCGAAACGCCCTCCTCGGGCTGCGGACGCGGAGCGAGCCTCCCTCCTTGCAGGCCGTCCAGGGTCTCGACGATCACCTCGGCCCCGAGGCGGGCGAGCCGCGCCTCGAGCTCGCCGGCGGTCTCGTCCGGGCCGATGTCGAGCCTTCGCTGCAGGAGGAGGTCTCCGGTGTCCATCCCCGCGTCGATCAGGAACGTCGTGATCCCGGTTTCCGTCTCCCCTCGGATGATCGCCCAGTGGATCGGGGCGGCTCCCCGATAGGCGGGCAGCAGCGACGCGTGGACGTTGATCGCTCCCCGCGGCGCGAGCTCGAACACGCCCTCCTTCAGGAGCTGGCCGTACGCGGCGACGACGATCGCGTCCGGCGCGGAGGCGCGGAGGCGTTCGAGCGAACCGTCGGCGTTGATCCGCTCGGGCTGGAAGACGGAAAGGCCCAACGAAGCGGCCTCCTCCTTGATCGGTGGGGGGCGAAGCGCTCTCCGGCGTCCGGCCGGGCGATCCGGCTGCGCGACCACGAGCGAGATCTCGTGCCGATCGGCGAGGGCGACGAGCGCCGGGCGGGCGAACTCCGACGTGCCGAGGAAGACGAGCCTCACGTCGATTCCTCCCGCTGTCGGCGGTGGTACGCCTTCAGGAGGCTCTGCCTCCGGGCGGAGCTGAGATGATCGAGGAACAGGCCGCCGTCGAGGTGGTCCATCTCGTGCTGGATCGCCCGCGCGAGGAGCCCCTCCCCCTCGATCCGGACCGTCTCTCCGTCGAGGGTCGTCCCCTCGACGACGGCGTGGGTCGCCCGCTCGACGGTCGAGTCGACCCCGGGGACGCTCAGGCAGCCTTCGTTGACCTGCTCGACCTCGCCCGAGGTCTCGATCAGTTCGGGGTTGATGAGCACGTGGAACTCGCCGTCGACGTCGAGGACGATGATCCGCTTGGAAATGCCGATCTGTGGCGCCGCGAGGCCGGCGCCGTTGGCGCGAAGCATCGTCTCGACCATCCGCTCGCAGATCGTGCGGATCTCGTCGTCGATCGCTTCGACCGGCTCGGCGCGTCGGCGAAGGGCCGGGTCTCCGTAGGTTCGAATCTCCATGGCGTTCCTCTTGCGTACCGGGACGACGCATTATAAAGTGAGCGTCGGTATGCCACAAGAGAACAGCGATTGGGGGCATCGCCTCGAGAAGATCCTTCGCCTGGAGCGCACGACGGGGTACCGGGACGAGGCGGTGACCTGCGGCCTCGAGGCGTTCGTGCGGACGAACGTCCCCGACGTGGCGTCGATCGTCAGCGGGTACGAGACCGCGTCGCTCGCAGAGCGACGCGCGATCGTCGACCGGCTGTTCGAGCGGGTCGGTGGGGGGACGGCGGCCGCTCCGGTGCGCGTGAGGAGCGCCGAGTTGACCGCGCCGGTCGTCCGGGCGAGGGGGGTCGGGCCGAAGCGCGCCGCGCGGCTGGCGAAGCTCGGGATCGAGACGATCGAGGACCTTCTCCTTTACTTCCCGCGTCGGCTGGAGGACCGTTCGACGGTCGTCCCGATCGGCTCGGTCCGTCCCGGCCAGGAGGTGGGCGTTCGCGGGGAGGTCCACGCGGTCGACCAACGCCGCGTCAACCGGAAGATGACCCTCTTCAAGGCGGCGGTCGGAGACGGGACCGGCTTCCTCTACGCCGTCTGGTTCAATCAACCGTGGATCGCCGAGCAGCTGAAGCGGGGGGACCGGATCGACCTCTACGGCAGGGTCGAGCGAAGCTACGGCGAGCTCCAGATGCGGTCGCCGACGTGGGAGACGGCGGGGGCGGGCCTGGAGACGGGGCGCTGGGTCCCGGTCTACCCGGCGACGGAGGGCATCTCGGACCGATATCTCCGTTCGCTCATCCACCGGAACCTGGACGCGTACATACCGGCGATCGACGACCTCCTTCCGGACTCGGTTCGGGACCGGCACGGGCTGGCGCCGAGGCGGACCGCGGTCGAGACGATCCACCGTCCGGCCGATCCGGTAGCGTTCGAACGGGCGCGCCGGACGCTCGCGTTCGAGGAGCTCCTTCTCCTTCAGATCGGACTGGCGCCGTCGGAGCGGAGCGCGCCAGGACGGGCACACCGCCCGGCGTCCGGTCTGCTCGACTCGTTCCTCGCCGGCCTCCCGTTCCGGTTGACCGGGCCGCAGAGGACGGCGCTGGCGGAGATCTCGTCGGACCAGAAGCGTCCGATCCGGATGATGCGGCTCCTCCAGGGCGACGTCGGGTCCGGGAAGACGCTCGTCGCCGTCTGCGCCGCGCTCCTGACGATCGACGCCGGGCGCCAGGTGGCGTTCATGGCGCCGACCGAGATTCTCACCGAACAGCATGCGATCAACCTCGGGCGGCTCCTCTCCGACCTTCCGGTGACCGTCGAGCTCCTGACCAGCGCGACGCGGCGGAAGGGCGCGGTCCGGGCCGCGGTCGAAGCGGGGAACGTGAACCTCCTCGTCGGTACCCACGCGTTGATCCAGGAGTCCGTCGCGTTCCGGGATCTCGGGCTGGTGATCATCGACGAGCAGCATCGGTTCGGCGTCGTCCAGCGGTCGGAGATCGAGGAGAAGGGGGAAGACGTCGACGTGCTGGTGATGAGCGCGACGCCGATTCCGCGGACGATCACGCTGACGCTCTACGGCGAGTTCGACGTCTCGATCCTCGACGAGCTACCGCTCGGGCCGCGGACGATCGCGACGCACCGGGCGACCGAGGCAGAGCGGGAGACCGTGTACGACGCCGTGGGGCGGTACCTCGGGGAGGGGCGCAAGGGATACGTCGTCCTCCCGCTCGTCGAGGAGTCGGAGAAGGTGACGGCGAAGGCGGCCGTCCAGGTGGCGGAGGAGATGGCGGCGCGGTTCCCCGGTGTGGGGGTCGGTCTGATCCACGGACGGCTGGCCGCCTCCGAGAAGGCCGAAACGATGGAGCGGTTCCGGAGCGGCGACGTTCGGCTCCTCGTCGCGACGACCGTGATCGAGGTCGGGATCGACGTCCTCGACGCCGACTTCATGGTGATCGAGCACGCCGATCGATTCGGCCTTTCGCAGCTCCATCAGCTCCGCGGGCGGATCGGCCGCTCCGGGCAGCCGGCCGACTGCTACGCGATCTCGGACCCGAGCACCGACGAGGCGAAGGAGCGGCTGAAGGCGTTCGTCGCCCACACGGACGGCTTCGCGATCGCCGAGGAGGATCTGCGGATCCGCGGGCCCGGGGACCTGCTCGGGACGCAGCAGCACGGCTTCTTCACTCGGCTGCGCGCGGTCGACCTGTTCGGCGACCTCGACCTGATGCGCGAGGCGCGCGACGCGGCGCGGCGGCTCCGCGAAGAGGGAACGCCGACGACCCTGATCGACGCGGCGAAACGCCGGTTCGGAGACGCACTTCAGCTTCTGCGGGTCTGAGAGCCGCAGCGCCCCGTTAGGGGCGCTCGCGCGCGATCCTGGTTCCGACGCGCGTTCCGGCCGCGAGGTCGGACAGCGCGCCCGGTCTGTCCAGGTCGAACACCTCGATCGGGACCCCGTGCTCGCGACAGATCTCGACGGCGACCTGGTCCATCACGCCGTAGCGGCTCGCGAGGTACTCGTCGTACGTCAGATTCTCGATCAGCCTGGCTCCCTCGTCCTCCGACGGATCGGCGGAGTAGACGCCGGCGACGTTCGAGCCCTTGGCGAGGAGGTCGGCCTCGATCGAGACGGCCCGAATCGCGGCCGCGGTGTCGGTCGTGACGAGCGGGCTCCCGGTTCCGCCGGCGAACAGGACGACCGCCCCGCCTTGCAGAGCGTCCCGCGCGGCGCGCGGGGAGATCGGCTCGGTCAGCTCGGTGTCGATCGCCGATTGGATCCGCACGGTCCGCCCGTTCGACTCGAGGTAGCTGCGGAGCGCGAGCGCGTTGAGCACCGTGGCCAGCATCCCGAGCGTGTCGGCCTCGACGCGGCCGAGCCACGGGCTTCGCGCGCCGCGGAGGACGTTCCCTCCGCCGACGACGATCGCGATCTGCGTCGAAGCGAGCGGCGCGATCTCGCCCGAGATCCGTGACAGGGCTTCGGGAGAGAACGCGCCTTCGGGGCCCTTGAACGCTTCGCCGGAGAGCTTCAGGAGGACGCGAGAAGGGGATCCGGGCATCCTGAGACCTCGATGGCGAATCGGGCGAACCGCTTGACGTAGATGTTCTCGCCGGTCTTCGTTCGGAGGTCGGCGAGCATGTCCTCGATCTTGACGTCGGGGTCCTTGACGAACGCCTGCTTCGTCAGGCAGTTGTCCTGGAGGAAGCGGGCGAGCCGGCCCTCGACCGCCTTGTCGATGATCTCGTCCGGCTTTCCCTGTTCCTTCAGCCGGGCCCGGAACTCGGCCCGCTCCCGCTCGAGGTCCTCGGCCGGGACGTCGTCGGGTGCAACGTAGAGCGGGTGCTCGGCGGCGATGTGCATCGCCACCTCGTTGGCGAACCGGAGGAACTCGGCGCTGTTGGCGGCGAAGTCGGTGTTGCAGGCGATCTCGACGAGCACGCCCACTTTCCCGGTGTGATGGACGTAGGCGACGACGCGGCCCTCCTGGGCCTCGCGGCCGATCTGCTCCATCAGCTCGAGCCCCTGCTCGCGGAGGATCTCCTTGGCGCGCTCGATGTCTCCGTCCGCCTCGACCAGCGCCCGCTTGCAGTCCATCATCCCGATGCCGGTTTCTTCGCGGAGCCGCTTGATGTCCTCGACGCTAATCGGCATCGTCTTCCTTGTCCTCGACGTCTCCGGCCTCGTCCTCCGGTTTCTCGTCCTCCCCTTCGGACGGGGCCTCCTCCTCGAGCTCCTCACCGGGCTTCTCGACAGGCTTCTCGCTCGCCTCGCCTTCCTCCTCGGTCGCTTCGGCCGGCGCCTCGACCTCGCCGCCGGCTTCTTCTTCGGCCGGGGGGGTCTCGACGTCCTGCCGGCCCTCGCGTCCCTCGAGGACCGCGTCGGCGATCCTCGCGGTGATCAGCTTCGTCGCCTTGATCGCGTCGTCGTTTCCCGGGATCAGGAAGTCGATCGGGTCCGGATCGCAGTTCGTGTCGACGATCGCGATCACCGGGATCCCCACGATGTTCGCTTCGTGCACCGCGTTCGCTTCGACGTCGGGGTCGATGACGTAGAGGAGGTCGGGCTTCCGCTCGAGATGCCGCAGGCCGTTCAGGTTCCGCTGCAGCTTCGCCAGCTCGCGCCGCAGCCGGCTCGCCTCCTTGTTCGGCATGTGATCGACGGTTCCGTCCTCGATCGTCGTTTCGAATCTCTTCATCCGCTCGATGCTCTGCTTGATCGTCCCGAAGTTGGTCAGCGTGCCGCCGAGCCAGCGGTGATTGACGTAGTGCGCGCCGCACCGCTGCGCCTCTTCGAGGATCGTCGATTGGACCTGCTTCTTCGTGCCGACGAAAAGGATCTCCCCGCCCGCGCTGACGAGATCGCGGGCGTGATAGTACGCCTTCTTGAAAAGATCGACCGTCTGCTCGAGGTCGATGATGTGGATCCCCTTGCGCTCCGTGAAGATGTAGCGCGCCATCTTGGGGTTCCACTTCCGTGTTCGATGCCCGAAATGCACCCCGGTTTCGAGCAGCTCTTTCATCGTTAGAACTTCCACATCATCCTCCCACTGGAATCGCGGTTCGCGTGTTGCCGGAGTATAGCGAACGACCTTGGAAACCGCAATCCAGGCGCATTGGCACCGGCAAATCGCGCGGTTGTTTCGCGCCCCCCGGTCGGGCGATAATGGGGCCGAAGGTGAGCGATGAGACGGACGGACGCACCCCAGGTCGATCGCGACGAAGTGCGCGAGCTTCCGAAGAACATCGAGGCCGAACAGGTCGTCCTCGGCTCCGCGATCCTCGAGCCGGAGGGGACGATCCCGATTCTCGTCGAGAAGCTCCATCCGGAGTACTTCTACCAGCGGCGGCATCGCGTCATCTTCCGGACGATCCGCGAGTTGTTCGATCGCGGCGAGCCGTCCGACATCGTCTCCTTGGCCAACCGCCTCGAGGAGCGGGGGGAGATGGAGCGGGCCGGCGGGCGGATGTATCTGAACGAGCTGGTCGACCGGGTCGCGACCACGGCGAGCCTCGAATACTACGCCGAGATCGTCAAGAAGAAGGCGACGCTCCGATCGCTGGTCGAGGCCGGGGGGAGGATCGCCGAGTTCGGCTACGACGAGGTCAGCGAGACGGACGAGGTGCTGGACCGGGCCGAGTCGCTCATCTTCGACATCTCGAGCCGCGATTCGGCCGGCTCGTACTTCCTCGTCTCCGACTTCCTCTACGAGCACATCGACACGCTGGAGGAGCTCCATCGGGATCCGAACCGCCACACCGTGACCGGCTTTTCGACCGGGTTCCCGCGGCTCGACGAGATGACGTCGGGCCTGCAGCGCTCCGACCTGATCATCGTCGCCGGTCGTCCGGGGACGGGGAAGACGAGCTTCGCGTTGGCCCTCGCCCGGCACATCGGGGTCCGCGAGAAGGCGGGCATCGGGATCTTCTCGCTCGAGATGGCGAAGGAGCAGCTCCTCGAGCGGCTCCTCTGCGGCGAGGGGAAGGTCAGCCTGCATCGGCTCCGCGGCGGGTACATCCCGAGCGAGAAGTGGCGCGACCTGGCGATGGCGGCGAGCAAGCTGCAGAAGGCGACGATCGTCGTCGACGACACGCCGGGCGCCTCGATCCTGGAGATCCGCGCCAAGGCGCGCCGGATGGCGTCCCAGCACAAGATCGACATGATCATCGTCGACTACCTCCAGCTGATCGAAGGGGCGGTCCGCTCGGACATCCGGGAGCAGGAGATCGCGCACATCTCGCGGTCGCTGAAGCGGCTGGCGAGGGAGCTGAACGTCCCGGTGGTCGCCGTCTCGCAGCTCAACCGGGCCGTCGAGCAGCGCGAGAAGAAGTACCCCCGCCTGGCCGATCTGCGTGAGAGCGGCGCGATCGAGCAGGACGCGGACGTCGTCATGTTCATCTACCGCGAGGACTACTACCGCCAGCCGGAGGAGGCGTCCTCGTCCGACGGAGCGGCGACCGACGCGGAGATCATCATCGCCAAGCAGCGGAACGGCCCGCTCGGCCGGGTGACGGTGAACTTCCACAAGGCCTACGCCTCTTTCTATCCGATGGCGTGGGACGACGGCTCGTCGGCGCCGTTCTAGATCGCACCTCGCGCCTGGGGCCGCGGTGGGGCGCTTCGGTATAATCGGCGTCGAATCCTCGAAGCAACCGGGAGGGGACATGGGGTATCCGACCGAATACCGCTACACGAAGGACCACGAGTGGATCGCCGTCGAAGGGAATCGAGCCCGCATCGGGATCACCGATCACGCGCAGAGCGAGCTCGGTGACATCGTCTTCGTCGAGCTTCCGTCGATCGGAAGCGCTTTCAAAGCCGGGGAAATCCTGGCGACGGTCGAATCGGTGAAGGCCGTCGGGGACGTCTTCGCCCCGTTCGAAGGCACGGTGGTCGAGGTGAACGGCGACCTCGAGGCGTCGCCGGAGACGATCAACCAGTCGCCGCACGAGGCGGGCTGGATCGCGGTGCTCGAGGTCGACGACCCGAAGGCGGTCGACGCGCTCCTCGACGCCGCGGGCTACGAGTCCTTCCTCGCCGAAGGGTAGTCGCGGATGCGCTACCTTCCGCACTCGGCCGCCGACCGGCGCGAGATGCTCGCGTCGATCGGCGTTTCTTCGGTCGACGAGCTGTTCGCCGACGTCCCGCGTGCGGTATCGGACGCCTTCCGGCCGCTCGGCCTCTCCCCTCGAAGCGAGCAGGAGGTCGTCGCCGAGCTGACGGACTTGGCGGCCCGAAACAGAGCGTACGAGAAGGTCTGCTTCGCCGGGGGAGGGGTCTACGACCACTACGTCCCGAGCCTCGTCGGCCACGTGCTGTTGCGCTCCGAGTTCTACACCGCCTACACCCCGTATCAGCCGGAGGTCAGCCAGGGGACGCTGACGGCGATGTTCGAATTCCAGACGCTGGTCTGCGAGTTGACGGGGATGGACGTCGCGAACGCGTCCCTCTACGACGGAGCGACGGCGCTGGCCGAGGCCATGCTGATGGCCGAGCGGGTGAGATCCCGCGGGCGGGTCGCCGTCGCTCGATCCCTGTTCGCGAACGTCCGGCGGGTCCTCGACACGTACTGCTGGGCGAGCGGGATCGAGGTCGTCGAGCTTCCGCGCCTGCCGTCCGGCCGGTGCGATCTCTCCGACGTGCCCGACGACGTCTCCGCGGTCGTGCTGCAGTCTCCGAACGCGTTCGGGGTGATCGAGTCGCTCGAAGGCGTCAAGGAGAGGATCGGGGACGCGCTGCTGATCGTCTCGGTCCATCCGATCTCGCTCGGCGTCCTCGCGCCTCCGGGAGAGTTCGGCGCGGACGTGGTCGTCGGCGAAGGGCAGCCGCTTGGGCTGCCGATGTCATTCGGCGGCCCGCTCCTCGGCCTGCTCGCGACGAGAAAGGAGCACCTCCGTCAGATGCCCGGGCGGCTCTCCGGGCGGACCGTCGATGCGGCGGGGAAGACCGGATACACGATGGCCGCCCAGACGCGCGAGCAGCACATCCGACGGGAGCGGGCGACGTCGAACATCTGCACGAACTCCGCCCTCTGCGCCCTCGCGGCGACCGTCTACCTCGCCTCGGTCGGGGCCGACGGGCTCCGCCGGGTCGCCGAGCTGAACGTCGAGAAGGCGCACTACCTGGCCGACCGGATCGCCGCGATCGAAGGGTTCGGCCTCCCGTTCTCCGGGCCGTTCTTCAACGAGTTCGTCGTCCGCGTCCCCGGCGACGCGGACGGCCTCCGCAGGGCGCTCCTCGACGCCGGGTACCTGGTCGAGCCGCCCGAGCTTCTCCGCGCGCACGGCGTGGAGAACGGCCTCCGGATCGCCGTCACGGAGCGGCGGACGCGGGAGCAGCTCGATCGGTTCGCCGAGGCGCTGGGGGGCTCCCGATGAGGACGATCTTCGACCAACCGCGGCGCGAGGGCGTCGGCGGGCTCTTCCCGGAGCCCGACGTCCCGACGCGGGGCGTCGAAAAATTGATCGACCGGACGCTCCTTCGCGAGGGCGAACCCCGGATCCCGAATCTGAGCGAGCCGACGGTCGTTCGGCACTACACGGCGCTGTCGAAGCTGAACTACGGCGTCGACGACGGGCTGTATCCCCTCGGCAGCTGCACGATGAAGCACAACCCGAAGGTCAACGAGGACCTGTCGAGGCTCCCGGGCCTGACCGGCGTCCATCCGCTCGCCGACCCCGGCCTGGCCCAGGGAACGCTGGCCTTCCTGTACGAGCTGTCCGAGCTGCTCGGGGGGATCGCCGGCCTGCCCGGGGTCTCTCTCCAGCCGGTCGCCGGGGCCCACGGGGAGCTGGCCGGGATGTTCCTGTTCAAGCGATACTTCGAGGACAAGGGCGAAACAACGCGAAGGCGGATCCTCCTCCCCGACTCGGCGCACGGGACGAACCCCGCCTCCGCGGCGGTCGCCGGCTTCTCCGTGGCGGAGATCCCGTCGAACGAGGCGGGGACGGTCGATCTCGACGCGCTCGACGCCGCGCTCGACGGGACGGTCGCCGGGATCATGCTGACCGTCCCGAACACGCTCGGGATCTTCGAGGAGCGGATCCTCGAGATCACCGGTAGGGTCCATGCGGCGGGCGGTCTCTGCTACTTTGACGGGGCGAACCTGAACGCGTTCCTCGGGCGGGCGCGCCCCGGAGACATGGGGGCCGACGTCTTCCACTTCAACCTGCACAAGACCCTTTCGACCCCTCACGGGGGCGGCGGGCCGGGCGGCGGGCCGATCGCCGTCTCCAAGCCGTTGGTCGACTTCCTCCCCGTCCCGTCGATCGAGCGGTCCGACGGACGGTACGCGCTCGGATGGAATCGTCCGCGCTCGATCGGGTCGGTTCACTCGTTCTACGGGAACGTCCTCGTCGCGGCGAAGGCGTACGCGTACCTTCTCCAGCTCGGCGACGAGGGGCTGCGGGCGGTCAGTGAGGACGCCGTGCTGAACGCGAACTACCTTCAGGAGCGGCTGAAGCGGAGCTACGCGCTTCCGTACGACCGCCCGTGCAAGCACGAGTTCGTCCTGTCCGGGAAGGGGCTCGCCGAGGGGATCAGCACGCTGGACATCGCCAAGCGGTTGATCGACTACGGGATCCACCCGCCGACGGTCTACTTCCCGTTGATCGTCCGCGAGGCGCTGATGATCGAGCCGACCGAGTCCGAGGGGAAAGACGGGCTCGATCGGTTCGTCGACGCGATGGAGCGGATCGCCGTTGAGGCGCGCGAGCGTCCCGAACTCCTCCGCGAGGCGCCGCACCGGGCGCCGGTCCGGCGGCTCGATCAGACGCGCGCGGCGAGGGACCCGGTATTGACGTACCCGTTCGACGAGCCGGCGGAGGGGTAAAGCGCGGGTCCGTCGTTTCTTCCGTCTAGGCCTGCGCGGCGCGAATCGCGTCCTCGAGCGAGTCGGCGATCCGTTCGCACTCCGCCGCGTCGCGCGTCTCGACCAGGATCCGGACGAGCGGTTGCGTCCCGGACGGGCGAACGAGGATCCGGCCGCGTCCGGCGAGCTTCTCCTCGGCTCGGGCGACCGCGTTTCGGACCCGCTCGTCTCCCATCAGCTCCGCGGGCGACGCGCAGGAGACGTTGCGATGGACCTGCGGGTAGAGGGGGATCGAACGGGCGAGTGCCCCGAGCTGTTCACCCTTCCGGTGCGCGATCTCGAGGAGCTTCACGGCCGTGAGGATCCCGTCCCCGGTCGGCGAGTACTCGGAGAAGATGATGTGCCCCGACGGCTCGCCGCCGAGGAGCGCGGCCGTGTCGGCCATCTTCTGGGCGACGTGTCGGTCGCCGACGGGGGTTCGCACCACGTCGATCCGCGCCTCGGCGAGGCGGTTCTCGAGCCCGAGGTTGCTCATCACCGTCGTCACGACGAGGGGCGGGGAGAGCGTGCCGGTCTCGGCCATGTGGAGCGCCGCGATCCCGATCATGTGATCCCCGTCGATCGTCTCCCCGTCCGGCCCGACGAGGAGGACGCGGTCTCCGTCGCCGTCGAACGCGATCCCGAGATCGGCCTCGTGCTCGCGCACGGCCTGACGGAGCGGGTCGAGGCACGTCGAGCCGCATTCCTCGTTGATCCGATCCCCGTCGAGCGCATCGTGCAGCGCGACGACGCGCGCCCCGAGGTGGCGGAGGACGTGCGGGGCGATCTTCGCCGTGGCGCCGTACGCGCAGTCGGCGACGATCATTGTCCCGGAGAAGTCGACGTGCTCGACGTCGATGACGCCGGCGAGGAAGGCGGCGTACCTCGTCGCCGCCGCCTCGAGCGGGGCGATCGTCCCGATCCGAGCGGACGCGGCCGGCCCGCGATTCATCGCCGCCTCGATCGCCGATTCTTCTTCCACGTCGAGCTTCATCCCTCGCCGGTCGAAGAACTTGATCCCGTTGTCCTCCGGCGGGTTGTGAGAGGCGGAGATCACGGCGCCGAGATCGGCGCGCTCGTCCTTGATCAGAAACGAGATCGCCGGGGTCGGGATGATCCCGGCGAGGCGGACGTCGACGCCGGCCGAGGCGAACCCCGAGGCGAGGGCCGCCTCGAGCATCGGGCCGCTGACCCGCGTGTCGCGCCCGATGATGACCCGGCCCCCTTCCCCGACGGCGCGATCCGCCGCCGCCCGGGCGAGCGCGACGGCGAGCTCCGGCGTCAGGAGGCGGTTCGCCGGGCCGCGCACCCCGTCGGTCCCGAAGAGCGACGTCATGGCAGCAGCCACCCTCCCGAGAGGGTCAACATCGGCACGGGGAACGCGAGGGGGTAGACGGCCTCCCCGCTCAGGCCGAAGACGAGCGACTCCGCTGCGGTGGACAGGACCGACACCCCGCCGCCGAGAAGAAGCGTGGGAAGGCGGCGGGTCGGGTCGAAATACGATAGTCCGGTCGTCATCCGGAGGAACGCGTTCGCCGTCTCCGGGTCGCCGGTCAGCGCGACGTCCGCGCTCCCGAGCAGGAGGGTCCCGCCGGCCGGGGAGAGAAAGAGCGAGATCGAGAGACGGCCGAAGGAAGCGTCCGTGACGATCTCGGCGCCGATCGAGAGGGGGATTCCGGTGAACGGGAGGATCAGCCGGAGCCCGACCGATCGAAGCCCGAGGGAGGACGCCGGGAGGCCGGTGATCGCGACGACGAAAAGCCCGACCGCGATGGCGCGAACCGTTCCGTGTTTCATCGCGGTCGAGTCTATCGAATGGGAACGGGGAAAGCGAGCTATGGGACGCCGCGGACGACGTCGCCGATGACCGGGACGAAACTGCTCGTCGGCACGGCGTAGGAGACCTGCTCGCGAACCTCGGTGACGACGATCTCCCCTTTCGTCGAGACGACGTCGTAGGATCGGATCTCGTTCGTTTGGGGGTCGAGGACGAGGTCCTCCACGGCGAGGACCTCGAGGACGTCTCCCTCGGCCACGCCGGAGGAGGAGCCGAGGTTGATCGCGATTCTGCCGTCGGGGAGGATCGCGGCGATCTGCCCCTCCGGCGGCGGGATCACCCCGGCGGCGGCGAGCGGCGCCTCGCGTCCGGACGCCAGCGGTGCTACGTCCTCGAGAGAGAGAAGGAGGGCGGAGGTCAGTCGATCGATCGCTTGATTCATCGCGGCGCCGACCACGGTTTCGTCGAACTGCGGGCTCCCCACGGTGATCTCGTCGGCCGCGGGAACCGACAGGCTGATCCCCGGGCGGATCTGGAAACCGACGGAGTCGATGTGGGACGTTCCGTCCCACAGCTTGGCCGTGTAGATCCCGGGGCTCACCGGGAGACCGGTCGCGCTTCGTTGGTTCCAGAACCACGTTTCGCACGCGCCTGTGTCGATGAACTGCCATCCGAGCCACTCGAGGAAAGCGCCCGTCGACGTGTAGATCTCGACCCCGAACCACCCCGGCGCCCCGTCGTTTCGGTACCCGAAAAGGACGGTGTGACCGGCGCTGTACCAAGCGCGGTCGGCCTGCAGTCCGCCGGTGCAGATCCCGGACGACCCCGCGGTCAGGAACGAGAGGAGCTCGCCCAGCTCGATCGAGAAGCCGGTCGTCCCCTCGCCGTGCCCTTCCGCCGACACGAACGACAACCCCTCCGCGGTGCCGACATCGATGATCCGGGCGGACAGGCCGATGTCGACGGACGCGCTGTCGACGCGAAGGAAACCGAGGGAGAGCGACGTCTCCTGCACGTGCACGTCGAAGACCGATCCGAGGACGAGGAGGTCGGCCCCGAGGAGACGGCCGGCGAGCGCGACGTCGGACGGGAGGGCGGGGTTCAGCCCGTTCGCCTGCATCGTCGCGTCCAGCTCGACGCGCTCGAGAACCCTCAGCCCGACCGCAGCGAACCGGGCGATCAGCTCATCGGCCACGCCTTCGCCGACGTTGACGAACCCGGAGCCGCTGACGTCGTCGAATCGGGCGACCGCGATCCGCAGCGGCGCCAGGATCGCCATCGCGTCGTCATTGAGCGGGACGGTGACGTCGATGGATCGCGTGTTGTTGAGCTCGTCGATCTCCTCGATGCGATCGTGGGCTCCGTCGACCTCGACGGAGAGGACGTGCGGCCCCGCCGTCGCGGTCCACGTCGTTGTGAGTTCCTCGGTTCGACCGGCGCGGAGGGAGGTGAACGGAACGATGTCGATCTCGCGGTCGTCGACGGAGAATCGCACGAAGAACGGCTCGTCCGCGTCGCTGGAGCCGGCGTTCTCGATGATCGCGGTGATCGTGACGAGGGCGTTGTCCTTCGGGGCCGTCGGGGAGATCTCCAGCTGCGAAACGACGAGGTCCGGAAGGGCAAACGCGATCTGCGCGAGACACGCGATCGCCAAGGCGGCACAAGCGAGAACGCGTTTCGTCATCATCTGCTCAGAGGGCACCTCGCTTCCACGTACACCCGGTCCTCCCGTGAGGTTTCGCGCCCGTTCGCGCTCGTGTCGAGTCCCCGAGCTCGGTCCGGCGAACCGTCCCGAGGGTCTTCGGCCGGGTGGATCTCGGTACGCACTCGGCGGCGCATCGCTAGATCTGACTCCAATCGGTTCCGGAAGCGATCTTGACGGACAGGGGGACGCGGAGATGCAGTACCCCTTCCATCTTCTCCGCGATGACCGCCGTCGCCTCGGGAAGCGCCTCCTCCTCGATCTCGAAGACGAGCTCGTCGTGGATCTGAAGGATCATCTTGACCGGGGCGCGTTGATCCTCGATCCACCGATCGATTTCGATCATCGCCAGCTTGATGAGATCGGCGGCGCTTCCCTGGATCGGCGTGTTGATCGCGTTTCGCCGGTCGAAGTTGCGCCGCGCGACGTTCCGCGAAGCCAGGCTCGGGAGCGGTCTTCGCCTTCCGAGGATCGTCTCCGCGTAGCCGGTCTCGGTCGCCCGCTCGATCATCCGGTCGATGTACTCCTTGGCCCGAGGGTAGGCGGAGAAGAAGCGGTCGATGTACCCCCTGGCCTCCGATTGCGGGATGCCCAAATCCCGCGCCAAGCCGAACGGGCTGATCCCGTACAGGATGCCGAAGTTGATCCGCTTGGCCGCGTCGCGAAGCCGATCCGGGACCTGTCCCTCCGGGAGCCCGAACACGACGCTCGCCGTCAGACGGTGGAGGTCGACTCCGGCGTGGAACGCCTCGATCAGCTGCTCGTCCTCGGCGAAGTGGGCGAGCAACCGAAGCTCGATCTGCGAGTAGTCGGCGGCGACCAGGCGGGAACCGTCGGGGGCGACGAAGGCGGTCCGGATCCGCCCCCCGATCTCGGACCGCGTCGGGATGTTCTGGAGGTTGGGCTCGGACGAAGAGAGCCGCCCCGTGGCGGTCGCCGTCTGGTGGAAGCTCGTGTGAATCCGTCCGGTCGACGGATGGATCGCCTTCGGGAGCTGATCGATGTAGGTCGTCAGGAGCTTCTTCAGCTCTCGATGCTCGAGGAGCTTCCCGGGGAACGGATGCCGCTCGGCGAGAACGGAGAGCACCCGTGCGCTCGTCGAGGGGCCGGTCTTCGTCCGGTCGACGATCGGCAGCCCGAGCCGCTCGAACAGGATCTCGCCGACCTGCTTCGGCGAGTTGGGGTTGAACGGGCCGCCGGCGAGCTCCATCAGGTCGGCCTCCACGATCTGCAGCTCGGTCCTCAGCTCGTCGCCCTGCGCGTCGAGGACATCACTGTCGACGAGGATGCCGTGTTCCTCCATCCGCGCGAGGACGGGGACGAGGGGGATCTCGACGTCGCGAAACAGGCGCGTCAGGTTCCGTTCCTCGAGATCGCGGGTCAGCGGCGCGTACAGCCGCTGCACGATCTCCGCGTCCTCGGCGGCGTACTCCGTCGCCCGGTCGACCGGCACCGCGGCGAACGGACCGTCCTTCCCGGCGACCTCCTCGTACGTCACCATCGAGTGCCCGAGGTACGTCAGCGCGATCTGCTCGAGGTTGTGCCGGCGCTCTTCCGGGTGGACCAGGTGCGAGGCGATCATCGAATCGAACGCGATCCCGCTCGGGTTCACGCCGTGCCGGTGGAGGACGATCAGATCGTACTTGAGGTTCTGCCCGATGATCTTCGGCGTCTCCGACTCGACGATCGGGCGGAGGGCGTCGAGGACCTCGGCGAGCGGAAGCTGCGGCGGGGCGCCGAGCCCCTCGTGCCCGATCGGGACGTAATGGCCGACGCACGGCTCGCGCGAAAGGGCGATCCCGACGATTTCCGCCTCGATCGGATCGAGGCCGGTCGTCTCCAGGTCGAGGGAGACGGCTTCGGCCTCCCGGAGCTCGGCGACGAGCGCGTCGAGCGCGTCGCGCTCGAGGACCGTGTGATAGGAGACGGGAGGCGCCGGCGCGGGAGGCGGTCGATCGGCCGCCTCGACCGGCTCGAGGCCCAGCTCGCTCAGCGCGCTGGCGAACTCCAGCTCGGTCAGAATCCGCGCTACGCTCTCCGGGTCGATCCCCCGAAGGCGGCACGACGCGGGGATCTCGTCGAGCTCGACGTCGGACTTCAGGCGGATCAACCGGCGGGCGAGTTCGGCGTCCTCGCGGTGGTCCGCTAGCCCCGCGGCGACGCGTCGGTTCTTCACCTCCACGGCCGAGTCGAGAACGGCTTCGAGGGAGCCGAACTGCGCGAGGAGCCGCGTGGCCGTCTTGCCGCCGACGCCCGGTACCCCGGGGACGTTGTCCGACGTGTCGCCGACCAACGAGAGGAGATCGGCGATCTGCTCGGGCGGCACGCCGTACTTCTCCTCGACGCCGGCCGGATCGAGGAGCTGCTGCGCGGCGTCGACACCGCGCCCCCCCGGCCGGAGGAGGTGGACGCGATCGGAGACGATCTGCGCCATGTCCTTGTCCGACGTGGCGATCAGACAGGTCAAGTCATGCTCCGTCGCGCGCGCGCAGATCGACGCGAGGACGTCGTCCGCCTCGACGCCGGGCACGGAGAGCGTCGGAACGCCGAGCGCCGCGAGAAGGCGCTCGATCCACGGAAGCTGCGTCGCCAGCTCCTCGGGCATCGGCTTTCGATTCGCCTTGTACTCCGGATAGAGCGCGTGGCGGAACGTCTCCCCTCCCGCGTCGAACACGACGGCGACGTACGCCGAAGGGTAATCGCGCAGCGTGCGAAGCAGGATCCGCCAGAACCCGTAGACGGCGTTGACCGGCTGACCGGCGCGGGTCGTCAGCTCCGGAATCCCGTAGAACGCTCGATAGACGTGGGAATGCCCGTCGAGCAGCAGGACGCGTCCCTCGTCGAGCCGATCTGGAATGCGAAGGATCTCCTCATAGGTAGGCATCTTCGGTCGATAGCACTCCTTGTCGGTCGAGCAGGTAGCAGAGCGCGAGGGCGAGCCCGTCGGCCATGTCGTCCGGCTTCGGGATCTCCGACAGGCGGAGGAGGCGTTTCACCATCGCCTGGACCTGCGACTTCGGCGCCTTCCCGTAGCCGGTGATCCGCTTCTTCACCTGGAGCGGCGTGTATCCGCGGACCGAGAGGTCGGCGGCGGCCATCAGGAGGACGCCGCGCGTCTCCGCCGTGCGCATCGCGGTCTGCGCGTTCGTCGCCAAGAAGATCTCCTCGATCGCGACCCCGTCCGGGCGGTACGACTCGATCAGCGACCGCGCCTCGCGGTAGATCGCCCGGAGTCGATCGGCCCGGGGAGTCCCCTTCTCCGTCTCGATCACTCCCCCTGCGACGACCTCCCAGCCGCCGGGAACGGCGCGGACGATCCCGTAGCCGGTGATCGCCAGGCCCGGGTCGAAGCCGAGAACGACGAACCCGTCGATCATGTCAGCAGATCCCTCAACGTCGTCCGACCGCTCTCCGCCGTTTCGCAGACGTGATCCGGGTGCCGGTTCAGGTTGACGCCGCACGCCGGACAGAGGCCGCGACAGTCCTCGCGACAGACGACGTTCGGCTCGTGGGCCGAGAGGACCAAGCGGAGGACGACCGGAAGGAGATCGACCGATTCGGCGCCCGGGGGGATCGGCACCTCGAACGATTCTTCGAGGTCGAGCGTCGTCTCGACCGGCTCGAGGCAGCGCCGACAGGGCTGGATCAACTTCGCGCGGAGCGTCACCTCGAGGTAGAGCGTCGACAGCTGAGCGAACGCCTCGCCGACGAGCTCGATCGAGTCGACCGTGCACAGGCTTTCGGGGTCCTGGCCGCCCTTCAACGTCGTCTCGATCGGGAACCGGCGTCCGGGGTTGGCGAGGAAGTCAGCGACTCGCAATGACATGGTCTCGAAGGCGGGCCGCGACGTCGGCCGTCCGCCTTCCCTCCTTTGCGTCGTGGACTCGGATGATCGACGCGCCGCCGAGGATCGCGGCGGTGTTGGCGGCGATCGTCCCCTCGATCCGTTCGTCCGACGTCGCGTCGAGGATTGCCCCGAGGAACGCCTTGCGGGACGCCCCGACGAGAACCGGCCGGCCGAGCTCGACCAAGCGCGACAGGTTCCCCAGGAGCGTGAGGTTGTGCTCGAGCGTCTTCCCGAATCCGATCCCCGGGTCGACGAAGATCCGCTCTTCCGGAATTCCCGCATCGACGGCGAAGCGGGTTCTCCGATCGAGAAACGAGCGGACCTCCTCGACGACGTCGGAGTAGGTCGGATCCCGCTGCATCGTCTTGGGCGTTCCCTGCATGTGCATCAGGACGGCGAACGCGCCCGCGCGCGCGACGACCGCGGTCATCCTCCCGTCGAAGCGGAGCGCGCTGACGTCGTTGACGATCCCGGCGCCGAGGCGGATCGCCTCCTCAGCGACGTCCGCCTTGGTCGTGTCGATCGAGACGCAGACCGGGCTTCGCCGGCGGATCCCCTCCACCACGGGAAGGACGCGATCCATCTCCACCTGCGCCGGTACGGCCCGGGAGCCGGGGCGGGTCGACTCCCCCCCGACGTCGACGATGTCGGCCCCTTCGTCGGCCATGTGCACGCCGCGCTCGATCGCGTCCTCGTGACGGGCGAACCGACCTCCGTCGTAGAAGGAGTCCGGGGTCACGTTGACGATCCCCATTACCAGGACCCGATCGCGCCTGCCCTCCCACTCTTTCAGATCGATCATCGGATCAGAGTATACCATCGGGTCATTCCGCGGGCAGAGCCGAGGTTTGACGAACAGATGCGGGCTTCCTACAATCTCGCGGTACTGAGACAGGGGTGATTCCGATCGCTAAGGTGCTTCTGACAACGACCGTCGAGCGCTTGGGCCCCGTCGGCGAGATCGTCAACGTGGCCGACGGCTACGCTCGCAACTACCTGTTGCCCCGCGGGCTCGCCGTTGCGCCGACGGAGCACAACGTGGCCCGCTTCGCGAAGGAGAAGGCGGCCCACGAGTCCGAGCTCCTCCAGCGCGAGGAGAAGGCTCGGGTTCTGCGCGACAAGCTGGCCGATCAGACGCTTCGCTTCGAGCGTAAGGCGCACGACGATGACCGTCTCTACGGCTCGGTGCGCGCGGAGGACATCACCGGACAGATCGTGGAGCGGTTCGGCGAGCACGTCGAGACGACGCGGGTCCGGCTCGAGCATCCGATCGAGACGCTCGGCCCGCACGCCGCCACGATCAACCTGTATAAGGACGTATCGGTCGAGGTCCGGATCCAGGTCGACGAGGAGGGCGCAAAGGAGGAGTAGCCCTCGATGAAACGTGGGGTGGCCGGGGGGATCGCTGTCTGCCTTCTCTTCATCGTCGCGTGGTCGACCCGGATCGCCGCCGTCACCGTCTACGTCAACGACGTGCTTCCACTGCTCGAACATCCGGTGCTTGTGGAGGACGGCTCGATCCTCGTTCCGATCGAGGGGTTCGGGCTCGCCGTCGGGATCGAGACCACGATCGAGCGAGACCGGCTCGTCCTCCGCTGGTCCGGTGGAACTCGGGGGCTCGCCGCCGACCAGTACGCGGTGCGGGACGGGATCCCCTACGCGGCGCTCGAATGGGTGGTCGGGCTCGTCGGCGGCGCGACCCACCGCGTCGGGGGCACGTGGTACGTGGAGGCGGCCGTCGCGACGCTGGAGGAGATCGAGGTGTCGGGAGAGCGCGTCGTCCTTCGATTCGACGGGTTCGTCCCGATCACGATCGACGCGTCGGATGAGGAGACGGGGCTTCGCTTCACGCTGCATCACTGCCGCTCGGAGGTCGAACCGCGGTTGATCCTGCTCGGCGAGGGCGGGATCGAGAGCGTTCGCCTCCCGTCCGGGGGGCGAAACAGCGTGGACGTCTGGGTCGGACTGCAGGACGGCGCGACCGTCGGCAGAACGTCCCACGAGTCCCCGGGGTTCTACTCCCTCTGTCTGGAGGCCGCCGAGCGACCCGCGACGGAGACGGTGATCCAGGTCGATGAAGGGTGCGTCCTCCATCGGCTGGAGACCGTTCTGTCGACGGAGGCGGTGCGCGCGGACTGGCTCTACGTTGAGGCGTGGAGAGATCGATACCGCCTGACGCCCGTCTTCCCCGAGTCGGGGTTCGGGTCCGTCGCACCGATCGAGGAGCTGGCCTTCGCCTCGGACGCCGTCGCCGCGATCAACCTCGGCTGCTCGCGCACGCCGATCCCCGTGGACCTGCTGATCATCGGCGGGACCCCGTACGTCTTCGGCGACGGGACGTACGACGGTCTGGGGCTGGACCTGTTCGGCTGGTGGGTGTACTTCTCCGGCGGCGCCACCGTCTACGTCAAGCACGGAGGGGGACGCATCCCGGTCGACGACGTCAATCGCCCCCTCCACTACGGAGAGGTCGTCGCCTACCCGCCGGGCTACGTCGGGGGGATCGCGTGGGGGGTGCCCGGATCGTTCACGGTGGTCAAGGTACGGGGCGATCGGGTCGTCTCCGTCTACGAGGGGCCGTTCGTGGCGGCCGATCCGACGGCGACGCTCGTCGTGGCCAGCGGCGAGGCGAAGGCCCGTCTCTCGCTCGTCCGGCTGGGGAACGGGCTGTCCCTGGAGTGCGGAATCGGTCCGGAGGGGACCTCCTTCTCCCACGCGTTCTGCGCCGGCCCGGTGTTGGTCGACTCCGGCCTGCCGGCCGCGATCCCGGAGCCCCCTTCGCCGGATTCCCCGGATGGATGGACCGTCCTCGCGACCGACTGGCACGGCGGGCTGACCCTCCTCTCCTTCGTCCGCGAGAGGGGGAACGAAGCGGACGCGTTCGAAGACCTGATCGCGCTGTTGGCGATGATGCCGGTCCCGATCCGGGACGCGATCGTGCTCAGCCGGTGCGGTGAGAACGCGCTCGTCGTCCGCGATTCGTCTTCGATCTACCGGTTCGGCTCAGGGGATCCGTACGCGCTGGCCCTCTGCCTCGTCCCGCTCGCCCCATGAGGCGGCTCGCCCGCGATGTCTTGATGATGGCGCTCGCGACCGGTGTCTCGCGCCTCCTCGGGCTGTTCCGGGACGTGGCGATCGCGGATCGCTTCGGGGCGAGCGGCGTCTACGATGCGTTTCTGATCGCCTTCTTCGTGCCGCATTTTCTGCGCCAGCTCTTCGCGGAGGGGGCGCTCTCCACCGCGTTCGTCCCTTCCTACACGGGGTTGAGGGTCGCCGGTGACGACGCCGACCGATTCGCGAGCGCGCTGTTGTCCTGGTCGATCCTCCTGTTCGCTGCGGTGGTCGGGCTCGGCGTCTGGCTCGCGCCGGTGTACGTTCCGTTCCTGGCGAGCGGCTTCGCGCCGGAGAAGCAGGCGCTCGCCGTCGGGCTGACGCGGATCGTCTTCCCGTTCATCGCCCTGGTCGGCTTCGCCGCGGTCTTCATGGGGATCCTCAACGCGCATCGCCGGTTCTTCGCCGCGTCGGCGGCGCCGATCTGGTTCAACGTCGGAATGATCCTCGGGGTCCTCGTCCTCGCGCCACGGTTCCCCGAGCAGCCGGTCCTCGGCCTCGCCGTCGGCGCGCTGATCGGCGGGGCCGGTCAGCTCCTCGCGCAGATCCCGGCGCTGCTGCGCGTCGGCTTTCGATTCCGCCTCACGTTCTGGCCGATCCACCCGGAGATCCGCCGATTGGTCCGCCTGATGGCCCCGGCGGTCCTCATCCTGGCGGTGACGCAGGTCAATCTGCTGGTCGACAACAAGCTCGCCTCCCACCTCGGGGACGGGGGGATCTCGTCGCTCCAGTACGGGATGCGGCTCTTCCAGCTGCCGCTCGGCGTGTTCGCCGTCTCCGTCGCGACGGCGTTGTTGCCGAGGTTCTCCGAGGCGCGAGCGCGGGAAGAGGACGGCCGCTTCTCCTCGTACCTGGGCGACGGGATCGCGCTCTCCGCGCTCGTCCTTCTCCCGGCGATGGTCGGACTCCTCGCGATCGGTGCGGACGTCGTGCGGCTTCTGTTCGAGCACGGGTCGTTCACGCCGGACGACACGCTCCGAACGGCGCGCGTCCTCTCGTTCTACCTGATCGGCCTCTTCCCCTACGGGCTGGTCTACCTCTTCTCCCGCGCGTTCTACGCGCTGAGGCGGACCCGCCTTCCGCTTCTCGCCGCCACCGTGGCCGTCGGGGTGAACGTCGCGCTCGACCTGGCGCTCGTCTCGACGATGCGCGAGGCGGGACTGGCGCTGGCCACCGGGATCTCCGGGGTCGTGAACGCGCTCCTGCTCGGGCTTTTCCTGATCCCTCGGACGCGGTTCCCGTGGCGGCACCTGTGCGTCGTCGGGGTCGGCAGCGGTGCGCTCTACGGCGTGGCGTGGGGGATCCGGCGGGCCGTCGGCGACGGTCCGCCGGCGTGGGCGGTCTTCGCACCGCTCGTCGCCGGCGTCGTCTTCTACGTTGCGTACGTTCGAACGACGCCGCTCTGGTCCCTGGTCGGGCGGTTCCGGCGCGACGGCGGGGAACCGCCGGTGGAGTAGAAGGGGAAGGCCGCCGCGCTACCCCGCCGCCGGGGAGGGGACGAGCGATCGGAAGAGGGTCTCCAGCTCCGCGCCGGCGATCACCTCGCGATCGAGCAGCTCGCTCGCGAGGCGGTCGAGGACCGACCGATTGCTCTTCAGGAGCCCCTTCGCCTTCTCGTAGGACCGGACGATCAACGAGCGGATCTCGCCGTCGACGAGCGCCGAAAGCTCCTCGGAATGCTCGTCGCTCTTGACGATCTCCTCGCCGAGGAAGACGTCGACGCGCTCGCGGGCAAGGCTGATCGGGCCGAGCTTCTCGCTCATCCCGTACTCGACGACCATCCGCTTGGCGAGGTCGGTCGCCTTCTTCAGGTCGTCGTGCGCGCCGGTGGTCAGTTCGGCGAAGACGAGCTCCTCCGCGGCGCGGCCGCCGAACAGCGTGACGAGGGTGTCCCTCAGCTCGTCCTCGGAGACGATGTACTTGTCCTCGAGCGGCAGCTGCAGCGTGAACCCCAGCGACCCGTCGCCGCGGGGGATGATCGAGATCTTGTGCACCGGATAGGCGTGCGGAAGGAGCCAACCGACGAGCGCGTGCCCGGACTCGTGGTACGCGATCCGCTCGCGGACGTCCGCGCCGAGGACGATCCCCTTCCGGCGGACGCCGGCGATCACCCGATCGGTCGCCTCCTCGAAGTCGACCATCTCGACCGCCTCCTTGTCGTCGCGGGCGGCGAGGAGGGCGGCCTCGTTGCACAGATTTCGCAGATCGGCGCCGACGAACCCGGGGGTTCGACGGGCGAGGATGGCGGTATCGACGTCGTCCGCGACCTTCTTGTTCCGCAGGTGGACCTTCAGGATCTCTTCGCGCCCCTTGAGATCGGGCCGCGGGGCGGTGATCCGGCGATCGAAGCGGCCCGGTCGCAACAGGGCCGGATCGAGGACGTCCGGACGGTTCGTCGCGGCGAGGAGGATGATCCCACGATTCGGCTGGAACCCGTCCATCTCGGCCAGGAGCTGGTTGAGCGTCTGTTCGCGTTCGTCGTGCCCGCCGCCGAGTCCGGCGCCGCGCTTCCGCCCGACGGCGTCGATCTCGTCGATGAAGATGATGCACGGAGCGCTCGACTTCGCCTTCTCGAACATGTCGCGGACCCGCGCCGCGCCGACCCCGACGAACATCTCGACGAAGTCCGAACCGCTGATCGAGAAGAACGGGACCTTCGCCTCGCCGGCGATCGCCTTCGCCAGGAGCGTCTTCCCGGTTCCGGGCGCCCCGATGAGGAGGACCCCCTTGGGGACCTCGGCGCCGAGCTTCCCGAACCGCTTCGGGTCCTTCAGGTAGTCGACGATCTCCTCGACCTCTTCCTTGACCTCGTCGATTCCCGCGACGTCGGCGAACGTAACCTCGGTCGACTCCGGGCGGACGAGCTTCGCCTTCGACTGACCGAACGCGAGGGCCCCTCCGCCGGCCTGCGTCCGCCGCATGATGTAGACCCAGACGGCGATCAGCAGAACGATCGGAAGCATCGAGACGAGGATCGTCGTCCAGATGCTGCCGGTCGAGTCGGGCTCATACTGGACCTCCGGAACGTTCTCGTCGAGGAGCTTCGAGTAGAGCGTCACGTCCTGTGGAAGCTGGGCGGTCAGCGTGCTTCCGTCGTTCAAGACCGCCTGGGCCACGTTGTCCTTGACGGTGACCTGGGCGACCTGCTCGCTCTCGACGAGGCTGCGGAACAGGCTCCAACTGATCTCGTCGCGCCCGCTGTCCCGCCCGAACCACGACTGAAGCAGAATCAGGCCGAGGATCACGACGATCGTGATGAAGGCGATGTTGCGGAGATTGCGGTTTCGCATCTCGCGCAGCGGCTCTCTGTCCATGCGTTCTCCTTAGCTGAGGTCGGTCCGATTGTAGCACCCGGCTCGAAAAGCGTCAAACACAGTACAGCACGGTAATATCGTCCATAAAGCCCGCGCTAGCGGCGGAGGAGGCGCCTCCAGAGCTGAAGGCGGGGGAACGATCGCTCCTCGCCCTTCAGAAGGCGGGCGATGTTGGTCCTGTGGGTGTAGAGGATGAACAGGGCCAGGCCGCCGGTCAGGCCGATCAACAGCGGCGGATGATCGAGGTCGGTGAGCAGACCGAGGAGGAGCGCGGAGACGGGAATCGCCCACGCGGCGAGGATCGACCCGAGGGAGACTACCCCGGACAGGAACAGCGCGACGAGGAAGACGCCGAGCGCGCAGCCGACGGGGATCGGAGCCGTTGCCACGAGCATGCCGCCGGCCGTGGCGACGCCCTTTCCGCCGCGGAAACCGGTGTAGATCGGGAAGACGTGCCCGAGGACCGCGGCGATCCCGCAGAGGACGGCGACGACCTCGACGCTCAGCGGGAGCGGGCCGAGCGGGAGTCGGGCGATCCCCGCGGCAGCCGCCGCGCCCTTCGCGACGTCGAACGCGGCCACCGGAAGGCCGCCGCGCCATCCGAGGACCCGCCACGCGTTCGTCGCCCCGGCGTTGCCGCTTCCGTGCTGGCGGATGTCGATCCCTCTGAGGATCCGGCCGATGACGATCGCCGACGGAAAGGCGCCGAGCAGGTACGAGAGGACGAGGAGCGCGGCGAGGGCCATCAGCGGGCGGCCGCCGCCTCGATCCGCCGGTCGACGAAGCCCGCGTCGGTGACCGCGATGGCGGCGGCTCCGGGGCCGGCGTGGCACCCGATCGCCGGCGCCGTGTCGGTCACCCACACGCGGGCGTCTTTCGCCTGGAGGAGGAGCTCGGTGCGATATCTCTCGACGAGCTCCGGAGCGGCCGATTGGCTGACGACGAACGTCGGGCGGTGCATCCCGCGCGCGTGTCGGAGGACCTCCTTGAGGACGCGCCGCTGCGCGGCGCGCGGCCCGAACGCCTTCCCGGCCAGCACGATCCCCCCGTCCTCGACCGTGAGGACCGGGCAGAGACGAAGGAGCTTGGCGACGCGCCCTCGCATCGGAGAGAGCCGCCCGCCACGGACGAAGTACTCGACCGTCGGGACGTAGACGTAGACGTACGTGCTCCGCGCCGTCTCGCGGGCGATCTCGGCGCACTCCGCGAGCGTGCACCCCGCCTCGATCGCCCTCGAGGCCGCCCAGACGACGAGCCCCTCGGCGGCCGAGGCGGAGCGGCAGTCGACGATCTCGATCGGGACGCCGGCCTCCTCGCCGACCCGCCGCGCGGCGGTCTGCGCGCTCTGGAGGGTCCCGGAGACCTCGGCCGAGAGGTGAACGGAGACGATCCCTTCGTAGGTCCGTGCCAGGTGCCGGTACACCGTGAGGAAGTCGATCGGGCGGGGCTGAGACGTCTTCGGGAAGACGGGAGACGTCGAGAGCCGATCGTAGAACTGTCCCGGCGTGATGTCGACCCGATCGAGGAGGACCTCGTCGCCGAACGCGAGGCGAACCGGAACGACGTGGACCCTCCGCTCCGTGAGAATCTCCATCGGGAGGTCGCAGGCCGAATCGGTGACGAGTGCGATCCCGCTGCGGGTTTCGGCCGCCGGCTCGCCTTCGATCGCGACGAGCATGTCCTCGATCTTCGGGCACTGAACCTCTCCGTGCTCCGCGAGCAGGGCGAGCGCGTACGCCGGCACGTTGGTGTGGACGTGGGCGTGGATCTCGGTGTCCGTCCCCGCAACGACGACCGAGTCGCCGAGGGTCGAAAGCCGTTCGATGACGTCGCGTCGCGGGATCCGCTCGCCCCGGACGACCGCCTCGACGCAATAGCGGAAGTCGAGCCGCTGGGGAGTGGGCCTCGGCGTCGGCGCGGCCGGCTCGTCGATCGTGGGCGGCGTCTCCCCGTCGTTCGCTCCGCGGTGGAAGAAGTCCCGGATCCCTTCGAGGAAGTGGACGAAGCCGAGCGCGCCGGCGTCGACGACCCCCGCTTGCTTCAATGCGGCGAGGTGGTCCGGCGTCTCGGCGAGCGATTCCTTCGCCACGCGGAGCCCCTCGTCCAGCAACGCCTTGAAATCGGGAAGCCGCTCCGCGTGTTTCGACAGGTGTTCGGCGACGTCGCTGATCACCGTCAGGATCGTCCCCTCGCGCGGCTGGGCGAGCGCCTCGCGGGCCCGCGTCGACGCGCGGCGGAGGGCGTCGGCGAAGCGGCGGGCGGACACTTGGACCGAATCGCTGAAGCCTTCTCGGAGGCCCTGGAAGAACTGGGCGAAGATCACCCCGGAGTTCCCCTGCGCGCCGGTGAGGGCACTCGACGCGATCGACGAGCTGACGGCGGCGAGGGAGGGGAGCGGTCGCTGCAACCCGTCGACGATCGCGCGCATGGTCAGCGCGAGGTTCGTCCCGGTGTCGCGATCCGGCACGGGGAAGACGTTGATCCGGTCGAGATGGTCCCGGTGCGCGATGACGCGGCGGGCGCCGGCGATGACCGACTGCTGCAGGAAGTCGCGCGTGAGGGTTCGAACCGAGCGATCGGACGGCCTTGACATGACGCTCGGATCATACGGGAGGCATCGCTCGGCGGGCAAACGGAACGAAGAAGAAGGCTCCGATCGGGAGATCGGAGCCTTCCGAATGCGGTCGTGCGTCGTTCTAGCGGACGGTGATCGGGACGAGGACGATCTCCCCTTCGCCGTAGACGACCCAGACGAGGTAGTCGCCCGCCGGGAGCCCGGCGGTGTCGATCCCGAGCAGGTAAAGGTCGCCTTCGTACCGGCTGGTGAACGAGAAGACCGGGGAGACGCCGCCGCCGGCGCCGGCGACGCCGGGAGAACCGACGGTCGTCGGCTGCGTGACGCGGATCCACGGCCAACCGGTCTGCGCCCGCTCGCTTCGCGGCAGGTCGAGCCCGACTTCGAGCGGCGTCCCGGCCATCGTGATCGTCGGCCGGAGGTCGGCGAACAGCTCCATCTCCTCCAGCGTCTGCGAGTTGATGACGTCGGACGTGGCGACGAGCGGCCGTCCGTTCGCGTCGACGCCGCGGGTGACGATCCCGAGGTTGGTGTGCCAGTTTTCCGGCTCGTCGGGACCGAGCGGATCGGTCCGCTCCATCGTCGCGAAGGTTCGCGCGTTCCCGGCGGGCCAGCCGCCGCCGAACGAGTCGAACGCGTTCGCGGTGTCGACCACCTGGCCGTCCGCATCGAGCAGCTCGATGATGTCGCCCTCGTTGGAGAGCTCCATCTCGTAGGGCTCGACGTCGTCGTAGACGATGTCGGCGTCGAGATTGAGCACCGTGAAATCGCTCCCCCGCTCGAGCAGGAGGTAGCTCTCGTCGAGGTCGACCGGGCGTGCGACGACCCTCCACGACAGACCGTCGTCGCGCTCGATGAACTCGATCGACGGGATCGGATCGTTCTCCGCGAGCTCGCAGGCCGACTGCGCGGCCGGCGCGAGGACGCCGGAGAGCGGGACGACCTTCCAGCGGAAGTCCTCGGGGCTCACCGGCTCCTTCTTCCGCCAGCGGAGCACCCAGCCGTTCAGGTCGATCGGCTCGCTGCCGATGTTGCGCAGCTCGATCCACTCGTCCTCGGGACCGGCCGCCGTGCCGGCCCAGGCGATCTCGCTGATGATCACCTTCTCCTCACACTCGACCGACCCACCGCCGCCTGCGACCCCTTCGGTGACGGTGATCTCGTCGTCGTCCTCGTCGTTCGCCGGGTTCGGATCGGGAAGATCCGATTCCTCGATCGAGGCGACGTTGACGATCGTCTGGCCGGCCGTGCCGGCTTCCGTTTCCGCGGTGATGTGCAGCGTGCGCGACCCGGCGATCGGCAGGAGCGCGATGATCCAGTCGCCGGAGGCCTCGTTGTAGCTGCCGGCGCCGTCGTCGTCGACGTAGATCAGACCGTCGGGGAGGACGTCGGAGATCACGATGCCGGTCGCGTCGTCGGGACCGTTGTTCAGCACGGTGATCGTCCAGACGATCGAGTCGCCCTCGGCCGGCGTCGGGTTGTCGACGGTCTTGACCACCGCGAGGTCCGCCGCGATGACGGTGACGTCGGCCGAGTCCTCGTTGTTCGACTCGTCCGGGTCCTCGATGTCGGTCTCGATGACCAGCGCAGTGTTGGTGATCGTCGTGCCGAGCGTTCCTTCGTCGACGAGCGCGGAGATCCGCAGCGACGCCGACGAGCCGACGGGCAACGTCCCGACGGTCCAGCGATCGGTGACTTCGCTGTAGTCGCCGCCTCCGTTGTCGGAGACGTACAACAGGCCGAGCGGCAGGACGTCCTGAAGCGCGACGCCCGTCGCGGTATCGGGTCCGCCGTTGGTCACCGTGACGGTGAACGCGACGGTCGCCCCTTCGGTCGTGAACGGATCGTCGACGATCTTCTCGACGATCAGGTCGGCGAGAGGACGTCTGACGACGACGGAATGGTCGTCGGAGATAGGATCGGTCTCGTCGCTGTCCGCGGACGCGGTGTTGTCGACGCGCGGGACGTCGGCCTCGGTCGTCGGCCCGTACGTCGGGGCAGGCGTCACGGTGGCGCTCGCCCCCGGCGCCAGATCGCCGACCGGTACGTTTATCAGTCCGAGCTTGGCGTCGCTCACGCCGACGTTGTGCAGGGTGACGTCTCCGACGTTGGTGACGGTGATCGTGTACGCGATCGTCTCGCCGACGAGCACCTCGCCGGGGCCCGTCTTCACGATCGCCAGCGCGGGACCGCCCAGGACGTCGACCGAGTGGCTGTCGTTCGCCGGGCCCGTTTCGTCGGAGTCGGCGATCGCCGTGTTGACGACCGGCCCGGGCAGATCGGCCTCCGAGGTGGCGTACGTCGGCGTGACCGTGGCGCTGTCGCCGGGATCGAGGGTTCCGAGATTCTGGCTCAGTCCGAGCTTGGCGTCGTTCAGCGTTACGTTGTGCAGCGTGACGTTTCCGGTGTTCGTGACGGTGATCGAGTACTGAATCGTCTGGCCGGCGTTGACCGGCCCGGCGTCGCCCGTCTTCACGATGCCGATGGACGGGTTTCGCGAGAGCGGGACGTCTTCGCTGTCCGATTCGTCGGGCAGCTCGTTGGAGGAGACGGTGGCGGTGTTGTCGATGTCGCCGTCTCCGCCGCCGTTGTCGTCGATGTCGGACTGGAGTGCGGTGTAGGAGCCGGTGTAGGTCCACGACTCGCCGACGTCGAGGACGCCGTCCCCGTCGTCGCCGGTCGGACCGGAGAGCGGGTCGAGAAGCGGGTCGGAGACCGAGACGCCGGTCAGCGAGACGTTGCCGATGTTCTCGACGACGATCCGGTAGGAGATGACGTCGCCGGCTTCGTCGACCGCCCCGGCGGGTCCGTCCCCGCCGACGTCGGTGACCGTCTTGTCGATCGTGTAGTTCGGACCGACGGAGATCTGCACCGCTTCGCTGTCGGACTCGTCGGGCAGCTCGTTGGAGGAGACGGTGGCGGTGTTGTCGATGTCGCCGTCGTTGTCGGCGGCACCGTCGCTGTCGATCCCGTTGCTGTCGATGTCGGACTGAAGGACGGTGTAGGAGCCGGTGTAGGTCCAGGACTCGCCGACGCCGAGGACGCCGTCCCCGCCCGCATCACCGCTGGGTCCCGTCAGCGTGCCAAGCAACGGATCGCTCACGGAGATTCCCGTCAGATCACGGGTTCCGGCGTTTCCGACGACGATCCGGTAGGAGATGACGTCGTCGGCTTTGTCGACCGTTCCGGCGGGTCCGTCCCCGCCGACGTCGGTGACCGTCTTGTCGATGGTGATGTCGGTCTTTACCCAATCCTTGTCGGCGGTGTCGTCTGCGTCGGCGGTGGCGCCGGCCACGGTGCCGTCGAAGGAGGCCTCGACGGTGGTCGTTCCCGTGGCGGACGAGTTGAGCGTGACGGACGCCTCGCCGTTGGCGTCGGTGGTGTCGCTGTCCACGTTCAGGTCGCCGGGTCCGGAGGCGATGACGAAGTCGATCGTCTCGCCGGCGAGCGGCGACCAGCCCGAGCCGTCGTCGTACTCCAGGGTGGCGGTGAAGACGTGCGGGTCGCCGATCTCGTTCGTGTCGAACGGCGGATCGAGCGACAGGCGGACGTCGATC
>Ga0315544_1000656_pt1 | contig 30944 bp, 18 predicted proteins | sample SalMarSW160130MG_2_FD_202543 | JGI IMG/M metagenome (GOLD analysis project Ga0315544, IMG submission 202543) | Salt marsh sediment microbial communities from the Plum Island Ecosystem LTER, Massachusetts, United States - Salt Marsh Sediment SW1601-130 ... | reverse complement strand
TGTGAGTAGGAATGAAAAGTGATAAGCATGCATACTGTTAGCATGGTAATTTTTGTTTTCATTGCTTTAGTTTTTTCGCGTTAAGTTTTACCGAATATTACGATGAACAATGAGTGATTGAAACAGCACATTGATATCTGCCAACGTTCTTTTTATAAGCGTATGTCTTTATTAATTATTCGTATCCAATTAAATCCTTGATCTTACAGAACAAATTGCAATACCTGCTCTCTTATTGTTATCTGGTTGCTTATGAATGTCAATTTACATCCCGCATGGAACCAATTGCAAAAAAATGGTATGAACGTTTGGAAAGGTGGTATGAAAAGATAAGAATGTATTATCTTATAAGCAGATATGATTTAATTCATATTATGGAATAATAAAAAAAGGATTTCAGAGAAGAGAAATAACAATCCGGCTTGTATAGTCTATTATTAATACGGTATAGATATTACTATGATTTTCATTAAAAAGTAAATTCTTAACAAAAACACTTAATTTTTTAATATAAGTTTCTAAGGTTCTTTTTTAGCGATTTTGATTCACTTATTCAGGGGGATTCTTGTGAATATTTCGTGCAATGCATAATGCATGAATAACCTGAGATATATTCAAGATCAGATAAGGATACCAATATGTCATGTTATTATGAATACACCATCATGCATTCGAGTTTTCTGATCAATCCGGATCATTTGAAACAAAAAGTACAGGAGGTACTATTTTTTGACTATTCTGAATTTTTGTAACAATTCTGTTTCAGAAGATACCTCGATAAAATAGTCTGAAGGGATCAGGTAAATAAACTCCACCGGTGTCTCAACGCTTACAATTTGTTTCGCTTCCAGGATGCGACCATCCAAATCAGTCAGCTTGTAGTTGAGGCCGTCAAATTCCACAATATCCAGAACAACAATCTCTTCTGTTCCCAACGCAGATGCTTTCATTGAAAGATCCATGTTCTCTTTTCTTCCTACAGTATATATCTCCAGGTTTGAGGCAGTAGATTTTTCAACAGGGAGAAGTTTTGCATCATGGACTTTTTCTCTTTTAGAGTCATCTGAATTCAGAGCAATAGAAACCGTGTTGTTTTCAGAACCGTTTATACCCGAATCAGGTATTTTGTCTTGTGCATGCAGAGCAATTATCAGCATACAAAGGCATAGCAATAGGGTTGTTTTCTTTTTCATGCCAATTGGTTTTAACGACAATAATTCAGGTAGATAATCTTACTACTAATCTCTTAATGGCCAATTTATGATTAAGTAACCTTACTTTATTTCTTTATTTGATCAATATACCAATAGAAACAATGAATGCTTTTTAATTCATGTTTAACAAGTAAACAAGAACATTGTTTTGTTTCACTCTTTGATTCAATGTTCACCGATCAAATATTCGTTGTCTTATCTGATCTTTCAATCTGAAGCAAAGAAATCAGGAAGAACGATGTAACTTCCTTCTTCTGAATAATGCGTCTGTAAATAATGCTATACCCGGTCTTTTATTATAAATCTCGCCTGTCGATTTGTGTTTTGGTATTTCACAAAGACAAAAATCATTTCTACGCTTCAATTCCGTATGCGAAAGTATAATATAAAAACGTATATGTCAAGGAATGAATTGTTTTTCTGATCCTTACCCTCACAGGGTAGAATTATGTTATCAGGGACAGGATTTGTTTTTCCATACGTTCAAAATGGGAGCCTTTCCAAAACACTTTATCACAGTGAGGGCAATAATAAAATTCGTTAAAGAACTGAGCTGTTTCCGGATTGATCTTACCGGCAATTTCTTCTTTCTTTTTTGGAATCAGTTCAGCATTGCATGTCATGCAGCGGGTAAAGGAATTGAACTTGCTGTAGAGATCGAATTTTTTTATCACCTCGTTCAGCTGTTCATGTTTATCAATTGCTCTTACGAAATATCCGTGGCTTACTTCTTTCGATTTAAGCAGCAGCTTATCGCGCGTAAGGATGATCCGTTTTTCCTTTTTTGACACCGAGATGATCTCATCATCATCTATATCCGGTCTGTATAAGGTGTCGAATCCCAACATTCTGAGATATTTTGCCAGTTTACCCAAATGTGCATCCAAAACAAAACAAGGATCTCTTAAGGGAGTTTTTCTTGCTTTTGTTACCGGAGTGATATCCAGGCTTTCAAATACCGGATATACCGAAATGAAATCACCTTCCCGGAGTTGGTGCTCAAAATCAACGGCTTTTTCATTCACCAGTATCATGTCTACTTCGGAAAGAGGGATGCCGATTGATTCAAGAGTTTCACGCACCGATATCGGTGTTTTGAATGCCTGCAAAAAAGGCTTTTGTTTTCTTTCCGGCGACAGGAAATCATTCAGTTCGGCATAAAAGCGAAAAGTAAACTCTTTTTTGATGTTCTTTCCCTGGGTCTTATGTGCAGCTTTTTTTTGAAACACTTTTTGATCTTTGTTTGATTCTTTTGTACAGAATGAAAGTGTATATAGCAAAATTAAGTACAATTACAATTGAGCCCAAAACAAATTGCAGTTTGCGGGTGAGTGTTTCAGGATAGATAAGAGGTACGATATAGCGCTCTATAAAATCGGTTTCATAGGTATTGCCGCCACTCATTTTTCTGAAGTAGTTTTCGAGTGGAGTCAGAGGGCATAGCATATTGAAATACTCCACAACAATCCCCCACAAGGCAAATGGAATATGGATCCATACTATCCGGGGCCATTTTATTACAAGAAAAGCTCCAAGACATACAAATACAATAAAAAGCAAGTGTACGAATACAACCAGATTGGACAGGATATTGTATATCAAAGTTATCAGGTGTTTGTTTATCCTGTAAGTTAATCATTTACCTACACATTTGTTTAACTGTATAGTCGTTTAATCAAGTATAAAGGTTCGTGGCACCTAAACCAATCACCAATCACCAATTACCAGTTGACCAGTTTAACGATTACACAACCGAGCTTGCGAGCTCGACGAAGTCAATTAAACAACCCAATAACCCAACAACCCAACAACCCAGCTCTAAACTAGACTATTCTGTTCAAAACATTGACATTGATTTTATTAAGTGATAACTTTATATAAGAATGCTCTCATGTTTTATACCAATTATTCATTTACTTAATTTTTAAATTATGGCAGAAAGTGTTTACAAAATCATTGAACTGGTAGGTACCAGCACTGAATCATGGGAAAAAGCTGCAGCCGCAGCTGTGAAAAAAGCAGCAGAAAGTCTGCGCGATTTGCGCATTGCAGAAGTAACACAGCTCGATATTCATATGAAAGATGGTAAAATTGAAACTTACCGGGCTAAAGTGAAAGTCTCGTTTAAATATGAAGGACATAATTAAGGAGTTACTGATTCCAGGTTTAGAAGCTGAAATTAACCAGAAACCAGCAACAACTTTGTCCACCTTAGCCTGTGGCGAAGGTGGAGCAATCCCGTCCGAACCGGTGAATCCGTTCAGCCGGGCGGAAAACTACTTTCCTAGATCAGCAAATCTTCTTCCCATCCCAGTTTTATCAGTTCGATTTTTCCCGGATCTGCAGTACCCAGCTTGTGCCTTGTATCGGCAAGCATAATGTGTTTTGCCGGGGGATTCAGGGGTTGGTCTTCCCCGAAATACTCTTTTCGTTTTGCCTGTAGTATTCTTAAACCTGTCGAATCCACTGCAACAGGATCAAATCCCATGATCAGACCGTAGTAATTCCATACATATTTTTTGTTGTAATGATGCGGACCGACACCATGAAACAGGGGAGTGAACATAACCAGGATATTCAACCTTGTTTTTCCTTTTGTAACCGGCAGATTATGCAGTTTGGCCAGATCGGCACAGGAATCCGGATGATAGGCCGGCAGATCCTCAGCAAATGTTATATAGTTTTTAAGCAGACTGCCTACACCGGACCAGTTGTGTGTACGCATAGGCCGTACATTGATCAGTGCGGTAGACTTTTGAAATACCGGATCATTCTTAACCCCACGATCATTTATACTGATCTTTTCGGGAATAACACCCATTCCGATAGCTTTTTCTTTTAAAAGATTTTCAAGTTCCCGCGGAGTGGGAAGGTGCGTCCAGACGTTAGTTTTGATACCCAAAACATCGTTGGGTTTGAAAATTTGAGCCCAGGCATCTTCCCTGAATTTCATGCCGGTCAGTTTTACAAGCCCTTCGTCAAGCATTTTCTCAAGCAAAGCTTTATTCACATTGCCATTTTCATCCAATATATTTTTGTCTCTGATCAATACTACTCTTGAGAGGTTTCCCTGCCTGCTTTTGCCATAGATCTTCATGGGAGATGTGAAAAACAATGATGCACCAATGGCTGCTAATGTTGAGTTTTTCAAGAGTTTTCTCCGTGTGATTGTCTTGGATTTCATAGTCTGAAGTTTTTATCGTTGAATATTTTCAGTGATTTTTCCAATCAGCTTGTTGATTTCAGTTTTTGAAGGTGCATTGAATAAACAAATAAGGTATTTGCCGCAGGTTGTACCACCAAGCCATGATCCGTCTTCGATCTGCATTGCTGTTTCGTCAGATTGCTGATCCAGAAACTGGGTTTTAAATACCGAATAGGCTGAATCGGATTTTTCTTCATTTGCATATTCAATACACAACAGGTAATGGCGGTTTTCTTTGCTGCCGTATTTTGCCAGAATTGCATTTGTATGTTTATCAATTCCAAATATATTATCGTTTGCAATGTAGTAATAGGAATTCAGCCAGATGTAATGATGAAAATATATACAACCATCTTCTGTGAGATTTTCTTCCGGTAAAAGAGAAACAATATCCGGCATTTTACCGGTAGTGGTGATTTTGTTGCTTATTTCAGAGGCAAGGTCTTCTATTGCAGAACGGATGGTTTCATTTTCATCTGTAGCCATAATAGATACATAGAACCTATCTTTCCAGAAAATTTGTGTGCCGGGAAAATATTGAGAACCTTGCCCGTGTATTCCTTCATTTTGTGTACGGGTATGCGTGAAAACTCCGAAAGCATTCTTTGATTCCGACATGTCAAATATCTCTATCCTGATTTCATCCCTGGTTTCATTTGTGATAAACCTGCTTATCACCTCTTTCATACCGTAAGAGATATACAATTCAGCTCCTCCATCTATATAATCATACAGAGATTTGGAATCATACATTTTGTCTTCCATGGCAATTTTCCATCCGGCAGGCGCTGCAGGTAAAAAATCAGTAATGTTTTGTGGTGTGGAAATGTTGGCAAACAGGATTGACATAATTGAAGCGAATAGAATGTTCAGTTTCACTTGTATAAGATTAAGTTAAGCATTTGTTTTTCAATACTATATGATAGCATATTTCAGTATTGCAACTTTTCATGTCGTGGAGCCCTTATAGTCTGTTCATTGTCTTTTGTGTCTGCGTATGCAATTGCTTCGGTACACAAGGATAAACCTCTGTATAAGAGAGTTTCATTGTTCCCTGTATCGAATGGACAAATCATAAAACTAATGAAATACGTTTGAAAATCCTTACAATTTAATAATTTCTTCTCTTGTTGTCTGGGCATCAACTACTGCAATAGCTGCCATATTTACAATATCTCTTACCGGGCTGTTCATTTGAAGGATATGCACTGGTTTTTTCAATCCCAGCATAACAGGTCCGATGATCTCGGCATTGCCCAGTTCCTTCATCAATTTGTAGGCAATATTTCCTGAACTCAGGTTGGGAAAAATAATGGTATTGACATCACGATCTCCCAGTTTGGAGAAAGGATAGTGTTCTTGCCGGAGTGTTTTATTCAATGCATAATCAGCCTGCATTTCACCGTCAACGATCAAATCAGGGTAATCATGATGTAAAATCTCTACAGCTTCCTGGACCCTTTTTGGGCTGCCTTCACGTATCCATCCAAAATTGGAGTAAGAAGTAAGGGCAATTACCGGTTCGATATTGAATTTTCTGACTTCGTTTGCTACCAGCAGTGTTGTGTCGGCAAGAGTTCTTCCCGAAGGTTGAATGTTAATCGTAGAATCGGCAAAGAAGAATGGTCCCTTCGAAGTTAATACGATGTACATGCCGGCAATATGGTTCAGGCTGTTGTTATACCCGAGAATTTGTACAGCAGGGCGTATTACATCGGAATATTTTGCCGTATAGCCGGAAAGATATCCGTCGGCATCTCCGTTTTGTACCATCATTATTCCAAAGAAGTCAGGATTCAGCATTTTTTCAAGAGCTTCTTCCTGTGTAAGACCTTTTCTTTTTCTTTTTTCAAAGAGTGCATCTGCAAATTTCTTTCTTCGTTCCGATTCCTTATGGGAGCGGAAATCAACAATTGGCAGATCATCAATATTTAGTTTGTTCTCTTTGGCAATTTCTTTGATTTTCTTTTCATTTCCAAGCAATACAGGGTGAGCGATTTTCAAATTACGAACTATCTGTACAGCTTTCAAAACAACGTATTTGTCGGCATTTGCAAATACAATTTTTTTGGGATCCTGGTTGGCTTTCATTCTAACCACATTTACCAATTGGTTGTAAATGCCCATGCGTTTCATCAATTCAATCTCATAAGCTTCCCAGTCGTTTATAGGTTTACGGGCCATTCCTGTTTCCATAGCAGCTTTAGCAACCGCCGGAGCTACAGTAGTAATCAATCTCGGATCAAGGGGTTTGGGGATGATATATTCGGGACCAAATGTGAGATTTTTACTATGATAAGCAATATTCACGGCTTCAGGAACCTCTTTTTTTGCCAAATCGGCCAGAGCATATGCAGCTGCAATTTTCATTTCTTCGTTAATGGCTTTTGACTTCACATCAAGGGCACCGCGAAAAATAAAAGGGAATCCAAGCACATTATTGATCTGGTTGGGATAATCGGAACGTCCGGTTGCAAAGATCAGATCTTTTCTGGCTGCCATAGCATCTTCATAGGTTATCTCCGGATCGGGATTGGCCAGGGCAAATACAATTGGATGACTGTTCATGGAACAGATCATTTCTTTGGTTACCAGATTGCCGGCAGATACACCTATAAATACATCAGAGTGTTTCATAATTTCCGCTAGAGTGCGCTTTGGAGTATCAGCAGCAAATTCTTCGATATAAGGATTCATACCTTCTTTTCTTCCTTTGTATATTACACCATGAATATCGGACATGGTGATTTGCTCCCTGCGTATTCCCAGAGATACTAACATTTTTGCAACGGCTATTCCAGCAGCACCGGCACCACTGAAAACAATTTTTAATTTATGAATATCCTTTTTGACCAATTCAAGAGCATTTAACAGAGCGGCCCCAACAATAATGGCAGTTCCATGCTGGTCGTCATGGAATACGGGAATATCCAGTTCTTCTTTTAATTGCTTTTCAATTTCAAAACATTCCGGGGCTTTTATGTCTTCTAGATTTATACCACCGAATGTTGGGGAAATGGCTTTTACCGTTTTGATAAAATCATCAACGTTTTTCTGATCAATTTCTATGTCAAAAACATCTACATCGGCAAAAACCTTAAACAAGAGGCCCTTGCCCTCCATAACAGGTTTTCCTGCAAGAGCTCCTATATCCCCAAGGCCCAATACCGCTGTACCGTTCGATATGACAGCTACCAGATTATTCTTTGTTGTGTATTTGTAAACATCGTCAGGATTCTTTTCAATTTCTTTGCAGGGCTCGGCAACACCCGGCGTGTAGGCCAGTGAAAGATCATACTGTGTGCTGTATGGCTTAGTAGGGATCACTTCAATCTTTCCGGGCCGGCCTTTTGAGTGGTATTTCAGTGCTTCTTCTCGTTTAAACTGGGGCATGATTCTATGGATTGATCTTCAGCAAAAATTACAATTTTTTTTGCTTAATACTATGATATTTGTAATACTTGTTATGAAGTTAATAAGTAATTGAAAACAGGTTCCGGGAAATAGTTTTGTAATTTTGCCTATGATAAAAAACGTTGGAATGATGAAACCAAAAATTGATAACTCGGCATTTGGGAGCATAACCATATCGGGAATAAATTTCGATCATGATGTAGTTATTGATCTGCAGGGGGGGGTGACAAAGAGAAAAAAGAAGCTGTCAAAAAAAATTTACGGGACTTCACACAAGGTATCCCTCGAAGAAGCGAAATACATCATGAAAGAAGGTGCTGAAATTGTAATTATAGGCAACGGACAATACGGAGCATTGGAATTGTCTGATGAGGCAAAAGACTATTTCAAAAAGAAAAAATGCAGAGTGAAATTACTGCCCACGCCCGATGCTGTTAAGGTATGGAATGATGAACCGGGGAAGGCAGTTGCGATGTTCCATGTAACCTGCTAGGCAATTTCCGGATCATAAGCAGAAAAAATAGTCTCAAGATTTCAAATTTTAATTAATATCCAATGTCCCTGCCTGCCGCAGGCAGGGACATTCAACATTGAATAAATACTGATTATTATAAATCATCACCTTGAACATCTTAACTACACCTTTTAATTTCCATCCAACACGCATGCCTTGGTTTTGTTCCGTTCCCCAACGGAACAAGTCCCTTTCTTCCTTGATGAAGAAAGGAACCAAACCTGACTGCCGTCAGGCAGGGAAATCAACCGCTGGAGAAAAAATTACTAAAAATCAATTCATTCCGCTATAAGAAAATAACTCATCCACTAACGTGGATTGAAGCTCCTCGCCGCAAGCGACGAGGAACTATTCTCACGAGCATAGCGAGTAATCTTCGATCCTTTTTTTTATTATTTTTGTGTTTGCTAACCCCGCAGTGCTCCGTCGCTATAGCTATGGCGCAAGCGACAAGCTACGGGGAATGCGCTCACAGGATTCAAACAGATTTTCTTATTTAACGTTTCATTCATTGATTTTTCTTTGGGCCTTCGCCGTTGACTTCGGCCCTTAAAGACGTATTTTTTCAAGGCGGGAAAGCAATTAAGTTAATTAAGTAATCCGTCTGCTTTTGACGACCAAAAACTTGCCAGAGACGGTGTTAAAACTTCACAATTTACCAATCACGAATCACCAATTACACAACCGAGCTACGCGAGTTCGACGAAGTCAATTTAACAATTCCATGATTCAACAGTTAAACGGGTCTCAAATCTCAAGCATCAAACTACCGAATACTGATTATTCAATTCCGCCAAAGTACTTCATAAACTGACGGCGTTCATAGGCTGAAGGATTGGTAACGGATTCCTGACACAATTTGCCTTGCAGCTGACTGAGGCAATTGAAGTTTTTTTCTTCCATCCAGTTTTCCAGATCTTTCAGCAGAGTGGAGAGATAATCAATTCCTTTTAAGTATAGTACCGAAGCTATCTGAACCGCACTTGCTCCGGCCAGTATTTGCTTGATAATGGTTTCGGCTGAATGGATACCCGTAGTGGCAGCAAGATCGCAATCGGTTTTTTTTGATAGTAAAGCGATCCATCGTAATACATTCAGGTATTCGTGCTCATTGCTGAATTGGTCTGCAGGTACTACTTCCATTCTCTCCAGGTCAATATCCGGACTGAAAAACCGATTGAACAACACAAGGCCCTGAATACCTGTTGAAGAAAGATCGGCAATAACTCTTGTCAGCTTTGTAAAATACGGACTGATTTTAACCGAAACGGGAATGCCGACTTTTTGAACCACTTTGGTACTGATCGTAAGATAGGTTTCTTCAAAATTTTTGTTTGTCTGGTCGGTGGGATTCAAAAACAGATTTAACTCGATGGCATCGGCACCGGCGCGTTCGATCTTTTCAGCAAAGTCGATCCATTCATAATCTGTAATGCAATTGATACTGGCAATCACAGGTATAAGGGTTTCTTTTTTTGCCTGTCTGATCAGGTCAAGATAATCATTCAGGGTATCTTCTTTAATGTGCAGGTCAATATAATCAAGGGTTTCCGATAATTCGGAATACATCATGCGGTCCTCTTCGGCCTCCCTGGTCTTTTTTCTTGTCTGCTGAAGGATTTCTTCTTCAAATATGGATTTTAAGACCACAGCAGCAATACCGTTTGATTCGAGCTTTTTGATGCTTTTTATGTTGCCGGTTAATTCGCTGCTTGCTGCAATTACAGGATTTTTCAATGTCAATCCTAAATATTTGGTAGATAGATCGGTCATAATATCTGAGTTTAAAACAAATTTAGACTGGTTAATTGTCTTTAATGAGGGCAAGAACTGCTTATAAGTTTTATTTATTCACTTTTTCCTGAATATACTTGTGAATTCCTGCAGCGGCTTTCCGTCCGTCGCCCATAGCAAGGATCACGGTAGCTCCGCCACGAACTATGTCGCCTCCGGCAAAAAGCCCGGAAATGTTCGATTGCATGGTTTCCGGATCTACCTTTATTGTTCCCCAGCCGGTAACATCCAGTCCCTTTACAGCATGTGGGATCAAAGGATTGGGAGAAACTCCCACGCTTACTACAACCAGGTCCACATCAACATCGTATTCCGATCCTTCGATTGGCACGGGACGCCGGCGACCGGATGAATCGGGCTCGCCAAGATCCATCTTTTGCAGGCGCATACGATTTACCCGTCCATGTTTATCGGCAAAATACTCCACCGGATTGTTAAGGTTCATAAACTCGATGCCTTCTTCTTTGGCATGTTTAATTTCTTCGATTCGGGCGGGCATTTCCTGTATCGATCGTCTGTATATGATCATGGCCCTTTCTGCTCCCAGCCTTTTCGCAGTGCGCACCGAGTCCATGGCGGTATTTCCTCCACCGATCACGGCTACATTTTTCCCTTTCAATACAGGGGTATCATATCCTTCTTTTGAAGCTCCCATAAGGTTCACCCGGGTAAGGTATTCATTCGATGAAAAAACACCGACAAAGTTTTCGCCGGGGATATTCATAAACCTTGGCAGGCCTGCGCCACTGGCCACAAAAAAAGCCTTAAAGCCTTCCTTTTTAAGGTCGTCGATCGATGCTGTCTTCCCGACTACAAAATTGGTAACGAACTGCACTCCCATTTTTTTCAGGATGTTAATTTCCGCATCAACAATTTCGTTAGGCAGACGAAATTCAGGGATACCATATTTTAATACACCACCAATTTCATGCAGGGCTTCAAATACGGTTACCGCGTAACCAAATCTGGCCAGGTCGCCGGCTGCAGCTAATCCGCCAGGACCCGAACCGATAACAGCTACCTTAATTTCTTTGGATTTTTCGGTTTCAGGTACCGATATGCTGCCACTGTTTCTTTCAAAATCGGCAACAAAACGTTCGAGGTGTCCGATAGCAACAGCAGGCTTTTTTAGTTTTTGGGTATAGAAACAATTCAATTCGCATTGGACTTCCTGGGGACAGACACGCCCGCAAACAGCCGGAAGGGCATTGGTTTCCTTTAAAACATGTGCTGCACCCGGAAAATCCTTTCCTTCAATTTTTTTAATGAATTTTGGTATGTTAATGTTTACCGGGCAACCGGTGATGCAAGTTGGATTAGGGCAATCAATACAACGTTGTGCTTCGCTGATAGCTTGTCCTTCTGTTAATCCCAGGTTCACCTCCAGACTGTTTTGGTTCCTTATCTCAGGTTTCTGTTCCGGCATTTGTACGCGCGTTTTGGATGTACGTTCCTTGTTGCTTATCTGCTTTCTCAGATTGGCACGCCATTCCTGTTCGCGTTCGTTTTTCAGATGGGTTGCAATGTCATTCATTTCAGGATCAGAATATTGGGATAAACTTATTGTTTTAAAGATTTTAAGTACAGCTCATAATTTGTTTTTTCATACTCACTGTATGCACCAAGGCGCATCAGCAATTCATCGAAATCCACTTCGTGGGCGTTGAATTCGGGTCCGTCGACACATACGAATTTTGTTTTGCCATCCACTGATACCCTGCATGCACCGCACATGCCTGTGCCATCGACCATAATGGTATTCAGGCTGGCCACAGTGGGGATATTGTATTTTTTGGTCAGTAAAGAGGCATATTTCATCATGATCGCCGGTCCGATCACGATTGCCTGATGTACTTTCTCGCGGTTGATGATCTCTTCCATCCCTTCGGTTACCAATCCTTTTTTACCATACGATCCGTCGTCGGTAGTGATCAGTAATGAGTCCGAAAAGCCGCGCATTTGTTCCTCCAGTATAATGAGTTCTTTGCTCCGGGCTGCCAATACAGTAATTACCTTATTTCCGGCTTTTTTCATGGCTTCTGCTATGGGGAGAAGAGGGGCAATGCCTACGCCACCCCCGGCACACAAAACAGTACCCACTTTCTCGATATGCGTGGCATGTCCCAAAGGGCCAACAACATCGGTAAGTTCATCACCCGGTTCAAGTGAAGCCACTTTGTGTGAGGTTACACCAACGATTTGAATAACAATCGATATGGTTCCCTTTTCCGCATTGGCCGTTGAAATGGTTAATGGAATGCGTTCCCCTTCTTTTCCGATCTTAACAATCACGAAGTGACCCGCCTGGCGCTTATTTGCTATCCGGGGTGCATCAATTTCCAGCATCACAACATGCTCTGAAAAATGTTTTTTCCCAACAATTTTATTCATCTTCTCGTGCTATTTGTCCGTTCATTAAAATTTCGGAGGCGTAAAAATATAAGTTTTCGTGAGAAGATGTGTCTTTTTTACAAAATAACTGTAACGTAGAACCGGCGGCCGGCTCTTTTTCATTGATAATGAATAAGGGAACGTAGTATACTCCGTGGGGGTTCTTTTATATCATTTCATGGTATAAGCTCAGGCTTTGAAACAGCCTGTTTTGTTGATAAAAAACTATTATCCATTATGATTTATCTTATTTTATCGGATACTTTTAATTGACTATTGTTTTTTTCTAAAAAAGAAATAGAATCTATTGATCAAAATATAGGATTGATTTATGGAATTAAAGGAATTCTCCGTAACTTATAGTATAAAATGAACGTTAAACTGCATACTTAGCAGGATATTCATATATGTGGCCTAAAAATAAAATAATCTGATTTTACTATTTTTATTATACATGGTTCAACTTACAAGCCTAAGTTCTTTAGCTTCAATTGATGAGATATGCATCAACAAGGACCTAATGATAAGAAACACTAATGGACAATACGTATTATGATAAGATACCGGAAAATAGTATATCGCATAGTAATTGGCTTTTTATTTCTCATAAATTGTTATAATGCCAGTTCGCAGACTATTCTGTTTACAGATGATTTCGAAACTGATAAAGGTTGGGCATTTTCCGGTGAGTTTGAACGCGGAACACCAAATGGGAGTGCTGGAGAAAGCCCTGATCATGGGTACGATAATCCTGTAGGTGCGTATGGCGGTACTTATGCTATTGGCACAGATCTGGACGGAGCTTATCCCAATAGTTTGGCAGACAGGGCATATACAGCCGTTTCACCGGTTTTAAGCTGCACGGGATATAATGATGTCATCCTGAATTTCCAAAGATGGTTAAATGTTGAACAACCGGCTTACGATCACGCTTATGTTGAAGTATCAAGCGATGGTGTGAACTGGGATGTGGTATGGTCAAACGGTGCTACAATTGAAGAAAACGCCTGGTCTGCACAAGCGGTTGATATATCAGCTTTTGCAGGAGGACAAAATAATGTTCAAATACGTTTTGCACTGGGGAGTACGGATGGTGGATGGTACTATTCGGGATGGAACATTGATGATGTTGAGATCATTGGAGTGCCGGCGTATTATGGTGATGCGCCGGGACTTGTTTTCTGGCTCAGAGGTGACTTTGGTGTAACGGGCACGAGTCCGATAACAAATTGGGCTGACCAGTCAGGAAATGGTAATGACGCTTCTCCCGATCCTACAGGGCCTGACAAAATAACCTCAGCAAGCATGAATAACCAGGAGGTCTTATCATTTAACGGAACTGAGGAATTGAATATTCCCGACGATAGCAGGATAAATACAGGAGGGGGTTATGACGGCGATGAGAGGAGCATGTTTATTGCATTCAGCACCGGGGCCGATGTAACCACAACCCAGTATTTGTTCGAGGAAGGAGGGAACACCAATGGGCTGGGTGTTTATATTAAGAACGATAACGTTTATGTTAACATTTATAATGGTGGAGCAAGTCAGCGTATAACCGTATTTGATGCAATAAGCACAAACACGGATTACGTCTTGTCTTTTGTTTGGGACAGCGGTACATTGACGGCAAAATTGAACAGTACATCGTTTTCAAATCAAACTTCGAACGGGACAATAACCACCTTAAATGACCATGGCGGTGATAATTCCATTGGCTTTACCGATGGGAATACCAGAAATGAGAGCGGGGCAACTGAAAGTGGACCGGCCAATTACACAGGCGAAATTGCAGAGATCCTATACTATGACAGGGCGTTAAGCACTGCAGAAGAAGCAACTATCAGTACAAATCTGCAATTAAAATATGGAATCATTGAATCCGGTAGTGAAGACACCTATTATTCATACCAGTCAGGTAACTGGAACGATATCAGCACCTGGACACACGACCCCGGAGGAACAACGCACACGGCAACAGATATACCAAATTCCGGTGATAATGTAATAATTCTGACAAACAGAACGGTTACGCTTTCCTCTGATGTGGATACTACAAATCTGGATGTCACAATACGGGAAGGCGGTATAATTGATCAGTCTACGTACCAGTTTACCGGGGGATTGGCTGCATTAAGAGGTTCCGGTACATTGAAACTGGCCTCTGTGAATTTTCCGTCGGCAACAGTCAATAATTTTGTAAATGCAGGTGGAGGTACTACCGAATATTATAATGCTGCGGATTTCACTTTAACTTCTGCCCAGAGCACGTATAATAACCTTACCATCAATGCTCCCGGAGTTATTGCATCACAGCTAAGCAATATTACACTGAATGGTGATCTGCATATTCAACAAGGAACTTACCGAATAAATGACAATGCAACCAGTGCCAGATGGCAGATAATAATCTTCGGAGATGTTCTTGTTGAGGGCGGTGCTTTATTTACGGTTGGCACCGGGGTCACAAATTCAACGACCAATCCGCTGAATATCGCCGGTGGAACAGCTCCGTTCATCAATTATTATGATAACCATTCGCACAGGGTAGTCATTTATGGTGATTTCACTAATAATGGAACTGTTCGGTTTACAAATTTAGCATACCCGATATTTGATGCTTTTCCACCAACTGTAGTGGGAGCTACTTCCGGTTTTGCAACGGTCTATTTTATGGGTGCTACGGATAATACATTAACCTGTAACAATACGACGGATTTTTACAACCTTGTGCTGGACAAAGGCATCGATCAAACCTTTAAATTAACTGTATATTCTTCAGCTTATCCGTATTTCAGGTTGTTTGGGGCCAATATTGCCGGAGGGGAAGGCGGAGGAAGTAATCCAAACCTGAAAAAGGCACTCTGGATTCGAACAGGATCATTGGTTTTGGATGGTATGACAATCATTCCCTCCCTTTCAGAGGGAACCTGTGCAGAAGGTGGTGCCGATCCCAATTCTGATTTTTATGTTCCGGCAAACGGAGCCTTGATCCTGGAGGGTTCGGAAGTTGTCGTTTTGGCAACTGCTGATGATTATCAGGAAGTGAATGCTGCCTACGATGTATCAGGAGGATCGGGTACGGTAAATGGTGTTGGCACAGGAGGTTGCAGTTCTTTCTCCGTATTGGGCAAATTACAGGTGAATAACGGGTATTTTTCCACACGGGAATCCGGTGGATTGATAACCTGGGATGATGCTTCGGGTCAGATTGAAATTACAGGAGGTACCGTTGATGCCAAGCAATTCAGGTCAGCCGGAGGCGGTGGCGGTTTGGCCTCATTTGATCAATCGGGAGGTACGTTTCTTCTCAGAGGACGATTTCAACGAACACCGAGCGCATATGCGAGTGTCAGTGATCTGGTCAACGCCCCCTTAAATACAGTCAGAGCCAATGATGTTTGTTTAGGAGCCGGTTTGGGTACTTTCAACCTGAATGAAACAGCCAATGTGTTTAACATGTCCGGCGGTACGATTCGAATATACGATGCTTGCAGTGTCGGAGGAAGGGTATTTGATGTTCTGTCTTCATCGGGAAACATTAGTGTTACCGGTGGCACGGTTGAGTTTATTCCTACTGCAGGAACAGGCGGAACAGCCGATGCAGCTATTCATTATATCAGATCAAATGCACCCCTGGGAAATGTTACTATAAACAGGGCAAGCAGTACCACTACTGTGCAACTGGATGTTTATCCCTTAACGGTACTTGACGATCTGACATTAACTTCAGGCGTACTTACAGCAAACAACCTGGATGTCAGTGTGGGAGGCGATTTTTATATTGAGAACGGGACGACTTATACTCCAGGAACAAACTGGACCATTTTTAATGGTTCCGACGATCAGGATTTAACTGTAAACCTGGCAGCAACATTGGCATTGAAGAAACTGAAAATAGATAAACCCGCAGGAACCACATTAACTCTGGCCGGTTCACAATCAACTATTTCGGTGGAAGATTCTCTGACAATTATAAGTGCCACCCTGGACGATGGCGGTAAAACGATAGATTTTACCACATCAGCTACAAGTTCTACTTCTTATCTGTATAATTCAGGTTTACACACAGGTACGGGCAGGATAACCTTATCCGATGATGATCCCCAGGTGATCAGCGGAGACGGGAATGGTATTTTTGAAAACCTGGAACTGAATAATACAGATGCACTGGATGCCCCGGTTTTTCTTGGAGCAAACATTACAGTGAACGGAACGCTTACTTTCTCACAGGATAAATTGTTTGATATTGGCACGTACAACCTCTCAATGGGGGCATCAGCCACAATATCCAATGCCGGAACCAACCGGTTTATTCAGGCTGCCGGAAATGCCGGTGATGGAGGTTTAACCAAGGAGTATTCGACTTCTGCCAGTAGTTTTACCTTTCCGCTTGGTGCACCATCCACGGGTCATGCTTCAGCAGAATATACACCTGCAATTCTTTCTTTCGAAACGGCACCTACCGTGTATGGTTCCATAACTGTGGTTCCCGTGGGTTACGAACATCCGAATACAACCACCAAAGGCAGGAGCCTGACGTATTTCTGGAGAGTCAAATCGGAAGGTTTTACATTGGGATCTGCAGTAATTAATCATGCCTATACCTATTCCCAGAATGATGTTGTCACGGGAGGAGATATTACTGAAAACGGGTATGTAGCGGCGATGTACGATAATTCAACCTACTCATGGACAAAAGAAACAGTTGCTGATGTCGATGAAGGGAATAATATTATAGGGGGTACTGGTACAGCCTACCAGATCCTTTCTTTGATCGACGGAGAATTTACAGCCGGTGATGATGATGCTACGGATCCTTTTGGGATACCGACAATTTATTACAGCCGTCAATCGGGTTTGTGGAGCAACACAGCTACCTGGTCGCTGACTGACCATGTCACGGATGATCCTCCGGCAGTTGTTCCTGGAGTAAATGATATCGTAATTATCGGAAGCCAGGATTCTGTATATCTTGACAGGGACTGGACATGGCCATATAACACGGATAATGTTGATCCCAGAAGTTGTGCTTCTTTAAAAATTGAGGTTGGATCTGCTTTGGATATTGGCTATAATACCAACAGTTCTTTTGGTATTGTTTTAAATCATGACAATGGAAACGGGAACTTCAGATTAACTACTTCATCAAATAATGGCAGTACGTATGTTTTTCCGACGGGAGATTTTTCCGATTACAATGTGAACTTAGGAACCACTGAACTCTATTCAACCAATCCAAATGCCGGAACTACTTACTGGCTCCCTAACGGAGTTATTTCTTACGGTAATTTGATTATTTCTCCATTGGACGGATCAAACATTATTTTCCCGAATAATGATGTGTTGATTTATGGGAATTTAATTACCAGAGGATCAACCTCACGATCCTGGTTTTGTCCAACCTGGAATACAAATTATCCGACTGCTCCGACGACCAGGGTGGCAAAAACAATTACGATCAATGGAAATCTTGAGCTTCAGGACGGAGCCCTGGTTTGGTATGGGAATCAGGGAGTTGCACAAGACTTTCTGATTTACGGAGATCTGATTGTCGGAGAGAATGCCGGTTTGCAGGATTATGCACAAGCCTGGAACCAGAGTATTGCCATAGGAGGTGACCTGATCAACAATTCTCTGGCGCCGGGTGCAAATCCGCATGGCTACCGCGGGTGCGATTTTACCGATATTCCTTTGACCTTTTTTGGTTCCGGTGTCGATTCAATAACCAATGATGATCCTGCAGCAAATACTTATACCGTCATAGAATCTCTTACTGTTAACAAGGGATCTTCTCAGTCGGATTCGCTTATCGTGAATATTACAGGTACTTTTAATACTCCCAATGACGGCTGGCTGACTCTTCAGAACGGAACGTTCAAATATGAACGGGATGCAAATCTGCATATTACCCAAGGAAGCCAGTTTACCATTCCGTCAACAGCCGGTTTGTATATCGATGCTCCCGGAAGGACGATCTACCTGGCTGACGATAATGTCAATAATAATGATGTTTATCTGAACGGGAAACTTACCCTAATTGACGGCAATGTGTATATAGGGGAAACCGGTGCTCCGAACAATAATAATGATATTGAATATTCGGGAGCCGGTTTTTCCGAAATTGAAATTGTGAACGGTTCATTAACTGTAAATGGCCAGATACGCAGGAATCCTTCAACAACAGCCGGCGTTTTAAAATATACCCAGTCAGGGGGGGCTGTTACCATCAACGGACGATCAGCCAATACAAGCAATGCAAAACTGGAGATACTTAACACGGGAAGCGAATTCAATATGTCGGGAGGTACTATTACGATTGTTCGTGGTGGTGGAGGAGGCACGTATGGTGATCTGTACCTTCGTCCTGAGAGTTCTTCGGTTACCGGAGGAGAAATCATATTCTCTCCGGGATCAGCAGGAGACCAGGATTATATTTTCGATGCAAATGTTCCTGTACATGACCTTACAATTAATGGCAACGGGGGGCAGGATGCCAATGTTAAATTGCTGGTAAGCCCGCTTGTTGTAAACGGGGATCTTACCCTGGTTACAGCAACCAGTATACTGGATGCAAATATCGATTTTGATATTGATATTACAATTAACGGTGATTTTGATAATTCGGGTGTTTATGAACATCGCAATAATCTTACCACATTTGACGGAGGAACACAATCCATTTTAGGTTCTTCCAATATAGAATTTTATGATCTGGATGTGAATTCCGTAACTAGCCTGACATTAAATAAAGATGCTACTGTTGAGAATGATTTGACATTAACCAGCGGAACCCTTATTTGCGGAGATTACTATGTTTATGCACAAGGTGATGTTACAAACAATGCTACCTATACGGATAACAGTACCGGACTGGTATTGAATGGAAGTGTTATGCAATATGTCGGAGGAACAGGAACATGGGGGCAACTGGAACTGAATAATTCGGCCGGGGCAAGACTGGAAAATGCGATTTCATTGCAGGCTGATTTCTTGCTGACAAACGGGATATTCGATATTAACATGTACTTATTAACACTGGGAGTAAACAGTGATATTGTAGGAGATGATTATAGCAACAAAAAAATGATTACATCCGACGGCGTATTCAGCGATGTGGGTGTCAGGAAATACTACAGCATATATAGCGGTGCGATGCAGACCGATACCATTCCTCTTGGTACATCGGGCAAATATACACCGGCATTTATTTCATATACAGAAAATACAAATGTAGGGTATATTCGTGTGAATAACATCAATGATAATCACCCGGGTGTTCTTGATCCCGACAATGTTCTGGATTATTTCTGGGATGTTGAAAGCAATGGTATTGCAGGATTTAACGGTTCCATAGTCTTTAATTATAAAGATGGGGACGTTCAAGTCACCGGAGCAAATACTGAGGCCGATTACATCGCTGCAGCATTGCTCTCACCAACAACAAGCTGGACCAAAGCAGCTCCCGGTCCCGGGACAGATAATGTTGACGAAACAAACAATACGATCACTTTTGACTATTCGGGTTCAAATTCATTGAGCGGTGAATATACTGCAGGTATTGATACCGCATTGCCTGATCAGGTTCCCGAATTCACAAGCATTGATGACGGAGACTGGTCGGATAATACAAACTGGCAGCAAACCGGCGGTGATCCGTATACCCTGACCGGTGCTCCGAATGGATTCATTGTTATTGTTGATTCGGATGATGAGGTTACGCTGGATATAAACCATGCCTCTGCTTATAGAATTACCATTAATGGAACATTGAGGGTTGTATCGCCAACTTATGGGCACAATCTGGGTACAGTAACCGGCAGCGGAACCTTATATCTGGAAAGCGGAACGTTCCCTGCAGGAAGGTATACCGATTTTCTTGATTGCTCCAACGATGCTACGCTTGAGTATGGAGGAACAACAGATTATACAATCATTGCGGATCTTTACTCCAGCATTCCTAATTTGCATTTTACAGGCACGGGAACCAGAACCCTCCCCAGCAAAGATCTTACCATTTGTACCCAGCTGTTAATCAATGGTCCTACTTTGGATAACAGTGTAAATAACCGAAAGCTTACCATACAGGGTACAATGGAACGTTACGGAACAGGTGCATTTTTAAGCGGCAGCGGTGCCGGAGCTACGGTTACTTTTGCAGGATCAGCTTCTCAGACCGTAGCAGGTGCACTTGGTGATTTCAGCGGGACCAATGCATTGAATAACCTGGAAATAGATAATAGTGCCGGGCTTACTGTAAATAGCGGAGGTGCAATAGAAGTCAAAAGGAATTTGTTACTGACTGACGGAGTAATTACTACTTCTGCCACCAATACGCTTACTATAACGAATACAGCGATCAATTGTGTTACACCTTCAGGAGGAAGTTCTTCTTCGTTTGTTGACGGTCCCCTGACCAAAAGAATTAACCAGGGAGATAATTTTTCATTCCCTGTCGGTAAAGGAAGTATTGTAGGCAATAAGATCAATCTTTCTGCAACCCTTACGGGAACCCAGCTTTGGACGGTAGAATACTTTAATCCCAACGGCACATCGGGCAGTATGACCTCTCCTTTAACGTATGTGAATAATGATGAGTATTGGACAGTTTCCGCTTCTTCAGGTAATCAGGCAATTATTAACCTGGATTGGGATCCTTCCAGCGATTTAACTCCGTTGATGACTGAAAACGGATTGACGGATATGCGGGTAGCCAGATACAATACAGGAAGTACAAGCTGGGAAGAATTAACATCGACGGCTACCGGTGACAATAATAACGGTACGGTATCCACAACAAGCAGGGTGACAATCCCGGCCGCGGGATCATCTGATTTTACCACGGCATGTATTAATGTGGTCAAACCCAGGGCACAATTCTCTCCGGCAGGACCTGTATGCGGTTCGGACGGAATTCCTGTCACCTTTACTTATTCGGGATCCATCCCGTTTGATTATACCCTGGATTATACCATTGATGGGGTGCCTCAGGCACAGATCAATATTACTTCGGGAGATGTTCCCTATACATTACCTACAACAACTAGCGGGACTTACCAGTTAACTGCGTTCACTTACAATAGTGGGAGTGATGTCGGTGTTGTTGATCCGACAGAAGTTGAAGTGTATGATAATCCGACAACGGCTGATGCCGGGTTGGATCAGTCATTATGCGGGGCAACCAGCACTACACTTGATGGAAATACCCCAACAACAGGTACGGGATTGTGGACAATTATCAGTGGAACAGGGGGGACAGTGGTTACCCCAACGTCTCCTACCAGTACCTTCAATGGTACCAACGGAACGACTTATACCTTACGCTGGACAATTACCAACGGAGGTTGCGAATCATCAGATGATGTAATTATTGATTTTCCGTTGCTACCTGTTCAGCCGGGAGCTTTTACAACCAGCTCATCCCAGGTATGTCAGGGACAAACAGGCGTGGTATATACGGTTCCAAATGATCCCACCGTAACGTATACCTGGAATTATACGGGAACAGGTGCTACCATCAATGGTACGGGCAATTCTGTTACAGTAGATTTTGATGCTTCAGCCACAAGCGGAACATTAAGCGTTTATGCAACGAATGGTTGCGGAGATAGTGCTCCCCGTGAGATTGATATTACTGTGAATCCTGTTCCGACAATAACGCTGGATCCTAACATACAGGTTTGCCAGGGTATAACCAGTGCAGATTTGAATTACACTGCTACCACAGGTAGTCCTGACCAGTATTCCCTGGATTTCGATGCAACAGCAGAAGCAGAAGGATTTGTGGATTCGGTAAATGCCACATTGACAGCAAGTCCGATAATCGTATCAGTGCCTGTGGCTGCATCTGTGGGTGTATATGATGCCATACTTACAGTCAGGAACAGTACTACAGGGTGTGAAAGCACTGGTTATGCCGTGACTGTGACTGTGAATTTACCGGCAACTCCGTCTTTGAGCGGCAACGATACGGTTTGTGTAGGATCGGCGGGCAACGTGTATACAACAGACAACGGAATGTCAGATTATGTCTGGGTTGTCTCGGCAGAGGGTGCAGTTACTTCGGGAGGAGGTTCAGGGGATGATTCCGTGACAATAACATGGAATACTGCAGGTACGGGGAATGTATCCGTAAATTATACGGATACAAACAATTGTACTTCTGCAACTGCAGATATGGACGTGGAAATTATGCCTGTGCCGGCAACCGGACCTGCATATCATATAAACGATTCGCACTATCAATGATAAATATCAGATTAATAAGAAATTGAATAGTTCAATCAATCATTATTTACCGGAACAGAAATAACATTGATCATAAAAAATGCAACTTACATGTAATAAAAAATAATTAACTTAACTATAATGTAACAAAAAGCCCTGCTTTTACGGTATAAGCAGGTATACATCGAAGAAAACGAACAAAAAAAAATAACAAAGAACATGTTTAATTTACTAAAACAGGGAATTATGAAGAGAGTATTTAATTTTAAAACAATGTTGGCAATTGCAGTTTCTGTAATGCTGACTAACGGACTTATTGCACAGACTCATCCGGGGACAACAATACCCGGAACCCCGGCAAATTTAGCTACGGAATATGCCGCTTCTACTGTGCAGGGAACTACTTACATGGTGGAAGGAACTTCCGTTCCATTATTTGCTATGCCTGATGGTTACTATCATCCAACCTATGATGCGACAGCAGGAGTATACACTTTGACTGACGGTTTTACATGGGATTGGGAAGAAGCTACAGCAAACATTACCTTTTCCAATGATGGTGTTGACGATAACTATACTGTTGCGACAGCAGGAGCAGGTACTGCAGGTTCTTACACCGTACATGTTGAAGAGGTGGCACCGCCTGCTTGGGGTGGTTGCAGTGATGTAGGTCAGGATCTTACAGTAGTAGTTGTGGTAACTCCGGCTTCTACTTTGGGTGGCAATGCTGCACTTGAATATTGTGATGGCGATGCCAGTATACCAATCGTTTTAAATCAAACGATCTCTAATGGTTGGCAGGAATATGACGTGGTATGGAGACTGCAGATACATACGCTGGACAATTTGGGAGCAATCGATTTCTATTATGATGATGAAACAGGAGCAAATCCGCAAGCTGTTCAGTATTATGCTGAAGATTATCCGACCACAGGGCCTAATAGATTTGTAGCTTCCGGTGTTCAAAATATAATGACAGTTGGTAGCTTTGAAGTAATTAACTCTCAGTCAACCGTGTATACTTATGAGTTGATAAGTATTAACGACCAGGCTTTGAGATTTGGTGATTTTATTGCTCTTGGCGGTGATGATACCGATCCCAGTGCATTTACTTACAATGCTATTGGTGAAACCGTATCGGTTACAATTCATCCTTCACCGACAACAGGACCTATTTATCATATAAACTCAGGTTGGGCTAACTAAAAAATACCAATCTATTCGTGTAGAAGAAGTAGGAACTTAAAAGCAATTCTATTGGTTGGAAGAAACCATATAATAATAACAGTGTTACTGTTTAACATTACTTTCGGATACGGGCAGGTTCAATTAGAACCTGCCTGTGCTGAAAGTACTGAGTTATATGGTGTTACCGGATATTCCGATTCGGAATTTATATGGTCTTTCGATCCGGCATACGGAACTGTTCTTGAAGGCAATGGTACCGATACCATATCCATAAGATGGGGATATGCTACGGGAATTGTTCAACTGGAAGTTCTTGAAATTACATCACAGAATTGCAGCAATGTTCCTTCCCGGGCCTGGATAGAAATCATGGCTCCGGATGTGGATCTGGGGGACGACTTTCCTGAAATATGCGATTATGATTCATTGGTACTGGATGTTGGCGATCACTACGAGCCGGCATTTACTATTCTGTGGCATAACGGAAGTACTGACCAGCAATATATCGCAAGAAATACAGAACAAATATGGGTGCGTGTAACCGATGGTTATGGCTGTACAAGGTATGATACGGTTTCTTTGCTTGTTAATCCTTCACCTGATGTTGATCTTGGAGAAGATATACGCGTCTGTGCACCAAATTCACACGCACTTCGTCCGGGAGATTACTCCTATTACAGATGGAGTATCTCAAGTACCGGCGAAGTAATTGAAAACGAGTGGGAATATATTGTATACCCTATTGAGCGGGATATACCTGATACGATTTTACTGGAAGTTCAAGACTATAATTTATGCTGGGCAAGCGATACAGTGGTTGTTTATCCTTGTAATTATGAAACACTTTTCAAAGATATGCCCAATGCAATTACACCTGATGGGGATGGTGTAAATGATGTCTGGAATATTCCATATATGCAGTTTTTTGAAAATGCCGTATTGGAAATATTTGATCGTTGGGGGCGACTGGTTTACAGAACTACAAACGTTGGTGAAGAACCCTGGGATGGAAAATCAAAGGGCAGAGATTTGCCGATGGATTCGTATTATTTTGTTCTTGACCTGAATGAAGCAGGTGCCGAACCAATAGTCGGAACTGTTAATTTAATCCGGTAATCTCATTAAGGGAAAAAGATATATTAGGATATATTTGTTTTCGGGAATATTAAGTTGAAAAGAAACTCAGGAAAGAAAGGAGACAATTAGTAAAGGAATGAAGTTATTCCGTATAAAATATATCATCTTAAGCTGTTTTTTATTTTCAGCACTTTCTCAGGCACAGCAATTTCCTATATACAGCCAGTATATGATGAATGCGTTTTTGCTTAATCCTGCTGTAGCAGGTCATGAAGGGTATACTACTGTAAATTTCACTGTGAGAGAGCAGTGGGCAGGACTTAAAGATGCACCGACAACATTCGCACTTACCGGTCAGACCAGGTTACTGAAAAACAGCTTTATTTCACGTACTAAATCAATCCGGCGAAGAAGGCGTGTAATGTCACGTAGCGGTAGAGTTGGTCTTGGTGTGTACTTTTTTCATGATCAGAATGGAGCTTTCAGCAGAACCGGAATGCAGGGAACATATTCGTATCATTTGACATTAAGACGTTCCCAATTGTCTTTTGGTGCCTCCTTAAGTACTTTTCAGTATAAACTTGATAAGGACAAACTGAACCTTGAGAATCCTGATGATCAGTTGTACCTGAATACTGCAAGTCAGGCCTTTATTTCAGATGCAAATGCAGGGGTTTATTACTCTGATAAGAATATATATGCCGGATTTTCCGTGCAAAACCTTTTTGAGAGTTTTTTACGACTCAATAACAGGGAAGGGGCCGGATTTAAACTTGAACGACAATACCTTACTATGGCCGGGTATCGGTTCGACCTGATCGATTTTTTGTTTATTGAGCCATCTTTTCTTTTTAAGTTAAGTGAGAACGTAGTTTCACAATTGGATCTGAATTTGAAATTCTACTTTAAAGAGGATTATTGGGCAGGATTTTCCTACAGGACAGGAAGTGGATCAAGAGTTGCCCAGGAATCCATTGGAGGACGAGGTTCTTCGCTGATTGTCATGGGGGGTGTGCGTGTGGATAAGTTTTATTTTGGCTACGCTTTTGACTACACCTTTAGTAGCATTAGTGCAAGGACGTATGGATCGCATGAGCTGATGATCGCAGTGAAATTCGGCGATAGCGCAAGAAGATACCGCTGGTTGAATCGCTATTAGCAACTAAGAAAGTTTCAAGTCACTAGTCACACATCTCATAAATCACACAATTACACCACATTATTAATACTTGTAGTTTGCGTTTCATAGAAAGGGAATACCCTGAAAAAAGAGAGTAGTTGAAACGCTTTTCCATTCTGTATCTTATCCCCGGGGCTTCACCCCGGGCTATAATAATCACACCCGTACAGGGTGTATTCTTTGATCAATCTATACGAAGAATTATTTTAAAGCGTAATTGTATTTCCCAACATGGCACAGACTTGCGTCATGAGGTGGAACCGGGCAACTGATTAACTGAAGTTGTATAACAAGCAACCAGTACTCGTGTTTCTGAATTTGCCAGATTACCGCGTCATGGAGTTTACCGCGCACTTGATGAGGGGTTCCTCTTAATGATGTATTGTTTTCTTTGACTTTGGATTTCAACTCAAAACTCAAAACTATCTCACCCTCTTATCTTCCCATTTTCTCACCTTCTCATCTTCTCACTCTCTCACTTTCTCCTCTCCCAAATCATACATCTTCACTTCCCTTCTTATTACATCATGCTTTTTCCATTCAAAGCCTGTAAATTCGAGGTAATTGTGGTTCTCGTCAACAACACATTCCCCGGTTTTTATGCCATCTGGTCTATAGCGGTATTCAACTATCCTGGGCACGGTATCATAACTGAAGGTCCATATTTCTTTCAATGCTTTGTTGAATCGTGAATCGTATTCATATTCTACAGTGATTTCTTCAGTTTCACCAGTATAATATAACTTATTGGTGACTGCTCTGATCATAGTATTATTTTCGAAATACGATATTGTTTCGGTTTGTTTTAATTTGTCTTTCCTATACCCTTTCTTATACAATATGCTTTCAGTATGCTCATTTTCTGAGTATGTACAATTGGCCTTTATCAGCCACTTGTTTTTTCTGTTTAGAACTTCTCTGTGAATCAGGAGGGTGTCATCGTATTCATATTGTATTTTTTCTGTCAAAGCAATGTTGATATTTTCTTTTCTGTAAATATCAACATTCGATACAAGATGATTCGGTCCATACCTGTATCTTCTGATTTCCATTACGGAATTTGTACTATCAAAAGTCTCTTCTGAAATTAATTTGTCGCAATCATAGATGAAAGCAGTATACTGTTCAATATTCATAAGTGAATCCCTGAATACGATTTGCCTGATTAGTTTTCCCTGAAGATCATATGTATTTTGCTTTGTTATATGTTTTTTCGGTGTTCTTTTCCCATCCAGAACCTCATATTTGTATATGTTTTCTGCAATAATAGTATCAGGCTGTGACCATATATTGCATTCAATACACAATATGGCAAGAATAAAGCAGGCATGTATTTTCATATGCATAGACAGAATTTAATTTTTATCGGTCGAACGAGGCTTATAAACTAATAATTTTTACAGTATTGCACTCTCATCTGGACGGCACGCTGATTCCCCATTTCAGCAGAAGTTTTCAGATTGCTGCAACCATCAGCAAAATTATTCATGCTTATTTTCTGTACTCCCAGGGCAAAATAAACATCTGCAGACTTCATACCAAGATCCAAACAGTTATTCAGATCATCAATTGCTTCCTGTGGCCTGTTCATTAAACCATTGGCAATGCCTCTGTTATAATAAGTATCGGCACGATTTGCATCAAATTTCAGTGAATTGGTGAAGTATTTTATTGCTTCTTCATTCCTGTTTTGCATCATTTCCATAATTCCCAGCAGGTAATAAGCACTCGCTGTATGCTCTGATTCAGAGTCGTATTTAATGCAATTGGTCAGGTACTTTTTTGCTTCCCCGGGTTTATTAAGTTTCAGGTATGCCAATCCGGAATTGTAATTTGCGCCGGCAATTTTATGATTGAATTGTATTGCCTTATTGAAATCGTCTATTGCCTTGTCATAAATTCCCAGGTTTGCGTATGATTTTCCCCGGTTGAAATATGCTTCTGCCAGCTGATCATCCAAAGAAATAGCATTTGAAAAGTCAGAAACTGATCCTTTGAAATCCAGGATTTTCATTTTAAAATTTCCGCGATTCAAAAATGCCTCAGTGTTTGATGGATCCAGTTCAAGGATCTTATTGTAATTTTCAATTGCTGCATCAAAATTTTCCAGTTTACTCAATACAATAGCTCCTTCTATTAATATGTCAGTATTGTCCTGGTCAAGTTTTCTGGCTTTCAGATAATCATCTGCCGCACCATTAAGATCATTCAGATTTGCCTTTGCGATTCCTCGATAATAGTAGGCGTAAGATAACATGCTGTCTTTTTCTATGGCAAGGTTAAGTTTCCTGATCCCTTTTTCAAATTCGTCTTCCATAACAAGTTTTTGTCCTTCAAGAGCATACTTCTCGGGATGTTCAGGAAATAAGGTATTCAATTTATCAAGAAAAGATCCGGCTTCTTCGGTTTTGTTCTGTGCAAGCAGCGATTTCACCAGGTTAATTCCTGTTACTGCGGATTTGCTATTCCATTTCAATGATTTTTTAAAATACTTTTCGGCCGGTATATATTCATTCCTGTTATAGCTGTCAAGTCCTTTCTGATTTAATGATTCGGCTAACGGTTTTCTTATTGCAAAGAAAACAACAACCAATGCGACCAGAAAAATAACGACCGATACTAAAATCTTTTTGTTCATCGGGTAAAAGTTTAAATATGATATTAAGTTCATTTCAATCCAATAGAAAAGATACAAAAAATGTATCAGAAGAGACGGTGAAATAATTAAAAATCAATAATGGTTAACGAAAGAGATAAAGAAGTAACAATACTGAGGTTGTTATTGAGTCTGGTTCAGGTATTTGTCTATTTTATGAAGAAGTTCTTCCAGATCAAGTGGTTTATCAATATAGTCATCGCAACCTGCATCGAGACACTTTTCCTTTTCATTTGCCAAAACATAAGATGTCTGAGCTATTACAGGCATATTGTGATTTATCTTTTTGATTGCAAGAGTAGCTTCATACCCATCCATAACCGGCATTTGCAGATCCATAAGAACAAGATCAATTTTTTCTTTTTTGAATAATTCTATTGCTTCCAATCCATCATTTGCATGAATCACCTTCGCTTTTGTTCTCGCCAGACAGGTATTGAGCACTTTAAAATTCAGTTCTTCATCTTCAGCAACGAGGATAGCCTTTTTTTCCCAGTTGTATCTTTTTTGTAACAGCGGATTTGACGATTGGGACTTCTCTGTAACAACGTCAACATGTCTTAGACCTGCAGCCGGAATCAGCATTCGAAATATACTGCCCTGACCGGATTTTGATTCCACCCAGAGATTGCCGCCCAACAGTTCTGCGAGATTCCTGGATATTGTAAGACCAAGTCCTGTTCCTCCGTATTTGCGGTTTAAGTCAGTTTCGATTTGTGAAAACCGTTCAAAGATAGTAGCCTGTTTTTCTTCTGCAATTCCTATTCCGGTATCTTTCACGTAAAACAATATGCCTTCTTCAGATTCAGTAAATCCAAATTCAACAGTTCCTTTTTTTGTGTACTTAAACGCATTTTCAAGAAGGTTGTTGAGAACCTGCCTTATTCTTACGGCATCCGTATTTATTATTACGTCTTTATCAGTACTGATATTCAGCACCAAATCGGCCGGATAATTGTATTTTAATTTCAGTTTAATGAATACTTTCTTGATCTCTTTCAGCAAATGGGAGATATTTGTAGGATTTATTGATATTCTGAGTTGCTTGGCTTCGATTTTTGCAGTATCAATTATATCATCAATCAATCGCAACAGGTTATCTCCTGCATTGGTAATGTGATCGAGGTATTCATCTTTTTGTTCGGAAGGCAATTCAGGATCTTTCAGAAATTTGGTAAATGCAATGATTGCATTCATCGGAGTTCTTAATTCATGCGACATATTTGCCAGGAATGCAGTTTTCAGCTTATCTGATTCTTCAGCTATTTTTCGCTCTGTGATCTCATTTTCCAGTTCCTTTGTTTTCTCATACAAAGAATTTTCAAGATCAAGCTTGTGTGAAAATATCTTAATGGAAGAAGCCTTTTTCTTAAGGTACGCAATGTATATAACAATCAAACTGGCAAGCAATAAAAACAGGATGATCAGAAGGGCAACTTTCTGTGTTTTCTGATTTTTTAATTTTGCATTCGATTCGATGATCTGCTTTTCCTGTGCTTCAAGGTTGTAAAGTGCCTCGAGTTCCGCAATTTGCTTTTTTAATTCCCCGGAATGAATTGAATCACGCAATGTGGTATGATCTACATAGTAATTGTAAGCTTTTTCATAATCGCCCTGTTGTTCCGATAATTCAGTCAGAGCTTCAAGATTTGACATGATCCCTTCCGGAATATTCAATTGTTTGGCTTCGGTAAGACTTGTTGTGTAGTATTGTTCTGCATTTTTAAAATCCTGCTGATAAAGCCGGGCGGTTCCCATGTTGTGTAATGCCCACATTCTGCCTAATTTAAAGTCGATCCTGTCAAAATACTCCTTCGATTTCTTAAAACTTTTGAAGGCTTTATCGTATTCGCCCTGGTTAAGCTGAATCAGACCAATATTGCTGAAAGTGGTTGCGATATTTTGGGTATCGGATAATTCCTGGTACATATGAATGGATCTTTCATAATAATCAAGTGCCTTTCCATAGTCGTTATTATGATAATAAATGATTCCCAAATTTTGATACAGCCCTGCAATGTTTGTATCATTTTGTATTTCTTTATTGATCTCAAGTGCTTTATTATAATAATAAGAAGCCTTTT
>Ga0315544_1000653_pt1 | contig 31056 bp, 25 predicted proteins | sample SalMarSW160130MG_2_FD_202543 | JGI IMG/M metagenome (GOLD analysis project Ga0315544, IMG submission 202543) | Salt marsh sediment microbial communities from the Plum Island Ecosystem LTER, Massachusetts, United States - Salt Marsh Sediment SW1601-130 ... | reverse complement strand
TTTCAAATATCGTTCGACCGCTCCAGAAAAATCTCCATCCTCCTCATATTGAATCCCAAGCTGATAAAGTTGATTCCAGCTTTTTTTCTTCTCGTCTGTCAAATCCGACCGATGTAGTGAAGCAAACGGTGGATTATCCTTTAAGTTGGCCGGCACTGTAGCAAAAATTATCGGCGTTCCACTTTTAGAAGCAAGACGGCGAATATCCATAAGGTTCCTTTGGAAGTGCTTGTAAACAACCTCCATACGAGGTTCGTCCGCTCTTACCTGCTTTTCGAGAAACATTTCCAAGCCGCGCCAAATTTTAGGAGTATTGTTACCATGTACCGACGTCAGAATATTGGTTAAAAGTTGACCCAGTTTAGTAGTTTTAAGGGCAATTCCAAAACGGATTAATGACAGATTGGAACTAAGGGGAGTAAAAACGGTTCCTGCTCCATAGGGACCGACTACCTCATTATTGCCAAGATACACGATGAACAAATCGCTTTGATGTTGTGTACAATCCTCTGCTATATCCAGAACCACATGGGAATTTATAGCCGGCATCGCAGTATTAATCACTTCAAAATTTATCTGAGGATATTGCTGTTGCAACATTGTCTGTAAAATTCTTCCGAAACTAAATGCCTCTTTCGGTACACCCGCTGCAGCAGAAGCCCCCAATATAAAAATTCGATATGTATCTTTCGATTTACTCGAAGAAAATGCAAACGGATTTGCTATCCGAGCTATATTGGGCGGAAAAAACCTCCAGGTATATCTAATATTGTTACAATAAGAATCTGTGTCATTCAATTTACATTTGATAAACATATTTGTGGGGAAGCCGTAACCGATTACTTGCAAAGTAATCTCCAGCAGTAGAAACAAAAAGATCGGAATAATGGTAAGTGCAACAAAACGAAACATCCAGAGCCGCCAATGGGTTATGGATGTACGTGTCTCATGGTGACCGGCTTTTTGTTTACTTCTGAAGAGCTTATAAACTCTTTTTTTTGTTTGTTGGTGCTTACTTATTCCTCGCAATTCGACCGCTCTTTTCGTATTTAAATGATTTTTCCTTCTTTTCCGGTTTTTGGCACTCATTTTTTTCGTCTCTTTGATTACAGTTCACACTCAAGCAAATATTTATAAGTTAAGGGTGAACTTCATATTTCTTAGACAGTTAATCATCTTTAGATTAACTGTTGGTAATTTTCTTCAGATACGCCACTTCGGTTTTAGTTAGCGGCCTGGATTTACCGAGACCCAGACCTCGGGAATCAATTTTACCGATCTGCGTTCTCGTCAACGATTTCACAGGCAGACCTACCTTAGCCATCGTCCTGCGAAGCTGGCGGTTCAAACCCTGTTTAATTGTGATTTCAACCAATGATTCCTTATAATTGCGTTTTAATATTTTTACCGCGGCTCTGCCGGTCTTACCTTCAGCCAACCTGATTCCCTTTTTTATTTTTTCCACCTGCTCGCTGATAATTTGCCCTTTAATCCTGGCAACATAAGTTTTAGGCAATCCATATTTCGGATGAGTCAATTTATTTGTCAACTCGCTGTCGTTGGTAAGGATAATTAATCCGGTCGTATCGGTATCGAGCCTGCCGACACAAAAGATGCGTTTATCGGTGTGGACCATGTCTATGGCTTTTTTCCTGCCTGCAGGATCCTGGTTTGTACAAATCACGCTTTTGGGTTTGTTCAGAAGAAAATAAACCCTCTGTTCGGCGTGAATTTTTTTCCCGTTTACCGTAATAACGTCTTTTTCCGGATCGGCAAATGCGGGCAGCTTATCCACTACACTTTTATTTACCTCCACGACTCCGCTGATTATCAGCTCTTCGCATTTCCTGCGGGAATCGACACCGGCCGAAGCTAAAATTTTTTGTAATCTTTGAACAGCCATTCGATACTTAATTTCCGGTTTACCCGAACATATCCGGGACAATTCCTATACACAACAGGTTCACATCCATATAATATTATACATTGTCGGCTTATATGTCGATATCTTTGATTGATATAATGTAACTGAAAATAGTTAATAACGGCAAAAACTATTTATGATAACCACTGTCATTTTTGATTTGGACGATACGCTTTACAATGAAATCGAGTATTGTAAAAGCGGCTTTGCAGCCGTAGCAGAATTTCTCACCAACCTGCCCGGCGAACAACCTGCCGAGCGTATATTCGGGATTATCTGGAAACATTTCGCCGCCGGTAATCACACAAAAACCTTTGATGCGGCTCTCGACGAGCTTGTTATAGACTACGATGATAATCTTGTCAACGAGCTGGTCAGGATTTATCGTAATCACATACCGAACATAGAACTGCCACAAGACAGCAGGGATGTTCTTTGCCGGCTTAGCACAAAATATACTCTGGGGCTGCTCACCGATGGTTTTATGCCTGCTCAACGATTAAAAGTACAGGCATTGGGAATAGAGAAATACTTCAAATGTGTAATATATACGGAAGAACTCGGCAGAAACTGCTGGAAACCATCACCGGCCGGATTTGAAAAAATACTGCAAAATCTCAAAACAAAATCGGAAAATACCGTTTATATTGCCGACAACGAAAAAAAGGATTTTATTGCTCCAAATAAGCTGGGATTTGTAACAATTCAACTGATTCGCCCGGCTCGTTTGCATAAAAACACATGTAGGGAACCAAATGCTCCCGCTCAACATATAATTCATCAAATAAGCCTATTGCCTGCTCTCCTGGATGGGCTATAAGAGTCGATTTCCAGTATTTGCCACCAGCTTAAATTGAACAGGAAATTGCTCAAACGACCTTCATGTTGTAAAAACGCCCTTTCAAAACGCTTTTTTTGTTGACTTATCAATCCTTTCAAGAGATAATATAGTATCTTAACAAGCACTTAAGGGTGATTTTTCAGGTTTTTTCGTAGGAGTTTCTATTATGCCGGCACGCAGGAAACAGCAAAGTAACGCCATGCTTTATACTCTGATAATCTTTGTCGGGCTTTTCATTGCCACAACTACAGTTGCGGTAATCTATTATGTCAAAGCCGAGGAGTACAGAACAGCAAGGGATACTTTACAAAATGACATTGACAGTCATGCCACCAGAATCGAACGGCAGGATATCGGGAAAAATGTCGGTTCGCGTTTGGGCGGCAGGACATGGCTTGGAACCATGGTTGAACATCTTGACGATATGGTTACTCTGATAGTCGGAGGTGTGGCCGAATCAACATCGGCTGAGGTCAAAGTAAAGCAAGCCAATACTGAGGCTGAAACAGCCCTTACGCTGGCTCGAGAATATATTGATATTCAGGATCCCAATACGATGGGACTGATCCCGATAATAAAGGGGATAACAGCGGAACTAAAAAGCACGAAAAATCTTCAACTCGATACACAGAAACAGTTGGAGAATCTGCAGGAAGAATTTAAAAACTCCAACCAGGCTAATATTGAAAAGGAACAAACATTATTGGCTGAAAAAGAAAAATTAATGCAGGATGTCGAGCAGGCAAAACAGGATTACAAAAAACTTCAAGACCTTTTAAGGCAAAGCTCCGCGGAACAGGTTAAAAACCTTACAGTACAGGTGCAGGAACTCACCGCCATCAAGGAAGCACTGGAAGATAAACTGGACCTGAAAGAGGCAGAATTGGCAGAGGCCCGGCAGGAAATGAAACTCGCCAAGGAAGAGGTAGCAAAGATAGTACCGGGACCCGACCAGGAAGCGATGGCATATAAACCTGATGGAAAAATAATATTGGTTGATAATGAAGCCAAGGTAGTACATCTGAATATCGGCATTAACGAACATGTGTATCGAGGACTAACTTTCACGGTCTATGACAGAGGCACATCTGTCCGGAAAGACGGTAAAGGTAAAGCCGAAATCAAGGTATTTGATATAGCAGAAACACATTCGGCTGCAAGGATTATCGACTCCGGATTGACAAAGCCGATATTACTGGAAGACATTGTAGCAAATCTGATTTGGGACAGTACCAAAACAAACGTTTTTGTAATTTCCGGGGACTTTGACCTCGATAACGATGGAACAACCGATTACGACGCCATTGAAAGAATCACGGCACTCATTGAAAAATGGGGAGGTAAAGTCGATAAAACCGTATCGATTAAAACCGACTTCGTCGTACTCGGCCAGGTGCCGCAGGTTCCTGAAAAACCGACTTTAGAAGAACAACAAGTTGACCCGACCGCCCTGCAAAAATACGAAGCTTCATTACAAAGATTAAATCGATACACTAATATACAGGACCGAGCCCAGGCCTTGTGGATTCCCATATTCACTTACGATAGATTTCTGTATTTCATCGGCTATCAAATACAGGCAGGCCAGGCAGGCGCTTTTTAGTGAACAACAATACCAATTGATGCTATAAAAATCTCACCGGTATATTGAGTTGCTCTTTCGGTCATAAAGCCCTTTTTAAGGGCTGCAAATGTTACCGTATAATCCGCATGAATTGCGGCCCCAAGTGGTTCACCTGTGTCACAATCAAGCCCGGATGGAATATCAACAGCAAGAATGGGACGATCTCGGGTATTTAAGCTATCTATCAGTTGTTTGTATGCTTCGCTCAACCGCCCGTTCAAACCGGTTCCGAACAGGCTATCGACAATCATATCACTACCGGCAGTGAGGGTTTCAACACGATCATTTACATTTTCGCCAGTTAGGTTTATCTGTTCAACAGACTGTCCCATGGATTCTAAAATATCCAGATTTATCTTCGCATCGCCTTTGATTTTATTACGGTCCCCGCATATAACAACATTAGCTCTGAAGCCACTGTTTAAAAGATGCCTTGCAATGACATATCCATCACCGCCGTTATTGCCGGTTCCACAAAATATGCAGACTGTCGGATCGTCAACACCCCTTAATTTTTCTTCAATCAGTTCGGCACAACTACGCCCGGCGTTCTCCATCAACACTACACCCGGAATACCAAGCGTATTTATAGCCCAGGTATCAAAAGCACGAACTTCATCTCTGGCCATCACAATATTTTTCTTATTCGGTGAATATTTCTCCATATCCGAATATTATACATAATGCAGTATAACTGTCAATTGACACAAATATAGCATTTCATTACAATACCTACCTGTTATGACATGGCCGATCCTTTCAATTCCGGCTAAATGATTGATAAAAAATCGATATTGGATATGCAAATATTATTAACAAACGACGACGGTATTTTCGCACCAGGCTTAGCTGCAATTTATAAAGAGCTTGTCAAAATAGGTAATGTAATAGTTGTCGCACCAGCCGACAGCCGTTCAGGCGCCAGCCATAGTGTCACATTCTCTCATCCATTAATATCGAATAAGGTTGACATTAATGGCCAGTTCACCGGTTTCAGTGTTCAGGGTTCGCCCGCCGATTGTGTCAAGCTCGCAGCAATGCAACTGCATAAGGGTCCGATTGATCTGCTTGTTGCCGGTATCAACAATGGGGCAAATGCGGGAATAAATGTTTATTATTCAGGCACTGTAGCCGCTGCAATGGAAGGTGCCTTTTTGAAAATCCCGTCAGTAGCAATGAGCCTGGCTTGGGAAGAGAATATGGATTACCAAACGGCTGCACATTACTGTGCGAGAATTCTTAAAGAACTCATGCCCGTTAGAAAAGGCTGTGTTATCAATATCAATATCCCCCTGCTGTCAAAAGGCCGGCCGAAAGGTGTAAGATGCGTCCCTCAATCAAGCAAGGGTTTCGATGAGAATTACATCCAACAGAGAAACGAACAAGGGCAAACAGTATTTCAACTGACCGGCAGAGCCCACCTGGCAGATGAGGCACCTGCCGACACAAGATCCCTGGAAGAAGGTTTTATAACAATTACGGCGTTAACTCCGGATATGACCGACAAAAGAAAAACCAGGGACCTTAAGGCCAACCTCGAAAATTTCGTCCTATAAATCATTGACAATAAACAATTAATTGGATAGAATGGTGTTTTTCAGTATAAAAATATACTGTGATTAGCAAAAATCGTTCACTGTAATAGTATTGTCAATTAGATAATAAACTTAAATTAGTTTCAAATGATAATCATCTTCCTGGAGTATATTTAGAAGATATTCATCCGAAAGGAGATGTAACGATGAAAAAAAAGGCTTTTACCTTAATAGAGTTATTAGTTGTAATTGCCATCATAGCTCTCCTAATGGCAATTCTTATGCCTGCCTTACAGAAAGTCAGAGACCAGGCCAAGCGAACGCATTGTGTAGCCAACGTTAGAACTCTGTCTCTGGCATGGACAATGTATACAGATGATAACGACAGCAAGCTGCCCGGAGCAATGATTAATACACAAGAACACGCATGGGTTCAAAGCCCACCCGATAATGCTACTTTAGAGCAAAAGATACAGACCATACGAGATGGTGTAATTTATCCTTACGCGGGCAATACGGTCGAAGTATATCGTTGCCCTGCCGACACAAGGTTGAAAGATCCCAGCCAAGGAGCATATCGTAGCTTTTCAATTGCCAATGGAGCAAATGGAGAAACAAACTGGCCGACTGCTCCCCGAGGTCATGAAACAGCCAAAAAACATACCGATATCAGAAATCCCGCCGCAAAATATATTTTCCTGGAGGACGTCGATCCCAGAGGCAGCAATGTAGGCTCATGGCAGATGTACTTCAACCCGCCAGGCTTTATCGACCCCCTGGCAACATGGCATAAAGAACGAACAACTCTTGGTTTTGCAGATGGTCATGCTGATATACACAAATGGGATGATCCGACCTTTATCGATTGGACGGAGCAGGCCATGTATGGACCGCCAGCGAGGTTCCAATTTGACCTGGTAGCCCCAAGTGACGAAATAACAGATCTCAATTTCTTAGCTAATGGATTCCCATGCAAGTCGCATAATTAAGTTTAGATCCAGATGTACAAGCAATCGGATTCGGAAGAATAGACACAAAAGAACATTTATTGAGATTTCTATAATTCCACAGTTTTCTCTATTAATGTATAATACATAGAATGCAGGGACTTTAATCGGTACCAATAATCGGCTCATATTCAGAGGTTGGTAAATGTTCGATATATTTGAACAGCCGTGGACATTAGTTGGTGCCGCAATCCTGATTCTTTTTGGAATATTGACATTCCGCAGTATCTTTCCTGAAAAAAGACATTGGTGGCAATGGCTGTTTCCGATTATCATTGTTGCTGCGAGTTTCGGGACGGATTACCTCATAAAGACCGACCACGAAAAAATCAATTCCGTCATCAATGCCGGTATGAAAGCCGTTAAGAATAAGGATTATCGTACGATCGAAACTATCGTTGCCGATAATTATAGTGATTCACTTCACAATTCCAAAGCAAGCTTAATGACACACTGCAGGCAGAAATTATCTCAGAACCTGGTGGAGAAAAACAAAAAAACCGGTCAACTAATAACCATATCCGGACGGAACGCAACGGCAATCATATTTCTTACAATGACCTTCACAAAGGACAGTTACATCTCCCAAAACTATCTATCATTTCTCCAGATGAAAGTTGAATTGTACCTGCAAAAGCAATCCGATAATAATGAATGGCTCATCACCCGCGTTGAAATTCGTGAAATAAACAGACAACAAGTTAGTTGGAGCCAAACACGATAAATAGGATACAAAAACCGCATACTCCTTTCTTTGCATACTTTTAGAACAGCCCTTTAAAGTCCCACCTACCAACTCAAGCAAATTTCCAAAAGTTGCCACTTAAATTAGCCGATAGGAGGAGGGTGATGTTTCTATCATCTTCCTGATTAAGGCTTTGATTGCTATGTTCTTAAAATTGAACAAAAACAAATTAATCCTAAAACCCAAGCTGTTTACAATTCTCTGGTATCCAAGCAATCGAAGCTGTGTAAATTCGGGGAGCCGAAGGATAAAACCTCAACAGATGCCGCCATTGATGGTTCGTAAGGCTGAATGGCGCCGATAAAATATAAATCAGCACGATTCGTATCGCAGTTTTAATCCCATCAAGAACATATATAGTGTAATAATCCTCTATTAAAAAAGATTACCAGAAAGTTAAAAAGATGGATTCAAATGATACAATCTATTTTAGATGTAATTGAAAAGCGAGAATCAAGCGACCTTTTCTGACAATACTAATGATCATTATCCATAAATCCAAAGATTCTAACGGTGTTTTTACCAGCCTGCTTTGCTGCATATAGAGCCTCATCAGACCGACTTGTGATGTCTTCAGGAGTATTGTCAGCATCATATTGTGAAAGGCCGACACTGATAGAAAGTGCAACCTGGTCCTTATTCCAATTCATAGGAGAACCGGCTACCGCCTCGACCATACGCTGAGCCACAACATTGGCACCATCAAGAGCAGTATTAAGCAATATAACTGCAAATTCATCACCGCCATATCTGGCAGCGGTATCAATTTGCCTGATACATTCTTTTATCCTCCTGCTGATTTCACAAATGGCCTTGTCGCCAGCTCTGTGCCCATATACATCGTTTATCTTCTTGAGATTGTCAACATCCACCATAATCAGAGAGATTTTTCCGCCATATCGACGTGATCGCCATAATTCTTTTTCCAGAATTTCATAAAAAGTCTTATGGTTGACAAGGCCTGTCAAGCCGTCCGTTGTAGCCTGGCGCTGTATCTTTTCGAACAACTTTACGTTGCCTATGGATGCTCCGACCAACTGGCTAAATAGCTCTATTAGCGCTATATCTCCAGAATTAAAAGATTCACCTTTAATCTTATCCGCCAAATTGAGAACACCAACAACTCTGTCCTGGCAAATTAAAGGAACAATTGCACAATTATTAGTCCTATAATTATCAGAGAATGCACGTTGCGATTTTCTAATAACAGGCTTCTTGTGTGTGTCTATATCTCCAACCAATATTAACTCTTTGCTTCTTACGGCCATAACCATAAGAGATGCCGGAGTTTGACTCAAAGACACAATTTTATTGATGAGAAACGGATGATTGTGTTTATAAAGGTGTAAAATATTGCTTTTTTCATCGAGTATATATAGTGATGCGTACCGTATAGAAACCAACTTGGGTATATTTTTTATGCATACATCTGCAATTCGATCAATATCAAGGCAGTTTATCTGACGAGCCAAAGGAGTCACTTGCTCAAGAAGAGAAAGACCACCATTGTAATTATTTTCTGTGCTACCGAAATTATTATCGGTCTGATCCATAAGCAAAAATACACACTTTTATTGCATATAATCAATTCTATACAACAACACAATCTTATCAATTTTTGTATCGGATGTTTTTTAAGGCCCATTTGGTAAAAAAGTATTATTTCAACGTTTAAAATGGCCTGGAAATGCAACTTTTCAGAAGAATCTATCCTTATTAATAAAGAAAGCATCCAACTTTTAAGCTATTGAGATTTTACATGTCTATCTCTACGTTTTCGGAGGTTAGTGAAAGGGCGATTTATAAAAATATGAATTAATTCTTTAAAAATTTCATAAAAAAAGTTGACTAATATAAAATCATGTTTTACATTTTATAAAATATATTATAGAATTTTAGCCGTTTAAGAATCTTTTATCGATTGTTGAGAGTGAATCAATGAACTTTTCCTTTAGAAAACAATACGAATTGATATCAACCAATCGATGCAGAATCTCATACTTTTTTACCCGTAAATATCGTTTTGTAACTTATTCATATTGCTTTCAAGCTCACGATATCACTGATGACGCAATGCATATGATGACTTTGGATAAATAGCCCGAACAAATGCAACAAGAAGTTAAAACCGAAACCATGAAAATACCAACGAAGCTTTATCGAATCGGCGAATTAGTAGCCTATACCCCCTTCTCACGACAGACTATACATAACTATACGATAATGGGTCTCATTCAGGAAGCAAAATGGACCGATGGCGGTCATCGTTTGTACGATGAATCCGTATTTGAAAGGCTTTCACAAATCATCCAGCTTAGGAAAAAAAAGACTCTTATGGAAATAAGAGAAATTTTTTCCAAAGAAAAAATAAGGAAACAAAAAGAATAATTTCTCGCATAAAAGTAAGAGCAAAATAGTTTTAGCTTTATATCGACTTGCTTTTATTAAAAATAAAAATTTGTAGAAAGAAACGAAAGGATCAAGGATGATAAATTCGGTTTCGCTTTTAACATATCTTCTTTCCTTTTCCAGCTTCGTTTTTACCTGTAATGAAGGAACTTTTATATGGAGCTGCTTGTAAAATAATACCCCCGATAGGAAGGATAGTTTATGAATCTGACATCATTGATAACAGATAATATTTCTGAAATACTGAAGAAGATAATAGAATTCACACAAGCTCGCCAAAAAATTCTCGCTCAAAACATAACGAATCTGAACATGCCGGGTTTTATACCTAAAGAGTTGGAGGTGAATGAGTTTTCCGACTTGTTACACAACGCTATTGACGAGCATATAAGATCTCAGCGCCTCATTTTACAAGATAGCGAAAATATCAAATTCGGTTTAAGTGGCAGCTTTGTGGCAAACCCGGTTAACGATGAAACCAGCAAAGAACTCCTTGAAGAAAACAGAGACGAATATATTGAATTACAAGTCAACAAGCTTTGGGAAAATTCCCTAAACCAAAAAATGGCAGCAGAATTGCTCAAACAGAAACAAGATTTTATCCTAAGCAATTATTAAATATTTCGAGAAATAACACATTAATTCAGGGATTGTGTTTACAGAAAATAAAATATTAAGGATCGGCGAGTATTTTAATAAGTCGGAAACAATTTTAATTAGAGAGGATTTATTATAAGCCTATCCTGATATCCTTATGAATATTGATACTATTTATGATTTTTCGTTTTTAATTAAGTTTTTGGCAAAATCTGTCGGGGGTCCTGTAAAGTTATCGGCTTAAAAGTCGATAAGTAGTTGAGAGGCTTGTTGTAATCTGAGGATCTGTACTATTGTTTAGCACAATTTCTTTTCATGGAGGAATACTGTGAAGACCGAACAAGAACTCAATATCGACCAAATATGGGAGAATTTTTATAAAAACCGGGCTGACCAATATCGCAACCTGCTTATGGAACATTACCGGAGCCTTGTCAGATATTGTGCAGAACGATTACATAGCAAATTGCCCGATAAAGTTGAGTTGGACGATCTTATCAGCGCCGGTAATTTCGGACTTATGGATGCCATTGATGCGTTCGACCCGAATCGCGGCGTAAAATTTGAGACATACTGCTCACCCCGTATCAGAGGCTCTATTCTCGATGAGCTTAGGAGCATGGATTGGGTTCCGCGTTTAGTCCGAGCGAGAGCACACCAGCTTTCAAGAGCCACACATTCACTCGAAACACACCTTGGTCGCAAACCAACTCAAAAGGAACTCGCCGAAGAGCTGGAGATGGATATGGATGAGTTCAACAGACTTCAGCGAGATGCCAATGCAGTCAGCCTGGTTTCTCTCACCACAAAATACAACGAAGGCGATGGTGAAAAAGATATTCGTGAAATAGATGTTATTAAAGATGAGAGAAGTAAAAATCCTGTAATCGAAGCTCAAAAGCGAGATCTAAAGAACCTTCTAACAAAAGGCCTGACTCGTGCGGAACGTCTTATAATTGTCTTGTATTACTACGAAGAAATGACAATGAAGGAAATTGGCGCAACGCTCGACTTATCCGAATCACGAGTCTCACAGATGCACTCATCTATTATTGCACGTCTAAAAGCTCAGATGAATACTCGAAAAAAGGAGTTCTCAGTTGAATGATAATCTATTCGCTAACTCTTGTGATAATCAAAAAAATCTCTCTCTTACCTGATATACACCACTAGAAATTCTTATCATCCATATATTCAACCTGGTTATTGAATTTTTGCACATAATCAGGCTTTTTGCGTAGATTTTACATACTTTTCCAAACAGATTTGATTTTCCCGGTATTTTCCTTATACTAAATTGCTTTCTTAAAAGGAGATTCATCATGAAATTTACTAAAATGCATGGTTTAGGCAACGATTATATCTATGTCAATTGTTTCAATGAAACAGTTGAGAACCCGGAAGAGCTTGCCAAAATCGTCAGCGATAGGCATCGTGGAATCGGTGCTGATGGATTGATTCTTATAATACCCTCAAATACCGCTGATGTTAAGATGCGTATTTTCAACGCAGACGGCTCCGAAGCCGAGATGTGTGGTAACGGCATCCGATGTGTCGCAAAATACGCTTACGAACATAAATTAATAACAGCCGGTGAATCATATTCGGTTCCCGGACAAATGTCTTTCCCTGCTTCAATAAACATAGAAACCGGTAATGGAATCCTAACTGTGGGACTGATGGTCGATGAAAACGATACAGTACGCAAGGTTTGCGTGAACATGGGTCAGCCGATTTTGTCGCCAAACAAAATTCCTGTTGATATAACGGGCGAAACAGTGATAGAACGGCAAATATCTATATCAGGGGAAGAATTATCGATGACATGTGTATCAATGGGTAATCCACATGCAGTCTTTTTCTGTGATGATGTAGCTTCAATTGAGTTGAAAAAACTCGGACCGGCTATTGAAAACCATAGCCTGTTCCCTAACAGAATCAACGTCCATTTTGTTCAGATTAATAAACCTTCGGAATTTATTATGAGGACATGGGAGCGAGGCAGCGGAATAACAATGGCCTGCGGTACCGGTGCCTGTGCCTGCTGTGTTGCTTCAGTACTCACCGGAAGGCAGGAACGTGTATGCATCGGCCACTTACCAGGCGGTGATCTTGCCTTAAACTGGTTCGAGGCAGATAATTGTGTATATATGACAGGACCTGCTGTGGAAGTCTATGAAGGTATTTGGCCCGGAAATTCATGCTCACATACAAAGCCTTAAAGGTCGGCAAAATTCCACGGCTACTCCAAATCTCTGAGATGGTCTATTTCCATAACCACCCGAATCATCAGTATCCTCTGTTCTCAATACTTTTGCATAACCTGCTATTTTACCCCCGAATTCAAGCAGCCCGTGAGTTGGTGGTATCCTTAAATTTACTTTTAATAAATCGCCTGGTTTGTATGCATTCGAGTCGGTCTTAAAATATAAACCGCCGGGACAAAGATTAACGGTACAACCAGCCTGATATTGTTCCTTTAATGAACCAACTTGAACACAGGAAATGTCAAACTTCACTCCCAAACGTTTAAATTTTCGTTCTTCGGATCCTTCCATTGAATACCTCCATGCAAAATCCTTTATAATCTATCATCCACATTGAATTACAATAATATAAAGAGCAAAACTTATTCCAAAACACTTTCATGTTAATACCCCATTTTAACTTCCACAAGTCCATCAGCAGTATAAGGTTATGGATATTATTAATAAGATAAGATATATATACATTTATTTAATTAGTAGAGGACGTTGATATATATCAACAACAAGCTTTGTCTTAATTGCTTTTCTTCGTAATTTCTTTATAAATTATCAAGCTTTAGTTGCTTATTTTATAGAATGTTATGTGTTTTTGCTAAACAAGCTTCCCTCGCTGTCCGAGAAAAGTAACGTAGATGTTGTTATTTATCAACACGAGTACTTGACAGTATAACACAAAGAGCATATTATCATAACTATGGGTGAACAACGAGAAATTGATACAAACAACTCTAAGGTTTCTAAGGTACATACTACAAATTCCTTTTTGGATTTTGACTTATCTGCGAGGTCGTTCATCCGGTTATTACCAATTGGAATCATTATCTTTAATCAAGATTTAAAGATTATAGAGGCAAATTCCCAGGCGGCAGAGATGATTCATGTAGGCACTTATATCGATAAATCTCTTGCAAAAGGAACAGATGACAAGATATGGCAAAACTGGACCAAACTTCTCAAAGAAGTAACTTCAACAGTAAAAACATTCAGGTTTAACGAAGTAGAATATACTGTTGATAACAAAACCAAACTCCTGAGAATAATCTGCACATCCTTCCAGCAAACTAAGACCTCAGGAAACAATGGCGGAATCATCCTAATAGAAGATGTCACCGAAAAAGCCGACTTTCAAACCCAAATTACCAATACTGAAAGATTGGCCGCCGTTGGAAAACTTGCCTCCAAGGTCGCTCACGAACTTAACAATCCTTTGGATGGAATACTACGATACATAAATCTTACATTGAGGGCTGTTGATCAGGAGAATCTCGAAAAACCAAAAGAGTACCTAATCCAATGCCGTCAGGGACTTATGCGAATGATTCAAATCGTAAAAGAGCTTTTGGAATTCTCCCGCAGCACTTATTCACCATTTGAATTTGTCTCAATAGAACAAATTGTCGAAGATGCCCTCAAAACGATGAACTTAAAAGTAGAAGCTCTTAATATACAGATAATAAGAAACTACAATGCCGGCCTGCCAAAAATCAGAAGTGGAAATCTGTTCCAGGTATTCTGTAACCTCACAAAAAACGCCCTTGATGCAATGCCGGACGGCGGTCAAATAAAAATCTCAACTTCTTTAGAAAATGATAACACTATTGTTGTTGAATTTCGTGACACCGGTACGGGATTACCGCCTGAAAATATTAAAGCTATATTCGAGCCATTTTTTACGACAAAAGAAAAAGGTAAAGGTACCGGCCTGGGACTGGCAATATGCAGGGATATAATCGAGAGATATCACGGCACCTTAACCGCTCGGAACGCCCCGGAAGGCGGCAGCATTTTCAATGTATATTTGCCGGTGCCAACTAATCCTTGATACAAATAAAAATCCTTTGGAGATTTTATGAACGAAAAGAACATTCTTGTAATTGACGACGATAAAATCATAACAGACTCTCTTTGTGAGTTTCTGTCTCTCGAAGGATTTCAGACCGACGGCGCTGAAACTATCAAGAGCGCCCTGTCTAAATTGGATGAAAAGCGCTATAACCTGATCATAACAGATGTCAACCTGCCCGATGGTAACGGCCTCGATTTACTGGATACAATTAAGAAAAAATATCCGCAAACAGTAGTTATTGTAGTAACCGGTTACGGCACTATAGACAGTGCCGTCAAAGCTATAAAACAAGGCGCATACGAATATCTGACAAAACCCATTATTGATGATGAATTGCGATTGGCGGTTGAAAAAGCCATTCATCAACAATCGCTTATGAGCGAAAACGAACGTCTGCGATTGCAACTCGAACGCAAATACAGGTTAGAGAATATCATCAGTCAGGATTATAAAATGTCAAAGATTTTTGACCTGATCGAAGCAATCGCCGACACCAGAGCTACAATATTAATGACAGGCCCCTCCGGTACAGGTAAAAGCCTGCTGGCAAGAGCAATACACAACCGTTCGAGCCGGCGAAATGAAGCTTTCGTCGAGGTAAGCTGTGGAGCCCTTCCGGAGACACTGCTCGAAAGCGAGCTGTTCGGACATGTAAAAGGGTCATTTACAGGTGCCGTTAATAATAAGGAAGGCAAGTTTTTAGCTGCAAACGGCGGAACAATTTTCCTGGATGAAATTGCCAATGCTTCACCGGCACTTCAGAACAAGCTGCTACGGGTTTTGGAAAATCAGCAATTCGAACCGGTCGGCAGCAATAAAACAGAAACTGTCAATACCAGAATTATACTCGCCTCCAATCGTAATCTGGAACAGGAGGTGCAGCAAGGCAGATTCAGGGATGATTTATACTACCGGATAAATGTAATAACAATAGAGCTGCCGCCTCTGTGTGAAAGAGTCAGTGACGTCCGTTTGTTGGCGGAACATTTTTTGAGGATTTATTGTGCACAGAACAACAGGCAAAAGTTCGGTATAACCGATGAAGCGATGCAATATCTGGAGCGCTATTTTTGGCCCGGCAACGTTCGCGAACTGGAAAAGATCATCGAACGAGCGGCATTATTAGGCAAAGGTAAATTCATAGGTCCCGAAGATTTGCCGGATGTAATTAAACAGGAGCAAAAACAGCATCAGACAATATACAAATCCATAAGCCTTAAAGAAGCTCTGGCCGAACCCGAGAAAAATATTATCCGCCAGGCCCTGGAAACCAATCACTGGAACAGACAGGCCACCGCCAGGGCGCTTCAGATAAACCGCACAACATTATTCAAAAAAATGAAACACTACGGTCTTTACGATGAGGCCGAACAATTAGGATTGATCTGAAAAAACGATAGCAGAATCGAGTTAGTTCTTATAACGGTAAAATACTATACTAATTCAGGGCATTCAACACAGGGTGACATTTTTCCTATCTCCTCATCGATAAAACAGTTAGCATAAAGACCCCTGCTTTTTGCGGAGGGAGGGGAGAAGGAAGAGAAAAGCAGGGGCAAAAATGAAAAAGCTATTGTTATTATATCTCATTTGAAGGCCCCGGGTCAACACAAATACCCACAAATTAGACGGGAAAACGGCTTTTTTTACATTTTTTTATCGTCCGAAAACAGCGGATATAAACTGCCATCGATAAGCATATTACCGGCGTGACACTCAGCCATATTCTTATACCCTATAACATAATAATCCAAAATGTCACCCCCGCTATCTGACCTTTTATGGAATTTCCTCAAACGACGAGAGACCAGGGAATCTGAAAAACAACATACATAGAATATGAAATCAGTCTTCCTTTTCTAATGCCTCTTTCAGATTCAATCCTTCTTCTTTCATGTGTTGCTCGGTAGCCTCAATCTTATATTTATGTTTTTTGTGCATTCTCACAAATAACCAGCGGGGAATCCTCAGGCTACCTGTAGCGCTAAAAATGCAATTATCCTCACCCTTTGGCTCAATAAGAAATTTATTCTCCGGCACTAAAAGTGATAATGGAAACAACGACCTGTATCGAATTTCTCTGTTCCGTACAATTTTTGTTATACGAAATTTAAGTTTATGCAAATCGCCATGAAGATATTCCTCTGCATAAATGATTGAGCCTTCCTGCAAAGGTTTGCCCTTAATCCAGCGAATATCTACATGGTCGGGGTGCCAGGCCCTGTAAGCCCCCCCATCTTTCAAACACCGGATCAGCCACTTGAACACCCTTTCCGGCGATGTATGTACTTCAATTGAATCTTTCAAATTAATCATGTTAGGCCTTCCCCCTAAAGAATGCCCAGGACTGGAGTCGAACCAGCACGAGATTGCTCTCACTAGCCCCTCAAGCTAGCGCGTCTGCCTATTCCGCCACCTGGGCTTTAATGTCGATTATCGGGAAAAAATACAGGTTGTCAACTACCTTTTTGATTGTCCCAGAGCAGGATATGCAGCCGCTGGCTAAAAGCAAAGCCGGTGCGCTTGCATAAATCGGCCACAACAGGAGCTTTTTTAAGAAGTTCATCTCTGGTAGCCGCCTGCGGCATGAGCATCACTTTTTCCAAATCGACATTCGTTAGTTTATCTATTGTCTTTTCTATCTCAGAAAAGTCCGACTCAACATCAACTACAAATTTTAGTTGATAATTATAATTGTCAATCAATTCACCAAGAACCGCCATATCGAGTCTCGAATCCTCGTGAATCGCTGCAAGTCCCTCCTCATCCGGAACTGAATTACTTAACTTTGGACTTATACTCATTAAATCACACGGCATATCCGCAATATATGCAATGCCGGCGGTCTCGATTGTTACGTGTTTTTCAGTATCTTTAAGTTCTTTTACCAGTTCAGGCAGATCTGAATTTATCATCGGTTCACCGCCGGTTATTACTACATATCTGCAAGGCCATTCCTGAACTTTACGAACTATTTCGGCAATGGTCTGCCGCCGCCCTGCTTCTTTGGACCAGGCGTATTTCGTGTCACACCATCGGCATCGCAGGGGACAACCCGCCAAACGCACAAACACGCTGGGGACACCTGCCATAAATCCTTCGCCCTGTAAAGAATAGAATATTTCATTGACTGTCATCATTTTTGCAACAGGCAGTAAAAAACCCGGCTAAATATTATCAATATATTCAATCGGATCCTTTTGCCCTGCTTCGGTGAAGCCTTTTAATCTCAGCCGGCAAGAATCACATCGCCCACAACTTCTACCCTGCCTGTCCGGGTCGTAGCAACTATGCGTCAGGGAATAATCTACGCCGAGTTCGGTACCTTTGAGAATAATCTGGGCCTTAGTCATATTAATGATAGGAGTATGGATAAAATATTGTCCTTTACCCTTAACAGCAGCAGCAGCAGTGGCAAGATTGGCGGTTTTCTCAAAAGCCGTAATAAATTCTTCACGACAGTCAGGATAGCCACTGTAATCGGTCGAATTGACACCGATAAAAATGTCAAAGGCGCCCAACACCTCAGCCCAGGCAAGCGCATAGCTTAAAAATATTGTGTTCCGAGCGGGTACATAGGTCAACGGAATTTCTTCAGAATTGCTTAGATCGGTTCTGTTTTTCGGCACGGCAATATTTGAATCGGTAAGTGCTGAACCGCCAAAAGCAGCCAAATCTATATCGATAATGCGATGTTCAACGGCTTGAAGATATTCAGCAATTTTTTTTGCGGCTTCAATCTCCCGCTTATGCCGCTGACCATATCGAAACGTCAAAGCACAGCATTGAAAATGTTCGCTTCGAGCTATAGCAAGCGTAGTGGCCGAATCAAGGCCGCCACTTAACAAGACAACTGCTTTTTTCTCTTTCACAAATCAACTCCGGTTAAAAAGACGATTTTCACTCAGTGGGGCTATTCGGGAAATATCCTAATATCGTTAATCTCAGAATTCTGCATTTTCTTTATGAAACCAATACTTAACTCTTCATTCGTTACATTCATGCCTTTGTTCGTCTCAACCACAGGTTTATTCAATTCAATTGCTTCCTTTTAAAAAATTAATCACTTAAACAAGAATTATTGATAGTAACCATATCCCCTCTTAATATCACAACCATCGGAATAATAAATATAACTGACCTTCCGGTCCCATGCAATACTTTTAGCAGGAGTGCCCCCGACAGCAGACGGGACATTATTTGTTATTATCCATACCAAATTATTGCTTGTTTTACATTAATATAACGATTATATTATTAGTGAAGAACTGATAAGAGAGGCCAAATAATGAGTAAACGGGCAGAAATTGAATTATTCGACAATCCCCGTCCTGAACGAGACTATTGTATTATAATAAGATCTCCTGAATTTACAAGTGTTTGTCCTCGAACAGGCCAGCCGGATTTCGGGGAAATTGTCATCGAATACTGTCCCGATAGATTGTGTATAGAATTAAAAAGCTTGAAATTCTACCTGCAGGGTTATCGCAATAAAGGAATTTTCTATGAAGCTCTTACAAACGATATTCTTGACGATCTGTCCGGTAGATGTGAACCACGCTGGATGAAGGTCACATCCCGATTCACACCTCGTGGCGGAATAACGACCGAGGTGGTAGCAGAATATAGAGTTAAAAAATAAAGTATTTCTTATCTGAGGTGACAAAATGGCAATAGTATTTCACTGTGAGCATTGTGGCAAAGAAATAAGAGCGGCTGATAATGCCGGCGGGAAATGGGGAAAGTGTCCTACTTGTCAACATAAAATTTATGTTCCCAGTTTGGGCGATGATGAAGAGTTGAAGCTTGCTCCGGAAAATAACAGCGAACTGGAAAGAGAAAAAAAATTAATGGCAGAAACATATCGACTCACCCAAGACATACTCAAGGAAAGAGACATCCCGGAAGGGCCATCGGCACCCGCAGGAGCAGTCTATGAAATGAGTGAAAACGAGTTGAAAAAAAATATTATAATGTACCTTCGTCAAATGGAAAACGGAGAACTGGACGAAGCAGAAAGAACCGCCGCCTTAATATCTCCATACAAATCCAAGGTCACTGAAATAATCGACAGAATCGCACTCAGTGAAATACCCGAACCACAATTATCCGATATCGCACCTCAAGTTCTATCGGGTTTGATAAGAACATTACGTTCGAAAATAAGCTAAATACAGAACAAAATACCATAAACTTAAAAAACACTTCCTGCAGATAAATCCGAAGTGATTTTATCGGCCGCTGTAGTTTTTTTAAAATTAGTAAAATCCCCGGATTTGGCTCTAATGAAACCATTTCTTATATTTTACGTAGAAGAAATAGTTAAGAAACAACCCCACCAAAATACTATAACAACTTGGAGGGAAATTTATTATGTCCTTTGAGACAACTGCAGTACATGTGACACATGAAACCATCAGCAAAGTCGGCGGAATAGGTGCCGTCCTACAGGGCTTCTTCACATCCAAGTCCTATCTTAACGCTGTCAGTCGATCCATTCTTGTTGGACCATTGTTCACCACCGAAGGTTTTGTACACGAACGACTCGGTGAGAACAGTGAAGTTCTTTATTCATCGATGGACGGTTTTGTAAATACAGGATATGTCCAGGCCTTTAGGAAAATCGAAAATTTCTATAATACGGGCATTATATACGGCAGACGAACATTCACCGATAAGGAAACGGGTATAAAAAGCTCGCCTGAGGTTGTACTGATCGATGTACGACACATGGATAAGCGTCCGGTTAACGAATTTAAAAAACGTCTTTTCGAGGAATTCGGAGTACAAAGCAATTTATACGAACATCTGTGGGAATTCGAGCAATATATAAGATTGGCTCCGGCGGCGATTGAAGTGCTTAAAGCAATCGGAGCCGCCGAAGATTCAACAATCATTATTGCACACGAGTTTATGGGAATGGCCACCGCTTTGGCAGCCATTCTTGAGCCATCCTGCAACTTCAAGACTGTTTTTTATGCTCACGAGGTTGCTACAATGCGCCGAATAGTGGAAGAACATCCCGGTCACGACACGATGTTCTATAATGTTATCAGGCAGGCACATAAAGACAGACTGTATGTTAACGATGTATTCGGAGACCAGAATTCTTATTTCAAGCATTCACTTGTTGAAGCATCAAAATACTGTGACCATATATATGCCGTGGGCGACTATGTGGTGGACGAACTGCGCTTCCTCGCACCTGAATTCGAAACAGCCAACATCGACGTTGTATATAACGGGATACCGGCTTACCAAACCAGTGTCGCAGAGAAGCGTGCGTCAAAAGAAAAACTTCAACGATATTGTGAAAATCTTTTAGATTATAGACCGGATTTCATATTCACACACGTAACAAGACTGGTACGAAGCAAGGGAATGTGGCGAGACCTGCGTGTGCTCGAACATATAGAAAAAGAATTCAGAACCCAAGGTAAAACAGGAGTATTATTCGTTCTTTCGACCGAAGTTTCGTCAAGGCGGAACCGTGATATTTGCACAATGGAATCTACATACAACTGGCCTGTAGCTCACCGTGAGGGTTGGCCTGATTTGTCCGGCGGGGAAGCGAATTATTATACAGCAGTACAGGAGTTCAATGCCAAAAGCAGGAATATCAAAATCATATTCATCAATCAGTTCGGTTTCGAACCTCAAAAGTGCGGCAGAAGGATGCCCGATGATATAGAATTTATGGATATTCGCAGGGGAAGCGACGTCGAATTTGGTCAGAGTATTTACGAACCGTTTGGGATTGCCCAGCTTGAACCGCTGACTTTTGGCGGTATATGTGTCTTTAGCAGCGTTTGTGGATGTTCAGGCTTTTTGCGAGATATCACCTGTGGAGAAGCAATAAAGAACATTATTATCGCCGATTACACCAATCTTGGAATGCATGATTTTACCGAAATCGAAGACCTATTACAAATTGACCGGGCCGTACGAGACCGGATAGAAGCAAGTGAGAGTGAGAAGGTCGCAATGCAAATATGCTCTCGGCTGCCGAAAAATGATGCTGAAATCGAGAGTATGATCCAGGCCGGTTTTGAACTTGCAAAAAATATGAGCTGGGACATTGTTGTAAATGACTATCTGCTGAGTAGTTTGCAAAAAAAACCGGACAAAATCCACGTGACACCATAGGAATTTACCATTTTAACCATATTTGCAGATCAGACCGGATATAATGGAAATCCCTCCCAATCATATCAACAGCCCATAAAACACCGGGTTCTATATAATCTCTTTATAAAAATCACTAAAAAACCTTGATAAAAGGTTATTTTTGTGTTAATATAAGTAAATATAAATAAAGTCTATGTTGGCTTGTCATAGTGAGTTTTATTCTCAATAGCCCTTATATTTACTTATAGTCTCAAAACTCAATGAAGCTCACACATATTACCACCCCAAAAGGGGGGGGAATCAATAGCAGTTAACATATGAAAAAGAAAAGACTTACAAACCTCGCTATATACTTGCTCGCACTGGTTTTCGCACCAATTATATCCGCTGATGTAACGGAACGATTTGCCTCCGACGAAATTATCGTAAAATTCCGTGAAAATGCCGCTAATATCATTGAAAAACAATTAGACAACCCGGTCGATACTATCAATATATCTCCACAGATAAGCCAGCTCAATACAAAGTACCAAATAAGGCAGATAAGCCCTCTTTTAAAAGGCTTTCGAACCAAACATCAACAGCTACAATCACTCAGTCATAAAAGAGCTGACCTTTTAACGCAGAAAGATAAACGCATTCTCAGAAGACTACAGCGAATGCCCGCGAACGGAACAATCCCGAATCTTGAACGAATCTACAAGATAAAACTCGATTGTCCGACCGAACAATCACTCCAGGAAGCTCTTGAGGCCTATAGAAATAATCCAGAGGTCGAATATGCCGAGCTAAATTATAAAGCATCAATAGAATCCGCTCCTAATGATCCTTTATATATTAATCAATGGTCACTGAGCAAAATAAATGCACCGGATGCATGGGATATTTACACTGGAAGCTCAAAGATAATCGTTGCAGTCTTAGACACAGGTGTAGATTATGATCACAGAGATATAGCGGGTAATATGTGGATCAACGATGATGAATACGAAGGCATTGAGGGAATCGATGACGACGATAACGGTTACATTGACGACCTGTATGGCTATAACTTTATCTATAATACTGAAGATCCATTTGACGATCATGGTCATGGAACACACTGCGCAGGTATAATCGCCGCTAAAGGTAACAATGAACTCGATATATCCGGAGTATGCTGGAACACCAGGATAATGGCCCTGAAAGCCTTCAACTACGATGCAGGTGGATACACACACGACTTAGTTGAAGCAATTTTTTACGCTGTAGCAAACGGAGCTGATATTATTTCCAACAGTTGGACAATCGATGATGTGCCTAACGAATTACAGTCAATCAAAGAAGTGTTTGAATATGCCTACAGCCAGGGAGTAATATCAGTTGCAGCAGCCGGTAATCAAAACACAGATTCACCAAGATATCCAGCTTATTATCAGAATGTAATTTCCGTAGCAGCAACTAACTCACAAGACGACAGGTGGATTGATACTAATACCGGTTTAGGTTCTAATTATGGCGATTGGGTGGATATAGCAGCACCTGGAGTTAATATTTTGTCACTAAGAGCTTCAAATACCGGAGAAGGCGTACTCTATAACCAATATGCAACCAGTTTAACTGGCACTTCTATGGCCTGTCCCCATGTTGCAGGTGCCTGTGCACTTTTACTATCCGCTAATCCAACGATGAAATATCGCGAAGTTTATAATAAACTTATTGAGACAGCCGACCCGATTTCACCGGGAATTTGCAGATCAAATGGACGTCTTAATCTTTCCAAAATAATGCAGGCAGTAGTGCCCACTCAAGGATATATCAATTTTGATCAAGATTATTATACCCATACAAGTAAAGTGGGTTTATTGTTGTCGGACCGAGACCTTAAGGGCAATGGTAGCCATGAAGTCACCGTCACAACTCAAAAAGGGGATATAGAAAATATAGTACTATACGAAACAGAAGCTGCTTTTGGTGTATTTACCGCTAAAATTTCTATCAACACAGGATCACCCAATATAAACGATGGCATATTACAGGCATCTTCCGGTGAAATTATTACCGCAACATATTTTGATCCCGATGAAGGTTTGGGTAATTCGACATCCACGGATATCGCCTTCATAGATTATGAAGCACCGATATTAACAAACATGCAAATTGAAGTTCAGGCACGCCAGGCTACGATAACGCTGACAACCAATGAATCAACCAAAGCTATAATCCGTTACGGATTGGTACCTGACGATGAACAATTCACTTCGTCCGAAAACCTTACTTTGACTACGGGTCACACTTTCACGCTTCAACCTCTCAATCCTGAAACAGATTACTACTTTGTTATTGATTTGATCGATGTGGCGGGAAATGAAGTCTCAGTCGAAAATAATAACCAGTATTATTTGTTTTCAACATCTTCAGATACTATCGGTTTCCGCGTGCCGGAGGCTTATTCAACCATTCAGTCAGCAATAAATAACGCTTCCGACGGGGATACGATATGGGTCGCCGACGGTCGCTATACCGGCACAGAAAATAAGAATATAGACTTCAAAGGAAAAGCCATCACCGTTAAAAGTGAAAACGGACCTGATAACTGTATTATTGACTGCCAAAGCCAGGGGTTCGGATTTTACTTCCGCATGGGTGAAGGACTTAACTCAGTCCTGGATGGTTTCACTATATGGAATGGAAACGTCAGTGGACGCGGCGGGGGAATTTATTGCGACCAAAGCAGCCCTACAATCATCAACTGCATTTTCTCGGACAATACAGCCGGACAATATGGTGGTGGAATGTATAACTTCAATAACAGCAATCCATTATTAATTAACTGCTTATTCGCACAAAACTCCGCAGGCACAAATCAATCCGATTCCGGCAACGGCGGAGGAATCTGCAATCTTGCTAATAGCAATCCAACACTGATTAACTGCGAGTTCTTCAAAAATTCTGCTACTTACCAAGGAGGTGGAATATATAATGAAGAAAACAGCAGTCCAACTATAATTAAATGTTTCTTCTACGAAAACGATTCAAGAAACGGTGGTGGTATATATAACTTCTCTAACAGTAATCCGGTACTGACCAACTGCATATTCGTTGACAATTCTGCCAAATTCGGCGGTGCTATACAAAATGCCTCTTCAATTAACCTCGAGCCTTCGATAACCACTCTTATTAACTGCACATTATTCAGAAACAGTGCCGAAAAAATGGGCGGCGCAATTATGAACTCCTCGGGCGGCGCTTCCATACTGAACAACTGCATTCTCTGGGACAACAATGACCTCGATGGTTCGGACGAATCGGCTCAAATCAATAATTCTACCGGCAGTCAAAATACAATCGTCAATTATTCCTGTATCCAGGGCTGGACCGGAAATATGCAAGGCATTGGTAACATTAATGAAGACCCGGTCTTTTTCGATGTAGATAAAGATGACTATCACTTAAAAAGTACAGGCTGGCGATGGGATAATCTACGACAACGATGGCACTACGATGACATAACAAGCCCATGTGTTGACTCAGGTAATCCAGGCTCACCTTTGAAAGATGAATTGCCGGCTATACCTGGTGATGCCACAAATGAATGGGGAATTAACTTACGTATAAATATGGGGGCATTCGGTGGTACAGCCGAGGCAAGCATGGCCCCGCACAACTGGAACCTGCTGGGAGATTTGAATAACGACGGAAATGTCAACCTAAAGGACTTTGCGGCTCAAATCCAAACCTGGGCGGGAACTGAAAATGAGCTCCCGGGTGATTTGGATCGAAACGGTACCGTGGATAGAACAGACCTTACAATGCTGGCAGACGATTGGCTGGAATATATAAAGCCACCTTATGTGAATATCACATATCCAACTGACGGTGGAGTTTTTGATGGACCGGCTGCTGAAGTCCTGATCGAAGTTGAAGCATGGGATACGAATGGTTCGGTAGTCAAAATGGAATTCTTTGCCGATGGAATTAAGATAGGAAAAGACAACAACGGTTCCGACGGCTGGAGTTTCAACTGGACAGAGCATTCTGTCGGCGAATATTATCTTACCGCAAGAGCAACAGACAACGGAGGAGCAATCACAACTTCAAGCCAGATTGTAATCTGGATTATACCACTACGTGATTAAAAAAAGAGTCGGCCAAAATTAAGCTATGGCATAATTGATAGATCAATCTCGATTTACTTGTCTTTTGATAGCACATAGAAGTCATACATCTTATCTTTCGAAAAAGTATATGATGTTCCTTGGTTATCCCATCGAGAAAGGTAAAATTATTTGACTACAAAGCAGAGTTTAATTACAATTTGTATCCGTGTGTAAGGCTGGAAAGAAACCAATTATCGGGATATTAGGTGGTATTGCCTCAGGTAAAAGTACCGTCGCCGCTGAATTTGTTAAATTAGGCTGCAAGGTTATCGATGCCGATAAAATCGCCCATAAGGCACTCGAAAAAAAAACTGTAAAAGAAAAAATTCTGGAATATTTCGGCCCGACGATTTTAGATCGAGAAGGCAAAATTGACCGCAGGAGATTAGCCGAGATTGTTTTTGCCGATGCCGAAAAACTTGCCTTACTTAACAGGGTAATTCATCCTCTTGTTTTCGAACAGGCCGAGCAACTCATAAAAAAATACAATGACCAAAAACGAGTCAAGGCAATCGTACTGGACATACCTCTACTGGTTGAAGTTGGCTGGTTTGAACGATGTGATAAGATTATTTTTGTAAATTGTGAGCCTGAATTAAGGGCAAAAAGAGCCGAAAAAATGGGTTTTAATAAAAATCAGCTTAAAATTAGAGAAAATTTTCAAATTTCTCTGGACAAGAAGGTTAAGCTCACCGATAATATCATTGAAAACAATTCAGGTTTCTCGGCATTAGTCAGGCAGGTCGCTGATATTTTCTCTTATATTGTGGGTAATTATTAAGAGGGGTTAATTACAGATCGTTCGTGTTAGTAATACCCGTTTTATATAACAAATTAATTTAACTTCTGCTATTCAAAGTTCAATTCCTATTGAAATCCTACGGGAAATGGGAAAATTGTTCTGTGGAATTGTACTTTTACCGCCGATGCCGGCGGAGACAGGCTCCGCAGGGGTGGTAAGAAATTTTAACAAATGAAAAAGGAGTAATGATGGCTAAAGCTGTAAAAAGCACAACCAAAAAACGAAAGACCTCAAAGAAAAAGGCAGTCAAAGAAGAGCAAGCTGTTACCGAACAAACCGAGGAAAACCAGCCGGAGACTGAACCGGTAACTGCTACGGCAACGGCCGAGGAAACCGCCGCTCCGGAAACTGAGGACCAAGTCCAGGAAGCTGAAATGACGGATGAGGAATCAACTCATGCCAAATACGAGCGGATTAAAAAAGGCAACTTATATTTAACCGACCTGCAGAAACTCACTGTCGCAGAACTGCACGAGATTGCCAAGAACGATAATATTATCGAATACAGCGCTCTTAAAAAGCAGGATTTGATTTTCCGTATTCTAAAAGAACGCATCCGCCAGAACGGGCTTATGTACGGCGAAGGTGTTTTGGAAGTGCTGCCCGACGGTTATGGATTTCTGCGAAATCCGGACTATAATTATTTGTCATCGTCTGACGATATCTATGTCTCTCCTTCTCAGATAAGACGTTTCGGCCTGCGAACAGGTAATATCGTCTCAGGCCAAATTAGACCGCCGAAAGATTCTGAAAAGTATTTTGCCCTTCTGCGAGTTGAAGCAATTAATTTCGAAAATCCCGACAATCTCGCAGAAAAAATAGTATTCAGTGATTTGACACCATTGCATCCGGAACAACGCTTTATCCTTGAGACATCATCGGAAGAGCTGAATATGCGGATCATTGATTTGGTTACTCCGGTAGGTAAAGGTCAGCGTGGTCTTATTGTTGCTCCGCCTCGAACCGGCAAGACGATTCTGCTGCAGAAAATCGCAAATGCATTGAGCACCAATCATCCAGAAATCAAACTGATAGTGTTGCTAATCGACGAACGTCCCGAAGAAGTGACAGAAATGGCGAGGAAAACCGCAGAAGACGTAGAGGTGATCAGTTCGACCTTCGATGAGCCGGCGGCACGTCATTGCCAAGTGGCCGAAGTTGTTATAGAAAAAGCAAAACGACTTGTCGAGTACGGCGTAGATGTAGTGATACTACTGGACTCGATAACACGCCTTGCCCGTGCCTATAACACCGAGATGCCACACTCTGGCAGAATCCTGACCGGTGGTGTTGACGCCGGTGCAATGCAGATGCCCAAGAAGTTTTTCGGAGCGGCAAGAAATATCGAAGAAGGCGGTTCACTTACCATTTTCGCAACGGCATTAATCGACACAGGCTCGAAAATGGATGAGGTGATTTTTGAAGAGTTCAAGGCAACCGGAAATATGGAATTGCACCTTGACAGGCGTCTTGTTGACAGAAGAACATGGCCGGCAATAGACATTAGCCGAAGTGGTACCAGACGTGAAGAACTCCTGCTCGACCCCAAAGAGCTTCAACTGATATATCGGCTGCGAAGAGTTCTAAGCGAATTAAACCAGGTTGAAGCAATCGAACTGCTGAAAAGCAGACTTGCAAAGACAAGGACCAACGCCGAATTCCTGATGACGATGAACATGGATTAGGCCGACATAGCATAAGGACGCCATTTTAAAAAGCCCGCTTGATTCGCAGGTTTGCGCCTGATTGTTCTCTTTACATTACAGTTTTTTTATATTAAAATCAAATTCCGGTCGTTATTATTATGCCGGAATTTTTTTATTAACAAATGTCGAAATCCGGTGAATCATGAGCGAACAACTATCGAAAGTTTACGAACCTAAAGCAATTGAGCAACAGGCAAATGTAATATGGTCTTCGCAACCATACTTTCACGCCGAACCTTCGGGCGACCACGAAAAAGCCTACACTATTGTAATTCCTCCGCCTAATGTAACCGCCCCGCTGCACCTCGGGCATGCGCTTAACAATACCCTGCAGGATATCCTTATCAGATACCGCCGGATGCAGAATTATAATACCTTGTGGATGCCGGGAACCGATCATGCCGGCATCGCTACTCAAACCGTAGTAGAGAAGCGAATACTTTCTGAAGAAGGCAGAAAACGTACCGATTTCGAACGGGGAGAATTTGTCGAACGTGTACAGGCATGGAAGGATGAGTATGAACAGCGAATCATAGACCAACTAAAAGCGATGGGCTGCTCGTGCGACTGGCAGCGGACGCGATTCACAATGGATCAGGTATGCGCCAAAGCCGTGCGGGCTGCGTTCTTTAAGCTCTTTAAGGACGGTTTAATTTATCGAGGCAAAAGATTAGTCAACTGGGACCCCGCAACACAAACGGTATTGGCCGATGATGAAGTAGAGCATGAGACGGTCCAGGGGCATTTCTGGTATATGAGATATCCTCTCGTTGAACCGGTTGACATTGCGGGCAAACGAATTGAATATGTGACCGTAGCAACAACCCGGCCGGAGACCATGCTCGGCGACACGGCCGTCGCTATGAATCCGACGGATAACAGGGCGGAATATCTGGTTGGTAAGAAAGTCCGGCTCCCGATTGTCGGTCGTATAATTCCCATCATTGCCGATGAGCATGTCGTTCTGCCAAATCCGGAAAGCGAGGATGAAAAAGCAAAATTTTCCACCGGCTTTTTGAAAGTGACGCCGGCCCATGATCCTGATGACTGGGAAATCGGCCAAAGACACGGCCTTGAAATTATCAATGTAATGGCTCCTGACGGCTCGATCAGCGATAAGCACGGCTGGACGGATGCCGGTGAGCCGGAAGCCCAGTCTCTGTTAGGTATGGACCGTTTCGAGGCGCGCGAAGCGATTGTCGAATGGTTCCGCCAGGAGAATCTGCTCGAAGAGGTACGCGAATATACCCACGAAGTCGGGCACAGCTATCGAAGTCACGTCCCCATCGAGCCATATCTGTCTGACCAGTGGTATATCGCCGTGAAAAAGCCCATCGACCACCTGAAAGAGAAAATCGGCGGAGGACCTATCGATGGCACGGATGTACCGGCCAATTCCTTAGCAGGTCTGGCGTTAAAACCACTGCTTGACGGCCGATTGCGATTCATCCCCGAACGTTACTCCAAAACCTATCAAACATGGTTAGAGAACCTCCGGGACTGGCCCATCAGCCGACAACTCTGGTGGGGACACAGAATACCTATATGGAGTAAAACGTATCATTTAACATTAAAGAATTGGGAAAGAATCGTCCTCGAGGAAGATGGATTAGATCATTTCTCTGTTTATGATCCTATAAAAACGGGTTTTGCATGGCAGATTATTAATATCGATTCGGGTCAACAAATACTAAATCCGCAAAGCGAGTTAGTCCCGATTACAAAAGAAACTGAAGGCGAATACATAGTCTATATATGCCCTGGATCCGATTCAAAATGGACAGAGGAGGGACTACAAAAAGCAGGTTACACACAGGATACAGATGTCCTTGATACGTGGTTTAGTTCGGCGTTGTGGCCGTTCAGTACTATGGGCTGGCCGGAAGATACGCCGGAACTGAAATCATTCTATCCGGGTGACGTACTCTGCACCGCACGCGAGATTATTACATTATGGGTCTCGCGAATGGTAATGATGGGCCAATACTGCGTTGGAGATATTCCCTTTAGTGACGTCTATATTCATGCAATGATTCAGGACGGCGAAGGACGCAAGATGTCAAAGAGCCTTGGCAACGGAATCGACCCGTTAGTAGCTATCGACAGCCACGGAGCAGATGCGATGCGATTCACGTTGGCCAGCATGACAACCGACACACAGGATATTAGAATGCCTGTGGCCCAGATGACACTGCCCGACGGCCGCCAGACCAATACATCTCCCAAGTTCGATCTCGGCAGAAATTTCTGCAACAAGCTCTGGAACGCCTCGCGCTTTGCTATGATGAACCTCGAGGGGATAGACCCGGCAAAATTCGACGCCGACAAAATGGATATTACCGATAAATGGATTCTCTCCCGATTGGCCGGGACGATATCCCAAGTGACCGAGTCCCTGAATGACTTCAAATTCAGCGATCCATTATCTCAGCTATATAAGTTCTTCTGGAACGATTTTTGTGACTGGTATCTTGAATGGGCCAAAC
>Ga0315544_1000648_pt1 | contig 31280 bp, 21 predicted proteins | sample SalMarSW160130MG_2_FD_202543 | JGI IMG/M metagenome (GOLD analysis project Ga0315544, IMG submission 202543) | Salt marsh sediment microbial communities from the Plum Island Ecosystem LTER, Massachusetts, United States - Salt Marsh Sediment SW1601-130 ... | reverse complement strand
TTGTCCATTTAGTGCAGTCTATACTTTTGAGGAAACCACGAGAAGGTTATCGAAAAGACTCTCTCTGGCAAAACCCGATTTTGTCGAAGCCGGTGGGTTCTAGGTATCGTCCCCTTAAGTGGAGCTGGGGTTACAATAGGCAGAACTTTTGAACTCACCTTCAACCTCACTATGTAGCCAACAGCCCTCATCACAGGCAATTGTAGCAATAAGGCATGTAGTCTGCAACTGGCAGTCAGTGATATCACGCCACTGCGTGCCTGATTGGGTAACATTACGCCCAATTGTTTAGTCACATCACGAAAGTGATAAAACGTTCTTGAAACGACCAGTTATCCCTCCTAAGCCGTCATAATGTCCCCAGAAGCTGAATGATGGCCTTGTTGAGCTCCACAATCTTCCTGGCTTCCTCTAGGCTGGGCTCAATATTATGGTGGATAAGTTCGCTTCGTTTATCATGTGCTCTGAGCCAATCCTGCCATAGCTCATTATCCATATCTGCAATTGACCTTGAGCAGTGTTCCTTGAGCAATTCTTTCAAGCGCACTTTTAGCCGCCAGTTGTCCCCGTACGTAAGGAGACCGTCGATATCAGTTGCACTCATTCTGTCACCTAGTTTTCTGTAATAGAACTGTTCAACGTATACCTCGAGCGATAGAAAACTCTCGAGTACTGCCATTTTCACATCTCGTTGATCCAGTGCCACCTCCGCATTTAACTCAAGCAAACGGTAGGGCTCTGGACGTAACCCACGCTCAAGGGATGTCTGAAAAGCATTGATAATTACACCTGGCTTGTTGACAACGGCTGGCCTGATGCCATGCGCGGAGAAGAGGCAAGCATGGTAACCACACTTGTAAGTGAACTTCTCTCCAGTGAATCTTTCTTGTTTCCTAATACTACAATTATCTGAAATTCCGATGCGTATATCCTCAATGAGGAGGTGAGATACACGTTTGATATACCCGTCACCAGTCACCACTCGGTATAGGTCAATCACATAGTTGACGATATCCAGTGTCCGACTGGAAAGCTTCTCAATAATACCACTTTGGTTCTCGTCATCCTTATTGTAAGGATCAAAGCCCCTAGGCACTTTCCAATCAAATTCGGTCGTTAACCGTGTGAAGCGAAAGTAGCCTGTTGGGTCTCTGTCGAACTCTACGTTGTGCCCTTTAAGGCCTTCTACCAATGCTTCAGGAGTGCCAATCCACTCCGTGATAATCTCCGCATTGTTGAGATACACAGTCTTATCAGGAATCACAAGTTCTTCCTTTGTCTCTATTGATCCCTCAGCGCGGTCTGTCCAGACCTTTTCGGGCACTAGTCCGACGAGTTCACCGGTTCCCGGATAGGTGAATACATATCGACAAGGAGGAATGTACAGACAGAAAGGAAGCCGAGCTGCTACCTGTATAACCTCGTCTTGCACCAACGGTTCGCCAGAGACTGCGTAGAAAAGACGAAAGCCGTGCATGAGGGGTCGGGGAGAATCAGTGGAGAAAAAGTTCGTATCCACGGTTAGCCTCCAAGCTCTATAGACTAGTTTCTCTGCCGCTTGTTTTCGTCAGTCTCACATACTGCCTCCGCAATCTGAGGTACCATTCATTCGACAGGAGGTTCATTTAACCCAGTGCAATTATTCTAACATCCCGCTTGGCAATCGCCAAGCGGGATGTGCATCTCCAGTCAACCAAATGAAGAGATCTTTAATCCTTTGGTGACCAGATTGAACGATTCGCTAAATTGTGCAACTAGGTAACAGAACAAGCTTATGTTCAGTCGTGAGCAAAAGGTAAAAAGGAAGGCGGGCTGCCACTTGCCCGATTACAGCTGAGGCTACCCTCACGGGAGGGGGGAGGTACAAAATTTAAAACCCCTGGTACCTCAGTTTCCCCTGGCAGAGCGAACCAGTGAATAGGGGGAATTCAATGGTTATTCACCGTTGATATTCGTAGAATCCCTTCCCTGTCTTGCGTCCCAGCCATCCGGCATTAACCATCCTTTTCAGTAAGGGTGGAGGGACATACTGAGGTTCTTTAAGCTCTTCGTATCTAGCGTTAGCCGCGTTATATATTGTGTCAAGACCAATCAGGTCAGCCAGCTCTAGTGGTCCCATAGGATGGTTTAAACCCAGCTCCACGGCATTATCAATATCCTCTTTGGTGGCAATACCGGCTTCTAGCATACGAATGGCATTAAGGGTAAAGGGAGTTAGCAAACGATTTACAATGAAGCCAGGCGTATCCTTGGCAATGACTGCAGTCTTGCCTAGGGATTCACCGAACTCCTTACTGAGTTTAAGGGTTTCATCGCTGGTAGCTATAGTCCTGACAACCTCCAAAAGTTTCATAACTGGTGCCGGGTTAAAGAAGTGTAGCCCCAGTACTTTATCCAGCCTATTAGTGACGGCTGCAATCTCAATAACACATAGCGAAGAGGTGTTGGTAGACAGAATAGTATGTTTCGGGCAGACTTTATCCAAATCGGAAAATACCTGTTTCTTGACCTCTAGATTCTCCGCTACAGTTTCTATTATTAAGTCGCAGTCAAGGAACTCAGTGATATCGGTGGTTCCTTTAATACACCCCAATATGGTATCCATAAACTGCTGGGATATCTTGCCTTTATCCACACTCCTAGTGAGTAGGCTTTTGATTGATGCCAGCCCCATATTTAGTAGCTCCTCATTGACTTCTGAGACTACCACTTCGTAGCCTGATTGGGCACAGACTTGGGTAATGCCGGCACCCATTATCCCGCAACCAACTACGCCCACCTTCTTAATTTTCACAGCGCTCCTTCATTCGCAAAGTATATTTACTTTGCTCTATAGTCAGCCTTTCTCTTTTCTACGAAGGCCCTAATTCCCTCAGCAAAGTCCTCGGTGGAAACGAGGTATTTCACCAGTTCCTTCTCGATGTGTAGGCCATCTTGTAGTGAAGTGCTCGTGCCCTTGACCATGGCCTGCTTTATCGCCCTCAGGGCTAAAGGACCTAGCTGACACATTCTTTCCGCCCATTTCATCGCCGCAGACATAAGTTCCTGTGCTGGCACAGTCTCATTGACTAAGCCTATCCGGTACGCTTCCTGGGCATCAATAATTTCCCCCCCAGCAGCATCTCAGCCGCTTTTACCCACGGAATCATTCTGGGCAATCTCTGAGTGCCACCCCAGCCAGGCATCAGCCCCAAGGTTGCCTCTGGCGTGCCAAACTGAGCATTCTCCGATGCTATCCTTATATCACAAGTCAGGGCTATCTCTAGGCCACCACCTAGGGCTACACCATTGATAGCGGCGGTGAGCGGCTTCCATATTTCAAGCCCACGCATGGGTGTATCCGGTCGCTCCCAATATTGACCGGGGTGAGCCCGCTGAAAGGAGACCATTTCCTTGATATCAGCCCCGCCACAAAATGCCTTCTCACCGGCACCGGTAATAATGCCAACCCATAAGTTTTGGTCGTTACTAAACTCAAGCATCCTATCATGTAGCTCCCGCATTCCCTCAGCATTCAAGACGTTTCTGGCTTGAGGGCGATTAATAGTGAAGATAGCAATTCTGCCCTGCTTCTTATAAGAAATCATGGGCGGACACTCTCTGTATTATATGGATTCAAATTCAAGCTTACTCACCTCCTAGCTGGTTAGCTTACCACCATCAACTATGATGGTGGTGCCGGTAATATAACTGGCCTTGTCTGAGGCTAAGAACAGCACCACATGAGCTACCTCCTCGGGGTTTCTAAGACGTACAACGCAGGTTTTTTAAACCCGCTCAGCTCTGACCTCCTCATCAGCCCATATTGCCTCTGAGTATCTGGTCTGAATCAGACCAGGAGCAACAGCAATGACACGAATACCATATTGACCAGCTTCGACTAGGGTGGGTTTCTTCTCAAGGCAAAACACTACCACCCAAATAGGCAGCCCTCAGTTCCTTGTTACCCAATAACTCATTGCTAGTTCCTTCAAGAACTATTCTGCCATCTACCAATACATAGCCTCTATCAGCTACGCGTAGGGCAGCGCAAACATTCTGTTCGACTAATATAGCAGAGATACCTCTTTCAAGGAGTCGTCGCATTGTCTCCAGTATCTCCTTTGCCAGCATGGGCGCTAGCCCCATAGTCGGTTCGTCAAGGAGAAGGAACTTTGGCTGCGACATGAGGGCTCGTCCTATCGAAAGCATTTGCTGTTCTCCGCCACTGAGAGTGCCTGCCACTTGATGCTTTCTCTCCTCAAGCCTTGGAAATAGCTCGAAAACCTGCACCAAGGCTTGCTTGAAGTAATTCTTATGGGATCTATCAGAGTGATAACAATAAGCTCCCAGCTCTAAATGTTCCATGGTAGTAAGCCCTGGGAAAATTTGCCTCCCTTCGGGGACGTGGCTAATCCCTTGCCTAACAATCTTTTCAAGCTTTTGTTCAATGTTGACTTAGGAGTTATAATTAAAAAGGCGGGATGCCACTTGCCCGATTACAGCTGAGGCTACCCTCACGGGAGGGGGAGGTACAAAATTTAAACCAGTGGGAAAGAGTTGCGAAACCCCTGGTACCTCAGTTTCCCCTGACAGAGCCCGCCCAGCGATTTGATATATCACACTGTCTTTACAGTTTGCTAAATCCTTTGCCTGCAATGACTTTAATTCTTGTTCAATGCTATCGACACCTAGTGATAGGTGATGTATGCCCCCACCTCGCCCTTTCAGAAATTTGGCAATGCTACCTTTAGGGCTTATTGACTCAATCAGCTCCAAAATTGCGTCGCCATGGAGAGTTTTTTCTTTGATCAGGGTCTTTACCTTGGCTTCAGGATTGCATACCACGTCACAGCTTCGAGGGCATTATGCGCCTATCCTTCTATATTACGTCCTTTACCGCAAGTTCGGCAATCTCCTCCGAACTGTAACCACAGATTTCCTCTAGTATTTCCATAGTATGCTCACCAAGCTCTGGAGCGAGGTACTTTAGATGTGTTGGCGTCTGGTTAAAAGTTATGGTTTGTCCGGGAACCTTTAGCTTACCCAAAACGGGGTGCTCGATATCAACAAGGTATTCATTTTCTAGAACCTGTGGTTCTTCCGCCAGGTCTTCAATTCTGTTAACCTTGCAATTATTAATATCCCCTTGATCCAAGATGCGACACCACTCCTCGCTGGTCCGAGTTGCGAACTGCTGGTCAAAAATCTCAATAAGTTCCTTCCGATTCTCCCTTCTTTTATCCATGTCAGAGAACCTGGAATCATCTACTAGCTCAGGCTTACCGATTATTCTGCAAAAATCAGCCCAGTATCTATCAGATTGAAGGACTGCAAGAGCAATCCACTTGCCATCCTTACATTCGTATAAATTCCATAACGGATTTCCGGCATCCAACCTTTTGGGGCGGGGCACACTTTTGTTACCGACTTGGGCAACAGCCAAAACCAATCCTTGTAAGGTCAACAAACTACCAAGTTGGGAGACACTCACTCTTTGCCCCGTTCCTTCTTTTTCTCTCACTAATAGAGCTGCTAGGATACCCTGTACCAGCATTATTGATGCTATCTGGTCCCCTACTCCAGTGCTAACTACAATTGGGGGCATCCATTCTTCACCGCTGGCTAAGGCTATCCCACTCATTGCTTGAGCAGTCATGTCATAAGCCGGTTTGAGACTCGCCGGGCCTTTTTCACCAAATCCAGACAAGAATCCATATATCAGTTGACGATTGTGCTTTGAGAGAGTTTCGTAATCTATGCCAAGCTTAGCATGGCTATTTGAGCGAAAGTTTGTAACGAAAATATCTGATTTTTCTACCAATTTCCATAAAACTTGGCGCCCCTCCAAGATGTTAAGGTTGAGAGCGATGCTCTTCTTATTATGGTTGTAATGTTCAAATAGGGCATGGCGCCCTTGTTTGAGTTGCATAGGAACACCCAAAAAATGTGTAAGCCCCCGGAGAGATTCACCCTCTGGAGGTTCTACCTTTATAACCTCAGCGCCAAGGTCGCCCAATAACATGCCAGTTACCGGACCAGCCTGTACTTGCGCACATTCAATTACTCGTATTCCTTCAAGCGGCTCCATTATTTTCTCCAAAGCTTTTTTTGTCGTTTTCAAAGCTTTTTCCCACTGGTTTAAACATTTGCCGTGCTTCTTATTCGGCGCTCTTGATTTCTGACTGGGCGCGCTTTTCCACTTCAGCCTTAATATAATCTATGATTTCAGCTACAGGAGTACCTGGTAGGAAAACCTCATCAATCCCTCTCTTTTTCAGTTCTTCCACATCCTGGCGCGGTATCATCCCACCCCCAATGAACAGAATATGCTTGGCTTCTTTCTCGTCCAATAATTTTCTGACTTTGATGAATGTCCCCATGTGATTACCATCAAGCTGACTGATACCAAGGACATCTACGTCCTCACTAATCGCCTCGGATACAATCTCTTCCGGACTAATATAAAGACCAGCGAAAATAACCTCCATCCCGGCATCCTTAAACGACCTAGCGAGGGTAATTATTCCCACCGTATGTGCGTCAGTGCCACCTTTTGCTAAAAGCACCCTTATATTTTTCTTGCTTTGCTTTGGTTCTGTCATATTGATATCCCTCCGGATTGTCAATCAAAGCTTACCTCAACATTAAGGTCAAGTGTGGAACAGCGTTGTGGTTATAATTGCCCCATACCTCCTTAAGTGCTCGGTTTATCTCCGCAGCCGTGCAATACGCTTCGACAGCTTCGATCAGGAAGGCTATGAGGTTTTGTTTCCCCTGTGCTGCCTTTTTAAGGTTGTCCAGAGCTTCATTGACCCTACTCTGGTTCCTGGTTGCTCTGACTTCTTTAAGCCTTTTCACCAGCTTATCCCATCCTTGTGGGTCGGGTATTTGTTCCTGGTACGGAAGCTGGGATTTCTGATCACTTATGAAGGCATCTTCCTCCACTACTATTCTTGTTCCCTTTATTCGTTCAGCCTGCTCTCTCAGGACGTTTCGCTCAATTTGCCGGAGATAAAAGCCTCTCCTTATTGCCCCCAATGCACCACCCATACCTTCAATTTCCCTGAGTAGCTTCAAGGTCTCCTCCTCAATCTGGTTGGTCAGTGACTCAACATAGTATGAGCCGGCTAGTGGATCAATGGTATTCGTTACGCCACTCTCATAAGCGATTATCTGGTGCGTCCTTACCGAGAGATATTGAGCGTAGTCAGTAGGCGTTCCCAAAGGCTCGTCAAAGGTCGTAATATGAAGAGACTGAACACCACCTAAAACCGCGGAAAGGCCCTGGAGAGCAGCTCTTATCACGTTGAGCTCGGGCATTCTGGCACTAGTCGTTCTACCTTCCGTTTGTACGTGGATTTTCATGCGCCAGGACTCTGGGTTCTTGGCACCGAACCTTTCCCGCATTAGCCTTGCCCATATTCTTCGTGCCGCCCTAAGTTTAGCTACATTTTCCAGCAAGTCATTGTGAACACCGAAATAGAAAGGGAACCTCGGAGCTATGTCATCAATCATAAGTCCTCTTTCCAGGCATGCCTCGATATAAGTGATAGCGTCAGCAAAACCGAAGGCTAACTCCTGAATCTGTGTAAGCCCGGCTTCCGCTCGGTTGTATGCCGACAAACTTGTGAAATTCCATTGGGGCATATGTTTCTTGCAGAACTCAGCCGTGTCAACGAAGAGCCTCAGGTTATGCTCCGGAGGAAAAGTATCAACCATGATGGCATAGTACAGCTGAAGCGGGTCGTTTTCACAATTACCCGTGAGTTTGTCTGGTGATACCCCCTGCTTTTTGGCTATGGCAATGTAAAACGCTAGTTCGCGCTGAACCATGTGGATATCGTTAAGACTGGTGCTAACCCTATCAAGGGATATGCCATCAAACATTATTTCCCAGTCTTTTAGCGAACAGGCGCAGTAGCCAGAATGACCTAATTGTCCCCCGTATAGCTCTGCAAATGAGGCATCGTCCGGGTCAACATCACTTTGCATCCATGTCCAGTTTGCGCCAAGAGATAGCCCGGTGGCTCCCGTCGCCAAGATGTTCTTAAACTGGGCGTTTGTTTCTTCAGGAGAGGGCCTCCCAGTTTCTGGCCTAAATGTCCAAGGTCTTGCCCGATACATTGTAGGGTAGACTCCGCGCGTAAATGGGTATTGCCCCGGGAAATTTAGGTCTCTTAAATAATCGACACCTGAAACGTCGACCGGCGTATATATCCTCTTGATGGGGATACCAGAGTGAGAAAAAAACTGGTCATATCTTTCTGGCACCTGTGAAAGAAACTCTCTAACCGGACCTTGCTCCCATTCCTCCTCCCGTTTCTTAATCTCCTTGTAATTAATGTTGTCTGCCATTTTTAACTTCCCTCCTAATCCTGTTATGCAAACCTCAATCCAGCGAATCTACACTTGTCGCACGATTCTTTGTCAATTTTATCCCACTGTAAAATCTGCATTACTCCTCTTATCAATCACTGCGTTCAATCTTTCCGTAATTTCTCTTGATTAGTCTGCCTTGCCCTTTTTCATGCCGGTGAACCTTTCCCTAGAGCCGAATGATACACAGGCAGCATTAGCTTCTTCCCTAAAAACATCGTCCAAGCTAGCGCTAAGGCCGTTATATATCGAAGCTCTGGTGAGGGCTAAGGAAAGAGGATAGTTACTGGCTATTTTCTCTGCCATTTCCATAGTCACCTCATCCAGCTTTTTTGTAGGTACAACCTTATTCACAAGTCCCCATTCCGCAGCTTTATCAGCATCGACAAATTCACTTGTGAAGAAAAGCTCCATAGCTCTGCCAAGTCCAATAACCGCTGGAAGTAATTTGGTGCCTGCTGTCGTCACTGTTGCCCCTACACTTGTCTCGGGAAAACCAAACTTGGTTCCTACAGCAGCTATCCTGATGTCGCAATTCAAAGCAAACTCACATCCAGCTCCCAATGCATAACCCCTAATGGCTCCGATAATAGGCTTGTCAAATGCCGCCATAATCCGCCCGACCTCTTGAAAACGAATCGTATGTTGCCGATGCTGCTCTATAGTTCTCTCTATCACAGACTCTTTGAGGTCTAAACCTGCGCAGAAAGACCTTCCCTCACCTTTTATAACAAGTACCCTGCTTTCCGCATCATCTTTAGCTTCGTTAAGAGCATCTATGAGATCCTCAATCAATTCATCATTAACCGCGTTAAGTACCTGAGGTCTGTTGAATTTGATAATTCCAATATTCCCTTTCCGTTCGTATAGCACTGTTCCCGCCATTTCCACCTCCTGTATAGCTTGTTTTTTATCTTTTGTCCTTATCTGGAGTTTAAAGACAGTTCGCTTTATCTAACTTTCAAAAATTAAGCAATGGCAAGCAGTTTTGCAGCATTACCGCCCATAATGTCACTGATTTCTTCCTCAGTGAAATCAATTCCTACTTCTTTTGCTAACTTTGGAGCGTCTTTGATCACATTTGTCCAAGCAGCATGATTTAGACGGCGTACCTGCCTCATTGCCGGCCAATCACTACCAAATAACACCCTAGAGCACCCTGCTATGTTTATTAATGTTCTCAACCGATAATAAAATTCCTGTTTGGACAGGTTAAGGTATGGAGTTTGCCACCAAGCAATGTCAACATATAAGTTCAGCTTATTACTGGTAATCATCGCTGCTTCTTCCCACCAACATCCCGCAGCATGTGCCATGATTATTGGAAGATCGGGAAAATCATTAGCTACCTCATCAAGGAAAATGGGCTGGGCATACTTGCTGTACCAGGGATATACTTCGGGCCCCGTGTGGATCAAAACAATTAAACCCAATTCCTGGCATTTCTCATATAGCCGGTAAGTACACGGTTCATTAGGATAAAAGCCAACAGCCGGATGAAGCTTAAGTCCCTTAATGTTCCATTCTTTAACTGCCCTTTCCAAGAAGCTTGCTGCGTCTGGTCTACGAGGGTCTACTCCGGCAAAAGTGATGAGACGGTCTGGATGCTTTTCTACTGCACTGGTATACATTCTATGCTGCTTTTCAAGAGAGACTGTATCTCCAGTCCCACCCCCGGTAATGTAGTCAATTGGCAGAATTACAGACTTATTAATGCCGGCCTCATCCATATCTTTAACCAACATATCACCTGTAGGATCCATCCATCCTGGCAATCTCTCTTTAATTTCTTCTTCCAGTCTGCCGGCAAGTGAAGCTGAAACTTTAACAAAAGAATCCCACCATGAGCTTGAAGGTATGTCCTCCCGCCATAAATGACAATGAATATCAATTATCATGTTTAAGAAGTTCCTTTCCTAGAATACAGCCTCTCATTACTTTACACACTCTATAGTTACTCTAAGACACTTTCACTCTGAATTACTACACTTTTTGTTGTGGTGTCCTATCATACTTGTTACACTCCTTTCTGTGGTAAGGATACCAGAGGTAGGTATATACTGCCCCTTGCCACGGAATAACGGATAAAGAAATTACCCATTACCGTTCCGGCTCCAATCGTCCCACCAACTACTAGAGAATGAAGCTCGGAAAGCTATTATCTATTCAACTAAATGCCCTAACCCTAGTTTCTGCAGGGTGCCCAGCAACGGCTTTCCTGTATCTGGATCCCAGCCCATCTGCTGATAATAGTTACGTCTTATCGTATCCCAATGTGGCATAACCGAGATGCCTTTATGAGGCCCATCTGCGGGGGCTGAGCCCAGCCGGATTGATGGTGCCTCCATCTCCTTGGTTAACCCGTGCCGGAAGCTAAAGAGACGCAGTAAATTTACGGCACGCAGGCCTTGCTGCATGGCTTCTGAAATATCAAAGTCCCAGCCAGTAATTGCATTGAGGGCATCAATGGTAAGCTGAAAGCTATTTATACAGAAGCCGCATACGCCCAGACTATCATCAAACTGCCTCCTGCCATTAAACTTAGCAAGTTGATTTGTAACGGTTATGGGGTCATACTCGTCTATACCTAGAGGTGGCAGCCCGACTTGCTCCCATTGTGGATGACGTGCTGTTGACTCGGTAGTACTGGTATTACTAACACAGGTGTCAATCAACTCATACCACTTGCCGCGGTGGTCTGAGCCCCTGGGTGTTCCTCCCTTCAGAGTATAGACTCCCATCGTGAGGGCTTCTCCACCAATATGTTCGGCTACTCGTTTCGTCCCCTCAGCAAGCAGGTCGCCGATTCCTTTACGCTTGGCTGTACGTTTTAATAGTTCTGCGGTTGCCTCCGCATTACCCCAGTTCATCTCCAGTCCGTCCAAATTGTCCTTACTCAGCAATCCTTTTTCATAGCACTCCATCACAAGGCCAACCAGCCAGCCGGCTTCGTTAGCGTCTATTCCCAAATTATCAACCAAGTTAGCCAGCATGATACAAGCCCCTGGGTCAGTTTGACCGATGGCTGAACTCATGGCAGCGGTTGGCTCATAATCAGGCTCCTCCCCCCCAAAACCGGTATAGGGTCCCTCAGTAACTTTCATCAGGTGGCAGTGATTAAACCGGCACGCCCAGCAAGGCTGAAGCTTTGTTTCAAAATGTGTCCGTAGCCACTCTCCCGTGAATCTAGCCACCTCCGGGAAAATCGTGGTAGTATAGTTTTTCACCGGCAATTGTCCCCAATCCGCGAGAAACTGGTACCATGCACCCGTTCCCCACTTTGAGAATGCTTTCCCATCACCGAGAGTATTGAGCTTATTATCTTCCCAGAGTGCTTCCACCACCTTCTTTAACCGCGCTTCATCCCTAACCAGTGCTTTTCCCTTACCTCTGGCAGCAACAATAGCTTTGAGCTTCTTCGCCCCCATAACCGCGCCAGCCCCTCCCTTTGATGCCACATGACCACGGTCACCCACCAAACAAGCGAATCTTACCAGGTTCTCTCCCCCTGGTCCGATTGAAAAGACGCTACAATTCTTCCCCAACTCCTGCTTAATAGCGTCCTCTGTCTCCCATGTACCTTTACCGACTAGATGACTAGCATCCCGCAGTTCGGCGGTTCCATCGTGGATATAGATAAAGCTCCACTTACTGGCCGCACCCTTCACTACCATCCCATCGTATCCCGAGAGCTTCATAAAGGCACCGAAGAAACCGTTGGCCTGGGTTGCAATTGATAAGTTGGTCATTGGCCCCTTAGTGACCACTGCAATGGTTCCAGAACCACCAACTCGCGTGCCGCCAAGAGGTCCTGAAAAAAACATTACCCGGTTAGCCGGGTCTGCCCAGTCTACCCCTAGCATTACCTCATCATAAAGGTATTTAGCTCCAAGTCCAGTGCCACCTAGATAATCCCTGAGTGTTGTGTTGTCTAAGTGCTCATCGCTGATGCGTTGGTCAGTCAGGCTAACCCGCAATATTTTCCCCGTATAGCCTCCGGCAGTGCCCTGTGGTATCATATTTCCTACTTTTCTCCTTCTCCACCTTTTTACAATAGTTCTTGTTGCGTTGCTCTCCTTTAGCTTGGAAGAGAGGTCGGTTGATTTAGGGGGCCAGTGGGAGTCTTCTTCCTCTATCTGGTTACCTTTCGCATTGCTCTAGCTCCTTCCACAGATAACATCTCAACGTATCCTGCCCTCACCATATTTAGCGCCTCTCGTATCAGCCCTTTAATAATAGTTTGGGCTTATTGAAATAAACGAATCAGGGTAAGGGACAGTTCAGGAACATAGGTGGTAATAGCTAGTACCGGCAAATATGCAAAAACTATAAAATAAAGAGTTGGACGAATATATTCTGACAAAGGCACATCCCCGACAACTGACCCCGCCAAATAAAGTATCGGAGCTACCGGTGGCGTAATGACACCCAAGGACAGATTTATCACGGCAATAGCCGCGAAATGGAATGGGTCAACTCCGATACTTTTGGCAACGGGTAACAGGATGATGGCGGCAAGAATAAGGCCTGAGATATCATCCATCAACATGCCCATAAACAACAGGATTACATTCAGCAACGCTAGTATGACGTATTTATTGTCAGATATCTGTAACATTAATGCCAACAATCGATCAGGCAGCTGCTCTATAACTATAACTTGGCTCATTACAAAAAAGAAGAAAAAGATGATGAAGATAGACCCGGTAGTCACGGCCGCTCCCAAAAACGCACTACCAACTCCTTTAATATTCAGGCTGCGGTAAATGAAAAGGCCAACGAATAAGCAATATAATGCTCCAACACCAGCGGCCTCCGTTGGGCTAAGGATACCTCCATAAATCCCACCCAAAATAATGACAGGCATCAGCAGAGAAAAAGTGGCTTTTCGCCCAGACATTGCGAAGTCTTTAACCTGTTCAACAAAACCAACCTTTGGCATAACTCTTATACTTGCTAACCGACGGGTCATAACCAAATTGACCACTATTAACAAAATCACAAGACACACGCCTGGTATAAAAGTGCCCAGGAACAGAAGCCCAATAGGCATCTTAGACGTCACCCCAAAGATTATCATGGCAATACTTGGCGGTATAATCATTGATAAGGGGGCAGAAGACGCTATCAGCGCGGTGACGAAACCTCGCGGATAGCCTTCCTTTTCCATCTCAGGGGCAGTAATAGCGCCCAGAGCGCCTATCGCTGCAGTGGCACTGCCTGATATGGCACCAAATATACCGTTGGCGACGACGAGCGATGCTCCCAACCCACCTTTTATTCGTCCAACAACAGAATTGGCAAACCGGAAGAGCCGTGCCGCCATTCCGCTATCACTCATCAAGACACCGCAGATTATATACAGGGGGAGAGCCACCAAGGCAAATCCCTGGAGATATTTGAATGAGGCCGGCATATAGTGCCTCACGTCCAGTCCCAGCCAGAATATCAAAATAAAGGAGCCGAGGCCGAAAGCAAAGACTACCGGCAGGCCGGCCAACATGAGCACCATGACCATAATGATGACCAGAATTAAAGGGATCAGCGGGTCCATTGCTTCCCCCTCCTCTTTGCATGCTTTACAATAGCATTCTGCACACTCTTCACCAGCTCAACTAGAAGATATATAGTTAGTATTGCCATTCCTACCACCATGCTCATCACGCTGAAGGAAAAGGGCCAACCTAATGTTACTGTACGTACATGAGCAGAGAATGTCCAAGCGAGGTAGTTAAACGCCCAGTAGCAAGTAATAGCACAGACGCAAAAACCTATAAATGGAAACAGAATCCCAACAATATCCCTGATTACTGACTCCTCACTCTTCATGAAAAAGTCAAGGGCTTGACTTCTGACATACTTACCCTTGCAAGATGCGTAGCTGGCTGCCATAAAGTAAAACCAGGCCGCAGTCATCAGGATAATCTCCTCTGTTCCAAAGAATTTCACCTGGACAACATACCGAAGCAGCACCATAGTAACTACGCCTAATATAAGACCAAGGGCGCTGAGAATAATTAATACCTGTTGGGCTCTACTAAGAACCAGCGAGGCGATTGATAGTACCCTCGTTATCAGTCTGCGGTCAGCCGAGGTAGAAGAATCAACCTTGCTGAGCAACACCTTCCTCCTTCTAGTTAATACTCACTAACTAACGCTCTTCCCCACCCAAGGGGGGTAGTAGGCAGCCAACAGGTCTTTAAGTCAGCTTCGCCACCACTACCCCCGTCAGCCAAGCCAGAAAATACCAGGAGTGTTTTGGTTTTGTCAAACTTGCATACTGCTAAAGTTTGGGCCTAAGGAATAGGTGGAGCATTTTCGCGAATTCTATCCATAATTTCTTCGCCAAACGCTTGCTCTGCAACTCCTCCTGGTGCCCACAGCGCATCGCGCATGAGTTGCATATTCAACGTTAACTGCGCTGGAGTGAGCTCCACCCATTCAACACCTTCATCTATTAACCTCTGCTTCTCCTGCTCGTCATAAGCTTTTGCCCTTGCCCAGATGGTTTCCTCCAATATGTCTACAGCCTTCTCGATAGCCTCTTGGTCTTCGGATGACATGGAATTCCACAGGTCAAGGTTCATCACAAGTATGGAAGGGTAGAAAGCATAGCGGTAGTTGTACACATAGTGTAGGACATCACGCATGGCATAGATTTCATCGGGATAGGCGGTAGCCCGCATACTAACCATGCCGGTTTGAAGCGCAGTGTGAAGCTCGGAAAAGGGTATGGTAACCGGCGAGAACCCCACAGCCTCCATCGCAGTTATCTCAAGTGCTATTGGCGGTACTCTTATCTTCATGCCGCTAACACTGTCCGGTTCTGGAGTTATTGGATCCTTGGTGCCGATTACCACAAAGCAATCTGGTTTGATCATCACTAGCTTCAAATTGGCTTCTTCGCAGACGTCAGAATACACGTCGTACAGCCACTTACCTCGCCCCCAAGCCGCCTCGGCTTGCTCCCAGCTGAAGACCATGGTAGGTAAAAACGTCAGTTCAAGTTTGGGGTCAAGAGAAGAGCTGCCCCAAGCCAGAGCAAAGTCTTGGGTACCTCTTGCCGTCGCTTCTAGTTGCGCCGTCCAGTCTCCAAGCAAATCTCCAGCATAGTGTGTCAGTTTCAATCTCCCGTCGGAATACTGATCAACCAATGATACAAATTCCTCCACCATGTCATAGTGTAAACCTTCACTATAGATCTGGCCAATCTTCAATACCATCTGGGGTGCTTCCTCTTCCTCCGGTGGCGCTTCTTCCTCTTCTTCAGACGGACAGCCGAGAGCAACCAGGCTGATGGCTAACAATAGTGCTAACGGTATTAGCAACAGCTTCTTTCTCATTGTATAAAACTCCTTCTTTAGATTTTAGTCTGCTAAGATTACCCTGCTACCTCATCTCTCACCCCCTTTTTCAAAGACTTATTAGAAGCTCCTTGGACATGCTGACTTAGGCATGTCACCATCTTCGCCGCTCTACTGTGGACACTTGAATTCAACAACAAAAAAGATAAAGTTAACCTAATGGTTAGTTATCCCAAGTATAAGAGTAACCTCCAATCCTGTCAAGACCCCTAATTCAACGACAAACAAGATAAAGTTAACCTAATGGTTAGTTATCCCAAGTATAAGAGTAACCTCTAACCCTGTCAAGCCCCCTATGAAAGCTTTTTCCTGCAATTCCTGTAAACTAACCGAAAATTAACCTACGGTATTTCTAAGTCATTGCTCGTCACCTCCCTTTTCAAAGACTTATTAGAAGCTCCTTGGACATGCTGACTTAGGCATGTCACCATCTTCGCCGCTCTGCCGTGGACACTTAAATTCAGCAACAAACAAGATAAAGTCCCGGCAAGAGGAAACTTTTTTGCTGAGGGTTTGTTACTACAAAGGCTTGTGGTTCCTCAACAAAGCATTAGTTGCTTATAAAATTGACCGCGATACACGCGAGAAGGTAAAATGTTTTGGGGATAATTCTCACAGGCTACGTGACTCAGCCCTAGAAAAATCGGTTCAATACCCGGGGATGAGTAAGAGTCATCCTGACAAAGGTAAAACACTATTATGCGCGCCTCCAGATTGTTCATGCCAACTTTAAGGCAAGAAACAAGGGAAGCCGAACCCTCAAGCGATAAGTTGTTGGTTCGTGGGGGCTTCATGCGCCAAGTTTCTTCTAACTTCTATTTATACCTACCACTAGGCTATCGGGTCCTGCACAAAATTGCAAACATTATACGAGAAGAGATGAAAAATGCCGGAGGACAAGAGCTATTATTACCGACTATTCAGCCCTCTGAATTCTTTGGGTCTAGCTGCCTTTCAGATGAAAATGCAAATCAGCTGAAGCGGTACAAATATAATAAGAACGCAGATTTGTGCCTTAGTTCAACAAATGAGGAGTTGGTTGCTTACTTTGTTGGCCGAGAATTGAACTCATACAGACAATTACCGCTACGGCTGTACCATATCCAGCCCAGATTTCGCAGCGACCGTACCCCACAAGGCGGGAATATGCGTATGCGCGGATTTCTTGCCAAAGGTATGTATAGCTTTGATAGAGACGAGGCTGGACTTAACGAGAGTTATAAACAAATGAGCGAAGCTTATTACCGCATCTTCCAGCGGTGTGGGCTGGAGACTATATTGGTAGACGCAGGAGAAGGAGATAACGGTAATCTATGTACACAGGACTTTGTGGTTGCTGCGGAATCTGGTGAAGACGTCTTCTTACTCTGCGAAAAGTGCGGATATGTTGCTCACCGCGAGTATGCGCAACACAGCGTGTCGAAAATAGACAGGCTCGTGGCAGAACAGTTACCCTTGACAAAGGTGAATGCACCAGGCGTGAAGACCGTGCAAGAGACCATTGCACTACTCGGCATCTCGCCTCAACAATTAGTTAAAACCCTCATGTATGTTGCGGACGGTGATAAACTTGTGGCAGTGGTAATTCGTGGTGATCATCAGTTAAATGAAATAAAACTAAGAAAAGTATTGAAGTGTAAGCACTTGGCAATGGCGACAGCTGAGACAGTACAAAAGGCTACTTCAACTGGTCTGGGATTCTTAGGCCCGGTTGGCTTGGAGAACATCGAGCTGATAATTGATAATGATGTGCAACAAATGGCCAACTTTGTGGCCGGTGCGAATGAAAATGACGCACATCTCATCAACATAAACATAGGCAGAGATTTCCATTTTGACCGTGTAGCAACTCTACGCTTCACTGAACCGGGTGACAGTTGCCCATGTTGTCAGAACAGGCTGAAGACGATCCATGGCATCGAAGTTGGTCAGATTAGCAAGCTCGGCACTAAGTATACTGAAGCAATGCAAACGACATTCCTTGATAAAAAAGGATGGAAACAAGTTGCCATTATGGGCAGCTATCATATTAACATCAGCAATACAATGTCTGCTATAGCCGAAAGACACCATGACCAAGCAGGTATTATTTGGCCGGTGGCTGTTGCTCCTTATATTACAGCCATCTTGCTCCTCTCTGACAAAAACAAAACACTGATTCAAATTGCAGAGACAATTTATCACGACCTGTCTGGAAAAGGTTACGATGTCTTGTTTGATGACCGTAGTGAACGTGCCGGGGTCAAATTCAATGATGCGGACCTCGTTGGAATCCCTATACATATTGTGATTGGGGAAAATGCCGAAACAGGAGAAGTAGAGATAAGATTGCGTCGAAATAAAGCAAAAATTTGCGCGAAAATTGAAGAAGTATCTGCAAAAATCGGTTGGATGGCAGCACTAGCGTCTAATGGCAAGGGTCTTGGTGAAGCGAAACGATAATATTAATAATATTCAATGAAGAGCGTTAAAGACGCTCACTATTCTTGGGTTGAGAAGTTAGGTTGACTCTGCTAAAATTAATTTTAGCTAACCGTTTGGTTTACTTTACTCACATGGATGTTAGCCAAAAATTAATCGGGATGAGAAGCGAGTAGGCAAAATGGCAAAAGCAAATAAAACTCCGAGAGAGCCAAGGGAAGACACAGATTACAGGGAGAGTCGTAGATTGCGACAAAGCGAAAAAATACGCTCTGCTGCTGCACGTCTATTTCGCCAGAAAACCTACTTGGGAACAACTATTAATGACATAGCGGAGGCAGCTGACGTAAATAAGGCCATGATCTATTACTACTTCAAGAATAAGGAAGACATTCTATTTGAAGTTCTCTCAAGAATGAATCAGGAAATCTGGGAACGAGCTTTGCCTATTGCCCAGTCCGATTCACTACCTGAAGAGAAACTGAAGGCGCTTGTAATGAACCATGTTACATGGCAGATGTCTCAAATTGATATTCTGTTAGTGGGTGACCGGGAGAAGATACACTTATCGCCGAGAGCAATGTTAGACTACATCCATATGAGGGATCGCTACGAACTGATTTTCCAGGAAGTTATCACAGACGGTGCTGCTCAAGGAGCCTTTCGAAGTATAGATCCTAAACTGGGCTCTATGTTTATTTTGGGTTTCTTGAACTCAATGATCCATTGGTTCAAAGTCGGCGGGAAATTTACCGCTGACGAAATTGCGTCAGAAGCTTGTACTTGTGTGTCTGGGATGCTAAGCAAAGACAAAACATAAAGACGGCTGATGGGGTGCTCCCATTTTTAGTACCACCTACAATGAGAGACTCTCTGCCTTTACCCTTGATTGTCCGGTCTTTTCTGCTTGATTCTTTTCGTAGTATCTTCTGGCAAACTCGGCTTTCTAATCTCACAGAATGTGGACAATCTTCACCTTAAATCAGGGGTACGCCCTGATTTGCTCGCCGAACTCCACGGCAATGTAACAAAATTGCGGTGCCAAGGCTGTGGATTCAAATGCGATAGCTTCCCTGATCTGGTTACCTGTCCTATCTGCGGGGGAAAGTTCACTTCCAGCGTAGTGAATTTTGGCGACCCCCTGCCTGAAAAAGAACTGGAAGAGGCTGCATGGAACTCGCGGCGCTGTGACCTTTTTATCGTGGTCGGCTCCAGTCTGGTGGTCTATCCTGCCGCTGATATGCCCAGAATCGCTCTTGAATCTGGCTCCAGGCTGGTAATTATTAACTGGGAGGAAACGCCTCTTGACGGTAGGTGTCACCCGCGGTTCAGGGAGGAGGCAGGGGAGGTGTTACCAAGGGCAGTAGCTGTCCTGAAGGAGATTGCTAGCCTGTGAATTGCCACAGCGCCTCTAATCTTAATAGTAAAATATAGGAGTGGCTTAACTCAAGCATAGCTTTAGCTAGGTGTTTGTACAAAAGAGAAGATTGTTGTGTAGGCCAAGTCTCGTCAACGTAAACCTCCGATTAGCCATCCGTTATACCCGGCCCAGTGCGGGCAACTGCATAAAAAGTGCCGCTCAACTGTGTCCGAGCTTCACTAGACTAGCGCGAAGATCTTCTCAAAGTTCTACCTTCTACCCCGTTTGGCTCTAGATTCGAAAATCTTGCAACGGTTCCCTTTTTGTGCTGGAGACACTTAGCGGCAATGAGGAAAGCGAACGGCTACAAGGGTGCACAAAACGTCAGAATGTGACTTCAATATCTCCCTTTGTTATCCACGATGAACGGGTTAAACTTTAACGGCTTGTGGCAGAGAGGACATTCAGATAGCAGCTTAGGTTCATTCCAGGCTTCATCAGGTAACTCAAGGCAGGGAGACTGTTTAGAAGATAGCTTGGCATTACGATTGATAGCCTTTATGACATCCAGAATTTCATTTGGAACAGGAAAGCGCCGCCTGCACCACTGGCATGCCGTTGTAACATCATCATCCCAGCGACCATCAGCTCCCATTTCTCCATATAACCAGATGCGAACAGGGGTTACAAATGGTGGTTCCGTGGGCAAATTGATAGGGTGCAAGGCAATGACCTCGCCCAAAAAAGTACTAAACACAATATCACCGCTTGCTCCAACCTCCGATACAGAATTTATCGAGTTTCTCGCCTGGTAAACAGCTAAACAATTTCTCCTCTCCAGGTCCCATAATCGTAGTGTACCGCCTACACTTGTAGAAATAAACCTCTTCCCATCCGATGTGATGTTTACGCTCCCGACCAAACCTGCGAACTCCTCAAAGACTTGGAGACTTTTCCCGCTTTCTAGATCCCACTCTCGCAAGGTCTCTTTCGTATCTCTCGCGAAAGCCTTCCTTCCTTCCGGGGTGATGCTCAAGCTACCAACCTCATCTTTTTTTGTAAGCCCTTCGAGAATTCTGATGCACTTTCCATTCTCTATGTCCCATACCCGCACGGATACATCATCGTAGGCAGCGAATGAATCGCTACTAAATTTATCCCTATTTGCCGTCGAGACAACTCTCTTTCCGTCAGGTGTAACACTCACATTGGTGATAGGACCTGTGTGCCCTTCTAAGGTTCGAAGGCATGCACCACTCTCTAAATCCCACACCCGCATAAAGAGGCCGCATCCTGAAACGACTCTCCTCCCGTCCGGGGTGATGCACAAGGTGTTAATCCATTCTTGGTGCCCCTCGAAGGTTTTAAGGCATTTACCACTCTCCATATCAAATACCGGTATACTCAAGAGTTGGCCCGAAATAGCCCTCTTTCCGTCCGGGGTAATGCGAAAGTTGTTGTCGTATATTTCTTGCCCTGTAAATGTTTGCAGGCATTTTCCGCTTTCCAAATCCCACAACAACAAGGTCTCGTTTATACCTTTCGAAACAACCTTCTTTCCGTCCGATGTGATTGTAGCGCTACTACCCCATTTGTTATCTCTATCGAGGGTTTTAAGGCATTCACCTCTCTCCAAATCCCACACCCGCAGGGTCCTGTCTGCACTCGCTGAAACAGCTCTCTTTCCATCTGGTGTGATACACACGCGGTAAATCTGATATGTGTGCCCCTCGAGAATCCGGAGGCATTTTCCGCTCTCTAAATCCCAGAGCCGCACAGACTTGTCCTTGCTTGCCGAAACAGCCAATTTCCCGTCCAGGGTTATGCTTACATCGTAAACTTCATCCGTGTGTCCCTTAAGGGTTTTCAAACATTCTCCACTGTCCAGGTCCCATACCCGTAGAGTTTTATCAGTATTTACTGAAATAGCCTTCTTTCCATCCGGCGTTATGTCCACTCTAACACCAACCCATTTTTCCGACCACTTGATAGTTTTAAGGCATTTTCCACTCTCCAAATCCCACACTCGCAGGGACTTATCCTTGCTTACCGAAACAGCCTTCTTCCCGTCCGGTGTGATACTCACACCGGAAACACCTTCCGTGTGCCCCTCAAGAAGGCTGACGCATTCTTCACTTTCCAAATTCCATACACCTAGATATTTATCTTCACCTAAAATAGCCCTCGTTCCGTCTGGGGTAATGTTTAAGCTATTATTAATACCTACGCTCTGTTTGATGGTTCGGAGGCAATTCCCACTCTCTAGGTCCCACACCCGCAGAGTTCTACTTGCGTTCGCCGTGACGGCCATTTTCCCGTCTGGGGTGATACGCACATTATAGCCATCATTTATATCTATTTTGATGGTTTTAAGGCATTCGCCGCTCTCCAAGTCCCACACCCGCAGGGTATTATCGTTACCCCCGGAGGCGGCCTTTTTCCCATCCGGAGTAATACTCAAGCTAAAAACATGGTCTGTATGCTCCGCGAGAGTACGAAGAAGGGCAGGATGAGGATTGAAGTCGGGTCGCTGATTAGTATGCTGCAGAAGTAGGATGTCACTTACCCCAGCCTTGATAATTGCTTCCGCTGCACTGGCAACGGGACCGGAGTTTGCTGAATTGTAGGTTTGCTGCAAGACAAAACCTGGGTGAGAGGCGAACTTCACCAAGGCATGGCTTTCAGAGTTCACAAACTGGGAAAAAGCGCGTATCCGGTCGAGACGGGTAGGATTGTTAGTAACCCTTTTGGTGTCTTCTTTAATTTCTTCTTCTGACCAGGGTCTTACCGAAGGCATAATATCCAGATGTTTAATCTTACCTTTAGTGTATGTAATCAGGTCTTCGGTGTATTTCTTGACTCTTGCTTCGTGTTTTATATCTTTCTGGCTTTCCTGCTGGGCTTCAGGCAGAGTGTTAAGAGCAGCGTTATAGTCTCCAATAATGTCGTAGGTCATCCCGGCGGCACACTTAGCTTCAATGAAACGTAGGTCGCACAATGCTCTCTCCAGACCATCCCAATCCTTTGCCTTGGTCAATTGATGCGGCAGTTCATCCAGAGCACGCAGATAAGGCTCTTTCCAGCGCTTCTCAAAGTATTCAGCGATAGTCTGGTGCTTCTTGTCACGGTCAGCCTCCTCGGGTAGATAATGTTTGCCCACGGCTTCTTTCAGTTGCCCGTGGAAGAAGTCGATAACCCCGGAGCGCTCAAAGAGATAGGCACTAATACTAAAAGCTCGATAAAGCCGCGCAAAGAGCATATCCGGGAATTTGCTGGGCGGCTTGTCATGGTCGATTACAGGGGCATGTCCTTTGAGTAAGGTTTGCAGCTCATCAGAAGTCATCCCCTGCCGTCCGCAGGCGATAAAGGACATGAAGTCCTGTACCAAAGGTCGATTGAAGTCACCCTCAATCCTCTCCAACACCTGGTTAAAAAGCTCGGCAACGTTGCCAGGCAGGCTGGCAATTCTCTTCCCCACTTCTTCATACACCGGAAACATTCTCAGTTCTTCCAGAGCCACCAGGATATAGAGCGGATTACCCGCCTTGATCTTCTTGTAGAAAGCATCCCTTATCTTAGGGGTGGGGAAGTCCTTACGGACTTCCTTCAAGTAGCTGGTGACGAATTCCTTGACCTCCGGTTCCGTGAGACCGGCAAGCTCTTCAAACTTGGGCTGGATACGCCACGCCTTGAGGGAATCTAAAGACTCTCCTGCCAGTGTGCTGACCACCACCTTAACACTTTGAGGCAGCTTCTGGGGCAGCCACCTCATGGCGTGGGCATCATCTATCCTTTCAAACTGGTTGAGGGCGTCGATTATCAAGAGTACACGGTGAGTCTCGGAGATCTTCTGGAGAAGCTCTGGAAATAGTTGAGCCAGTTCCTTGTGCTCTTCAGGGACTTCCTCAGCTACTCCGAGGGCACGGTTTAGTTGCGTACAGAGTCTTCTCAGGGTGCGGCGCAGGCTCGTTGATGATGGTGACGCGCCAATGAAATGAGACAGGATTAACCAGTCCGGATGACGGTTGCTGACCTCTTCGGTAAATCGGGCCATCAAAGCCGACTTGCCGCAGCCCGGCTCTCCAATGACGACCATCAGCCGTGGGTCGGCGTCATCCTCTACAAAGGCTTGCATTCTCTTGAGCATATCCGAGCGCCCCACGAACCGCCGTGTCCGGTCCGCCATGAACAGCTCATGGAATTCTGCCTCTTTCTCCAGCCAGTCCCGCTCTACCTCCTCCCGCTTCTCGGGAAACTCGGCATCGATACGCCCCCACAGTGTCTCCAGAACCTTCTGCCCGAAGATTTCTAGATCATCATACTCAAAGCAAGGCAGTCCTGCATTGACGATTTCCTGCTTGAGCATTGCCAGCTTGCTTTTGGAGGTTTCATCAGCTTCAAAATAGTCCTTGACCTCGGAGCCGCTACGTTCTCTCAATTTCTCAGTCAGGGACTCCGAGCGGAAAAAGAAGAAGCTGCGGTCCTCTTGATATATGGAGTATTTATCGAATATCGTACGTAGGGTCTTTCCGTCTTTTACGGTGATATCTTGTTTTAAAAGATATTTCCTCTTCTCCGGGTCCCACTGGTAGCAGCGTACCATGCAACTTACCTGCTCCTTAAAGAGGGTTCTTCCCTCCAGAATCCCCTCAACAAAGGGGCGCAGGTCTAACAGCTGGCGGGGAAGGCTGTTGTGCAGGACGCCGTGATAGATTTCCTGCGCTGTAATGGAATGGTCGTGACCAGGCGGGATGTACCCATAACGCTGTCCCAATAGCCCGAGGAAGTAAGGTCGGCAGGAGTCGATCTCATCCAGGCAAATATCTAAAGCGCCGCCACCTACGGACTCCTCCTCGGTAACACCCCAGCGTAGGTCAACATCGACCAGCTGGACATACCTTTTGCGACAGCGTTCTTTCAATTCTGGGAACACCACCCGCACCAGGTGATCCCGCTCCGCGTGCATATCACGGAAAGTGCTGCTGATGAAAACCCTAACGGTGCGCCAGATAGCTGCCATTACTCCTGACCTCCAGCCTGTCAACGCCTATGACAATCTGATGCGTGGTTATTATGCCAACTGAAGTGAAGACAGTCAAGCATGTCGCACCAAGTTATTCAGTCCCTCATCTTTATCTTGAGGTACGCTATTCATGAAATGAATAGTAACAAAGCATCTTATTGTTACCGCGCAATCAGCCAGTTTCTTGAAAAGCCAGCTTGTGAAACCAAATGTATTTAAAACTGGGTAATAAAAAGGGGATTTTATGCAGCATCTTCTGCCCGATTGCATATCCAGTCATGGAATTCTACAACCCTTTTACCCATCTGCAATAACTCCTTTGCTGCCGTCCAGGCACGGTGCGCACTCGGCTCCCACAGGTCTATCCCGCTCTGTATATCAAGCTCCCGTACTAACTGGTACAGGTTTTCGGGCCCATAGCAGAAGAAGAAAGGGTTCTCTAAATACTTATCCGCATCCGGAATATCTGCCAGTTCGTCATCACCTGGATGCAAAGCCCAGTCCTGTGACTCGTAGAAGTCCTTCCACAGATGCTTAAATTGCTCCTCGTGATCAATAAACCAGAAACGAAGGCTCTGATAGTTAATCTCATCAAGCTCAGTTGGGGGAGGAGGTGATTTTGGTGACCTATCAGTGCGAATCAAATCATATATCAAACTGACCAATTGAAACCACCTGTCAGCCCATTGGAAAACAAACTGACGTTCTTTGGCTAAATATTGCCCCTTGATCAACTCTCATACCTCTTGTGTTTGATATACTACCTTACTGGGTTTTACTTGGCAATAAGCCATCCCTGAAAACGCTGACTTTATCAAGTCAACAGGATTACCTATTCATCCCCTCATGGCTCCAGCCACACTATATCGTTCAGTCTAGGGCTGCCTACCTGTTTTTGTTCGCATCACATTCCATCGTCTTGTTACATCTGATATAGCCAGTTGGCAATCCTAGGTCGAAAAGTGAAAGGCCAGTGCCTTCGATTCATACTACGTTCTTATCGTAATCCACTATTCGCCTCAAGGTCTGCACACGGGTCGCACAGAAAGTCGCTCTAGAGCCCGCATACTTGAGTTGATTCTGAACCCTCTTATAGGTGTCTGGAATGAGGATAGCGCGATACTCGGTAAAGCCCCAGTTCTCCAGGGTTATGTTTATCTTGCCGACTGTGATTAGCGTGATTGGAGTGCCAGCCTTTCCAGCGGTAGTACCACCGGGTTCAGCAATGGTAGTACTATTCTTCTCAGGGTGAGCCTTTTCCCACTCCTAAAATTAGTTATGGGTACTGTTGCGCTTGAGACCCAGCACCTTCACCTCGGGGGTCGCTGGGGCGCTTCCTCTCGTCAAAGAGGACGAAGGCTAATTCTTTCTTTGATTCCTTTTCAGCCATATTACTACTATTATAGAACTACTATGATAGTACTACTGTAAAAAGCTACTATAATGGTAGTGAATAGCACTACGAATCGCTACTATTTATAGAGATACCACAAATGGTAGATATCAAGTCTAACCAAAAAGCTTGATTAACGACCCGATGGCGACATTAAGAATCTTACATTCCTGCTAGGTAGGTTCTCCATTAGACTACTGTCCATACTACCACAATCATACTACTATTATTTGCTACTATACATAGTAGTAAATCGCACTGCCATTCACTACTATAAATATATTAGCCATTAGTGGTAGTTGCTGGAGGTAGTTATGTACCTAGGAATGAGGGTAGCTCCGGGGGCAGTTGGTCTGCCACACCTGAGTTAGCTTTGGATGGGTCCCTGAGGGATACCATAGGGTATACCATTTGTCTTATCACGTCTGAGCTAGCTTTGGGGAACTACCATGGAAGTACCATATGGTATACCATTTGTCTTATCACGCCTGAGACAGCTTTGGGGAACTACCATGGAACTACTATAGGGACTACCTTTATCTCCAGATACGAAAACTACTATATACTACTACTATAAAAACTACTATAGAGAACTACTATAAATAGTAGCAAATTGAATACGATTGTACTACTAGTACGACGGATACTACTCATAGCAGCAAACCGTGGAAGTATGACTCGAAGGCAGCAGGCTTTTACATTTCGAGCAAGAGTTAGATACGGGCTATGTCATAGGTAACAAGAAGATGAATTGTTTGACAGACCCTCTGCGAACCGAGTAATCTTGGTAGCAGAGGAGACTACTATTTGAAGACATGAGTTGGACAGACATAGTTAAGCTGATAGTAAGTATAGTCGCCTGCGAAGGCGCGGGCGGCATCGGTGCCATTTTCACGACACCCGCAATCCCAATCTGGTATAAGAGCTTGAAGAAACCAGCTTTTACTCCACCCAACTCTGTCTTCGGACCCATCTGGATCACTCTTTACCTTTTGATGGGTATAGCCGTTTTCTTGGTCTGGCGAGAAGGACTGAGTCAAGAAGGGGTGACAGTAGCTTTTGCGGTATTTTGGGGTCAACTGGTTCTGAACATCCTGTGGTCTGTAATCTTCTTTGGGCTTAGGTCCCTTCTCGGTGGAATGGTTGTGATTCTTCTACTTTGGATAGCTATACTAGTCAACATCATTCTGTTCTTTGGTGTGTCATCCATCGCCGGCGGGCTTCTTATCCCATATATAATCTGGGTTAGCATTGCAGCTAATCTGAACGTGCAGGTCTGGAAACTGAACCGGTAGGACTCATAAGTTCCGGTTTGCCCAAATTGTCTAAGATTGGGAAAACAGCCTCTTTTTGTTCCCCAAGGTAACGAAATGGCTTTTGGTGTAATCGTGAATGGTTTAACTTCAGTCCCGTCACATCCTTTCTTAGCTCTAGATTACAGAGTATAACGTGTATGTAGTCAGCGGAAGTGAGACAATCAGGACTTAAAAATAACCGACACTTTAAGGGTCGTTGCTCTTAGTCCTTCCCTTTTTGCGTTATTGCCAGATGCTTGCCAATATATAGTTCATCTCATGTCAAGACGGCGTTGTCCTCGAGGTAATCCACAACCGCCTGTTGAAGTGTGATAAGCTTGAGATACGGCATACCGTACTCTTCTTCGTACGTCGAGTAATCATCCAAACCAGTATAATCTTTAAAGTAAGCTGCCACATCTTCATCACTGACGGAAATACCGGCGTCCTCCGCGATTGCCTGAATAATCAGGCCAAAACTGGCGGCTTCAGTCAAACTTGCGCTATTTGCTTCAATCAACTCGTCTATGGTTGCAACGCCCACATATGAGCTCAGGAATTCTTCGATTTCCATGCCGAGATAATTCGCATAATCCTGATAGTATTTGAGCATTGAGTTTTCCTGATGCTCTAAAAGCGCCTCTGGAAGTGAAATGATGTTCGTATTTTCAACGATATATTCCTGCACATAACTTGCTGTAGCTAAGCTCTGCAACTCGCTCTTAATACCTGCCTCCATCTCTGTGACGGTGCTCCAGCCGTAATCGGACGACAGGTTTTCCAGGACAAATTCGTCAGTCAACTCGGGCACGACCGATTCAACAATGTAGTTAATCGTTATTGCGAAGGTTGCATCCTTCCCATTGAGCTCCTCATTGCCATAATCCTCAGGGAACGTTACCTCGATGTCAAATGATTCACCGGGGGTGTGTCCGATAAGCTGCTCAAGAAAATCGTCGATATAGCTTGTGACTCCGATGGTTACATCCACGCCGGCGCCATCGGTGCTGCCGCCGTCAAACTCCACACCGTCGATACTGCCGACGTAATCGATATTTACAGTGTCGTTATCTTCGACAGCGCGGTCTACCACTTGCTCATCGCTTGCATAATTAGCCAGAATAGAGTCTATCTCAGTCTGGATTGCTTCATCGGTGATCTCGTGGATGTCGCTTGGTACCAGGATGCCCTCATAATCACACAGTTCGACATAATCGAGTGCAGTGATATTCTCCCAGAAGCCATTATCGTCGATGCCGTCGCTGTAGCTGAAGTCGGTTGTTGTATCTTGGTCGGTGCCGCAACCGGCAAATGTGAATATTGCTAGTACTATGACGAGAATAAGGCTAAGTGGCGTTGTGTGCTTTTTCATCAATATTAGTCTCCTTTATTTGCTTCCGACACATTAGATAGCTGTACTCCTTCAGATCTGAAATCGCTATGTTTCAATATACACGGTTCCATTGTTAAAAATATAAACTTTCTATGAACAGTCGGCAACACGAGGTGACTTGCCCACAACAGTTATTATCATAATTAAAAATTATTAAGAACTTATTAAAAAGAAAGGGAATTGACTAATTTTGACCAGCCCCCCAATAATGATACCACTTCTTAAATCAGAGTAACAGGCATCTTTACCTCAGGAGCCGGCGGGAGGTATCCCACCGCGCTGGTTGCGGTTGGCAAGATAACCATAACCCTGGAGAACTGGGGCTTTACCGAGTATCGCGCTATCCTCATTCTAGGCACCTATAAGAAAGACGCTTTGTTTAGGTCACTTTGTGGCTGATTGTTACCTTCACTCTAGCCATTTTGATGCATTACAGCACTACCTTCGTTGACAGTTAATTCGCGTAGGATTATCCTTAAACATAATGGAGTGATACTAAAATAGGTGGAAGCTAATCCATGTTCCTAACCAAGCCAGTGTCAGAACTCAAGTACAAGGACATAGCGGATTTGACATCATCAGGTGAACCCGAAAGCATTATTCTGGACTACAAGAAAACAATAACAGGGACAGAACGCGAAAAGGCAGAACTAGCAAAAGATATATGTGCGTTTGCTAATTCGCAAGGAGGATACTTAATAATTGGTGTGGAGGAAAAGAAGGGCAAACCTGTCCACCCCCCTTGTGGAACAAAACGAATGCTTGAGGAACAAAAAGCGGAGGAATGGCTCGAACAAGTTATTATTTCAAACGTAGAGCAACGGGTTATTACGGACATTAAGGTTATTTCCATTCCAAAGTCAGATTTATGTATCATAGTCGTGCATGTACCCATGAGTATTAGGATGCCGCATATGGTTACTTGCCAAAGAGACAACAGATACTACAGGAGAATTTTCAAGAGGCATCACTTTGAATCACTACCAGCGGAAGAGTACGAGGTAAGAGAAATGTTCGAAAAAGGGTCAAGGATAAGCAACAAAGCCATTGAATACCTATCCTCTCAAGGTTACAATGACCCATCAAGCACTACATTCGCTGAAAACATTTATACCAGACAGATTGGAATGCGTGTTCGAGGAGAACAAGTTCTTAGCACATATAAAGTGCCCGCAGACCATTTTTCGACGTTCGTAGCCTGCCCCGATTTCCTAACAGATGACCTGATTGATACAGGCAGGGATGAGCTCTGGAATTGGTTAGACCGCAACACTAGGCGATATAAACCCGACCCGGGGGCTATATTTCTACCAATGGATAAACGAACAACCCTAGATGGTATCATACTAATAGACGAAGACTACTTCCCTAATGACAATCAGCGCAAATTTATTCATCGGTTCATACGCATTAACCGAAACGGATATATAGAACTGGGCGGTAACTTCGCTATGAAGTACAAAGATGATGTTTACTTTGCGTATATACCAATAGTTGGATTCTTCTGGCAGTTTTTAGGCTTTGTCTTAGAGCTATATAGATTAGAAGGGCTGCATAGCCCGTTTAAAGTAATGCTGAACATGAAAGGTACAGAAGGTGCCCTGTTGTATAGTTTAGGCAAAGGATGGCTTGAACCGCTGGGTGATATGCGTGAGTATCGTCCGCTCTGCCAAGAACATAATATTCAAATTATAAAACAGATAAGGAGTTCCGCCGTAGACGATTCTGCAGTTGCCGAGATAGTTAAAGGGATTGCTTCACGGATAGATAACGCTTGGGGGCAACGAGAAACTCGGTGCTATAACAACCCTCAACATGACCCATCAGGAGAGTTTCAAATAAATAAAATGCGAGGGTTCTTCAGATAGCAAGTGTACATTCTGACGAACTGTTACCCCTGTTGACACGTCTTAGGCTGTTATCCTACAATTATTTAGAAGGCGCTATCCTTTGGAGCAGATTGTACCTTTGCCATAAGGGGGACCTACTTACTAAAGGGAGCGCCTTCAATTTCACAAAAAACTTGCCAACACCGGTCTTCCCACCCAATACCGCCACCCTCTCCAAATTGTGGAAACTGGCCTACCATTTCCCTAATACTTGTAATACTTGCGACCTATCTTGGCTCTTGCAATTTATAATTAATAACCTTACTGAAACATTGTCGAAGCCAAGGGCTATATTCTTCAGGATTTCTGATTAGTTCTTGCTTGAGTTCCTCTATGGTTACCCAGTTCCAATCAGATACCTCAGCAGGGTTTGGTTTTGGATCCTGATTTGAGACCCCGAAAAAAATGTGGTCAAACTCATTTTCAGTTAGACTGTTTCCAACATCAGCCTGATATAAAAATGTAAAAGTCTCGGTTAATGTGACTACAAGTCCCATCTCTTCGCCAAGCCGACGTTGTGCGGCTATAAGAGGAGATTCTCCTGGCGAAGGATGAGTGCAACAGGTGTTAGTCCACTTTCCAGGGGAATGATACTTGTCAACAGCACGCTTCTGAAGCAAAAGCTCATTTCTATCGTTAAATATAAAAGCGGAGACCGCCCTGTGTAACAATCCATAGCGGTGAGCTTCTATTTTCTCCATTGTGGAAAGTCTACCATCTTGATTAAACAGGTCATGTCCATATTCATCAACTAAAACGACGGAATCCCTTTGTTCCATTAGCC
>Ga0315544_1000647_pt1 | contig 31306 bp, 24 predicted proteins | sample SalMarSW160130MG_2_FD_202543 | JGI IMG/M metagenome (GOLD analysis project Ga0315544, IMG submission 202543) | Salt marsh sediment microbial communities from the Plum Island Ecosystem LTER, Massachusetts, United States - Salt Marsh Sediment SW1601-130 ... | reverse complement strand
GGTAATTACCTTCTTCCCTTCACCTTTCCCAGGGTGGCGCTGAACGATGAGGGAGATCTGGTGGTAACCTGGCGTGATAAGCTTAATCCTGACACGGTGTATCGGCGGTTCCAGGTGTTCGATGCCGCAGATGAACCCATCCTGTCCTGGAGGTCCAGGGGACATCTCTTGGATTATGGGGAGTTGGGTAGCTGGGCCGAACCCTTCTGGCTTGACGATGACCGTTTCGTGGCATTCTGGACAAAGCATCTAGACCAAGGATTCGGGCTTGTGGGTGGAGTATTCGGGTATCGCGGGTTGACTCCGTATCCCATACGCGTGGTGGTAATTGATAGTCTGGCAGGTTCGTGGAGCTGGAGTGGAAGCGACAGGAATTTCTCGGTTGCCTTCTCTTCTAACGAGCGGGTTGCGGAAACCCACGTCAGATCTTACTCACATGATGATCCATGGTGCGTATGGGACCACGGGGGCGGGGTGCTTGGCGAGATTCGCGACAACGAGCCCTGGCGTCGAACCAACCTGTTCGATTACACCCCGCCCTTGGGGAAAGATACTACATGGAAAGATTTTCTTTATTGTACAACTGCAGTAGCGGCGTGCGACGACCAAATCGTATGGGTGTATACCCGCCCCAACCCGGATACCGTCCTCGAGGCCTGGGCCTTAATCACCGACTGGGACATGGGGGTAGGGGTAGTTGAGCGACCGATTGTTGAAAAGCCGCCTGACTGGGAAGTGATAACCTCCATCGGTTCTCAAATAGTGCTGCGATATCACGATAGCCCCGATGGCTTTCGAGCTTCAATCTTCGACGCCACAGGCCGCAAGGTGGATGAGATACACTCAAGCCAGACGCAAGGCACCATCACCTGGCCCGTAACACCCTTCTGCGCTGGGGTTTACTTTATCGTGCTGAAGTCCGCGGGAGCGACCAAGACGCAGAAGGTAGTGTTAATTCGGTAACCCTCTTCCCAGCCCTCTCCCGGTAGGAGAGTTCGTAGGGGCTAACCTCAGCGCACCCCCTTCGGGTGTCAGGTCAGCCCGAATAATGAAACGGGCCGACTTTTTTACCCCAGACGTCTGCTTCCCGCCCCATCATTTTGCACTTTGAATTTTGCTCCGAAGGGATGACTATTCTGCAAGCAGAATTTCGCTAGCGGAGCTATCTTTCAATCTGTAATCTTTCAATCTTCAATCTTTCAATCTGTAATGGCGACGCAGTCGCGTTCTTGTCCAGCTTTTTTCACCCCACAAATCTACTTCGTAGCTTTGCGGGGACCCCAGAATTTTGTCCACCTTTTGTCCAGCTTTTTTGACCCGGAAAAGCCTCATCAATCCCTGGGAGGAAGGGTTCTTTTCTATTGACAAATCCCCACAAGTGTGCTAAACTATTAGTTGTTATGAGATTAGACCGTTTTACCCAGAGGGCGCAGGAAGCGCTGGGGCTGGCACAGTCCTCTTTAACTCGCTTCCAGCACACCGAGTTCGACGCGCATCACCTGCTGTGGGGCTTACTTACGCAACAGCAGGGGCTTGTGCCGCAGATTCTATCGGAGATGGGAATCGCGGCCGAGCATTTTGCCGAGCGTCTGGAGCGCGAGCTTGATCGCCTGCCTAAAGTTACAGGCGCAGGCGGCGGGACAGAGCAGATATACATTGCTCCGCGTCTTAAACGTGTGCTGGACAGGGCCTCCGAGGAGGCCGGTCGCCTCAAGGATGAATACATAGGCACCGAGCATCTCTTCCTTGCCCTGACCGAGGAGCGTGAAGGGCTGGCCGCCCGGCTGCTACGAGATTTCAGCGTTACGACCGACAAGGTCTACCAGGCTCTGCAGAAGATAAGAGGCAGTCAGCGTGTTACCTCGCCAGACGCGGAAAGTCACTACCAGTCACTCAAGAAGTACACTCGCGATCTCACGCAACTTGCAAAAGAGGGCAAGCTTGACCCGGTGATCGGCCGCGACGACGAGATACGTCGGGTGATCGAGATACTTTCCCGGCGCACCAAGAACAACCCTGCGCTCATAGGTGAGGCGGGTGTGGGTAAGACCGCGATAGTTGAAGGGCTTGCCCAGCAGATAGTGGCCGGAGACGTCCCGGAGACGCTGCGCGACACGAAGGTCCTTGCACTCGACATGGGCCAGCTTGTTGCCGGCACCAAGTTCCGCGGCGAGTTCGAGGAACGCCTGAAGGCGGTTCTTGCGGAGCTCAAAGAGAATCGCGGTAACGTTATCCTGTTCATAGACGAGATGCATACCATAGTCGGCGCGGGTGCTGCGGAGGGCGCGCTTGACGCCTCCAACCTTCTCAAGCCCGCCCTGTCACGGGGCGAGATACAATGCGTGGGCGCTACCACACTCAAGGAGTACCGCGAGCACATCGAGAAGGATGGCGCTTTGGAGCGTCGGTTCCAGCCCATCTACGTGGACGAGCCTACGATCGAGGAAACGATCCAGATACTTGCAAGGCTCCGCGATCGCTACGAGGCCCATCACGGGGTGAAGATCGCAGATGATGCCATCGAAGCGGCGGCCAGACTCTCGGCACGCTACATTGCCGGAAGATATCTTCCGGATAAGGCGATCGACGTGCTTGACGAAGCGGCGGCCCATCTCAAGCTGGATATCTACTCCTTGCCGCCTGAGATCCGCCAGAAGGGACAGCGTCTGGCAGAGCTTACCCGTGAGGGGCAGGAGGCGGTCAAGATACAGGATTACGCGCGTGCAGCACGGCTAAAGGAGAAGGCTGATCGTATCCAGGCAGACTACGTTAAAGAACGCAACGCTTACCTCAAGGATAAGGGGATAGGCCGGACGCTCGAAGCTCAACATATTGCAGAAACCATCTCGCGCTGGACAGGGATACCGGTTGCAAACATGCTCAAAGGAGAGGCCGAAAAGCTTTTAATGATGGAAGAGCGCATCCACGAGCGGCTTATTGATCAGAACGAGGCGGTTCGTGCGGTTGCAGACGCGATTCGCAGGGGGCGCTCAGGGCTTTCGGACCCGAATCGTCCCATCGGTTCGTTCCTCTTCCTCGGTCCCACAGGTGTGGGTAAGACAGAGCTTGCGCGAAGCCTTGCGTGGTTCCTGTTCGACGACGAGGCGGCGCTCCTGCGAATGGACATGAGCGAGTACTCGGAGAAACACACCGTTGCCCGTGTCGTCGGTGCCCCTCCGGGATACGTGGGGTACGAGGAAGGAGGTCAGCTTACCGAGGCGGTGCGCCGCAGACCGTATCAGGTTATCCTTCTCGACGAGGTGGAGAAGGCGCATCCTGCAGTGTTCAACATACTTCTTCAGCTTCTGGACGACGGTCGGCTTACGGACGGTCAGGGTCGGACGGTTGACTTTGCCAATACCGTGATTATCATGACCTCAAACATCGCTTCACAGGAGATACTTGACAGCGGCGGCGAGCTTGTCAGGCAAGCACTCGATCATCACCTGAGAGCGAGCTTCAGGCCCGAGTTCCTGAACCGTATTGACGAGATAGTGGTGTTTAAGCCGCTTACGCTGGAACATATGAGTTCTATCGTGGAGCTGCAGCTCGGGCATCTTAAGGAGAGAGTGCTGGATAAAGGGATAGAGGTCAGTTTCTCAGACGAGGTAAAGGAGCTTTTGATACGCGAAGGATTTGATCAACGCTTCGGGGCGCGGCCCCTTAAAAGAGCTATAGAGCGGCTTGTTGCCAACCCTCTGGCCAGGATACTTATAGAGGGAGAGGGACGACGTTCATATCACGTGAGACTTGAGGAGGGTAAGTTGGTATTTGATAGCGAAGAGACATGAGGTTTCCAAGGGAGAAACTGGTTCTTTTTTCGCTGCGTGCCGAGTTCGTCGATCTCGATGAGCTGCTGCACTTTGCCAAGAAGCACCGGGCCTTCAAGCGTTCCTATTACGTTATCATAGACTACCCGGATTCCTTCGATATCATGCTCGTTCGCCAGGGGGAGCTTGCAAATATTGTGCGTGTGGCCAACAACGTCCCCAACAAAGAGCTCTCCCTCAAGGACGTAGAGAACAAGATCAAACACACCGACTCCTCGCTTGTTAACGTTGCGTTTGCTGACGATCAGCTTTTGGCGATGATGACTGTCGGCTTGCGTGATGAAAACGTTATTCGGAAGGTAAATGCTCGCAGCACGCCTGCGCTGAATCTCCTGCGTGACCTGTCGGTACAGAGCTTTTCAGGCATACTGGTAATAACTCGTCGCAACGAGAAATCCTACGTTCTTGTTAAGGAAGGTGAGGTTTCCACCGTATATCTGGCTCCGGGCGGGCGAAGTCCCGATGACCTCTTGAAGTACCTGAAGGAAGGCGATTCGGAGCTTTCCATAAAGATCATTCGCGAGGTGCCTGAGGAGGCGGCATACGCAACATCCGCTCAGGTTGAACTTTTGACGACCTCTGCAAACCGTTTGCTTGAGGAGTTCACGGCGATCCTGGGACGCAACATCGTGAAGAAGATAGCAGAGATCTCGATTAAAGGTGTTGCCAAGGAGTATACCTTTTTCGAGGGCTTGGAGATCACAGATGATGCCAGGTTCACGGGCGAACCAAAGGTGGATCCAGACAGCCTGGTTAAAGGTTTTGCCGCGTTCTTCAACCTGCTGGCGGACTCGCTTTCCACCATCTCCGGCGGCAGACACATCACCGTCTTCCGCAAGGCTCTTCAGGACTACCGGTTCGCGCTCAATAACCTCAAGTTTTTTGACCATATCAAAGAACAGATCTTTTGATCCAGCGAGGCAGTCTATACGTAGTGAGCACACCGATAGGCAACATGGCCGATATAACACTGCGGGCGCTTGAGACCTTGAAGGTGGTCGATCTCATTGTATGTGAGGATACCCGTCGTACCAGGGGTTTGCTTGCACACTACGATATCCACAAACCCCTTATCTCCTATAACGACGTAAACAAGGAAGCGCGAACCCCTTCCCTTCTGGCAAAACTCTCGAACGGCGAAAGCCTTGCACTGGTCTGTGATGCCGGAACACCTGCCATATCAGATCCAGGCTTCTACCTGGTGCGCGAGGCCGTAAAGCAGGGAATCAATCTTGTTCCCATCCCTGGTCCTTCGGCCATCCTTGCCGCCTTGGTCGTCTCCGGCCTCCCCACCGACCGGTTCCTGTTCGTTGGATTCCTCTCGAAGAAATCGGGAAGACGCAAGACCCAGATTCGTTCCTTTGCCGAGGAGCGGGGCACCGTTATTCTTTATGAGACCGCACTTCGTTTGCCCAAAATAGCTCGTGATCTCCTTGAGGTTCTCGGTCCTGATCGCCGGGTTGTGCTTGCGCGCGAGCTGACCAAGCGCTTTGAACAGGTGGCACGCACCGATCTTGAGAATCTTCCCGAGACATTAAAAGAAATCCCCTTGAAAGGAGAGTTCGTTGTCCTGGTATCGGGAAACACGAAGTAAGATTTATACAGGCTTTCGGTGGCTTCTCTCGCCGCTGGTTAAGGCATTTGTCAGGCTCCAGATGCCTCCTGCGGTTATATCTGCAGCCGGGATTCTGTTCACCGGCGTGGCTTTTATCCTCATGTACAGGGGCTGGTCGAACGGGGACGGGTGGGGCTTGATGCGTGCCGCAGGTGGGGTTATCCTTTTTGCCGCCGCCTGGGATACCGTGGACGGCGAGGTGGCGCGCGCACTTGGAAAGACCTCACCCAAGGGAGCATTTCTTGATTCGGTGCTTGATCGTCTCTCGGAGTTCATCATCTTCCTTGGGATCTTTCTTTTCTTCGGTTTCGGCAAACTCGACTGTGCCTTGCTGTTTGCCCTTCTTTTCGTCTCTTACTCTATAAGCTACATCCGCGCGCGCGCCGAGGGTGTGGGCATCGACTGTTCGGTTGGGGCCTTTGACAGGGCCACCCGGGTTTTCATTATAGGGGTGGCCTTGATTGCAATCCCGGCCCACATGAATTGGGTAATACGAGGCCTTCTTGCGGGCACTGCATTCACGGCTGCGAGGCGGTTTATCCATGTCCTCACAAGAAAAGCCAAAGCCTGAGCGCGCACTTCTGGTAGCGGTTGCTCCGGATAACCGCTCGCGCTGGGACGCGGTGGACAGCATTGCCGAGCTCGCCGCTCTGGCCGAGACCGCCGGTGGAGAGGTTGTAGAAAAGATACTCCAGATCCGGCAAAAGCCTGATCCCCGCAGCTTCGTGGGACGCGGGAAGCTTGCCTACCTTAAGGCGGTCGCAAGTCAGCTCGATATTGACCTCGTGATATTCGATAATCCCCTTACCCCTACCCAGCTGCGATTCGTTGAAGAAGAACTCAATCGCCGCACCATAGACCGAACAGCGTTGATACTCGATATCTTCGCCCTTCATGCGCGCAGTGGTGAGGCCAAGACCCAGGTTGAGCTTGCCCAGCTCGAGTACCGGTATACCAGGCTTACAGGCTGGGGGCACGAGCTTTCGCGTCTGGGAGGTCGTTCGGGCGCGCTCGGCGGCCGTGCCGTGGGAATCGGCACGCGCGGACCTGGAGAAACCAAGCTGGAGGTGGACAGACGCCGCATCCAGGAGCGGATCAGCCGTTTGAAGAAGGAACTCGATCACATCGAACGCGAGCGGGACACCCAGCGAAAGCGACGCAAGAGGCTTTTAACCGTTACCATGGCAGGTTATACCAACGCCGGGAAATCGACCCTTCTCAACGCACTGGCCGCAGAACACACCCCGGTCTCATCCCACCTCTTTTCCACCCTTGATTCTACAACCCGTGTGGTTGAACTTGAAGAAAACATCCCCATGCTCCTTACCGATACGGTGGGTTTCATCAAGAACCTGCCTACCCAGCTCGTTGCAAGTTTCCGGGCAACGCTGCAGGAGATATCCGAGGCCGATGTTGTGCTTCACGTGGCTGACGCGAGTGACCGGCATCTCGATCAAAAGATAGAGGTTGTTGAGCGTCATCTTGTCGAGTTGGGTGCAGATCAAATCCCAAGGGTGCTTGTGCTTAACAAGAGCGACCTCTTGTTCGACGAGGCGGTAGCGGAAAAGCTGTCCCGACGATACGAAGAGGCGATTCTTGTATCGGCCCTTCACTCCCATGGTCTGGAGGGTCTGCGCAGACGTATAAGGGAGCTCGTCGCAGGGATTCTAGTGGAGCTGGAGGTCAGGATCCCCCACTCGTATCCCGAGTGGGAGCACCGTTTCTACGAAGCAGGCGATGTGCTGGAACGGATTGAAGAACCCGAGAGCGTGACCTTAAAGGTCAGGGGATACAGGGCCCTGCTGGAGGGGTTGGATAAGGAGTTCAGGAGTCTTCTAGCGAGCGCTGACAATTGATGCAGTGCTTTGCATAGGATACGTAGGCCAGTCTTTCCTTTTTAATCTTGGCCCCGCAGCGTGTGCATATTCCGAATGTGCCGTCGTGGATGCGCTTGAGTGCCTCGTCTATGGCCCGCAGGGTGCGTGTCTGTTCTGAAGTCAAACTTGCCTTAAGTTCTCTCCGATAGGTTTCACCGGATTGATCGGCCATATGAAAGGTGAAACTTGAAAGGTCGCCCGATGCTTCGCGGGCCAACTCGGCGAGTTCCTCTTCCTTGACACCTATCTCTCGCAGCAGGCGCAGTTTCTCTTCGAGGAGCCTGCGCGCATATCTTTGCCTGTCACGTTTGGTCATCGGTTATGGCCTCATAGCATTTGTCGCAGATCTCCGGGTGGTCCTGATGGCTTCCCACACTTTCAGACCACAGCCAGCAGCGCACGCATTTTTCCCCTTTAGGCTTCCGGACTGCTATCGCCAGCGAGTCCTTCCTGCTTGCTTCCGGCGTCTCGTCCCAGGTCACGAGATCGACCTGTGAAACTATGAATAGCTCCGCAAGTTGTGCTTCGTACTTACGAAGCAGATTGGCCAAAGCCTCGTTTTTGGCCGCGAGGTTCACCCTTGCGTCTATTGACGCTTTGATATTCCCGGCGCTGCGTTCGGATTCCAGAGCTTTGAGGACCTCGTCGCGTACAGTCAGGAGCTGGGAGAACTCGTAGGCGAGCTCGCGATCCTCAAGTTCGGGATTTACCTTGGGGAAGTCAAGCAGGAAAACACTCTCTTCGGTTTTTTCAAGGGGAGAGGACCGGTAGGCCTCCTCCGCAGTAAAGCTGGCCAATGGAGCGAGCACACGTATAAGTTTATCCAACGCTTCGGCCATCACCGTCTGGGCGGCTCTTCTGCGCTCGGAGTTTTTAGCCCTTGTGTACAGTGTATCCTTGAGCACGTCAAGGTAGAAACTTGACAACGTCACGCTGCAGAAGTTGTATATCGCTTGAAAGGCATGGTGGTAAGCGAAGCTGTCAAAGCCATCCCTCACTTTTGCAATCAGTTTCTGCAGCTCGTGCAGGATGTATCGCTCCAACGGAGGGAGTTTTTCAACCTCGATCCGGTGCTCGGAGTCGAAGTCTGCAAGATTTCCAAGCAGGAAGCGCAGGGTGTTGCGGATCTTTCGGTATGCGTCGATTACACGGTCAAGTATCTCCTGGCTTACCCTTACGTCGCGGGTAAACTCCGAAGAAGCCACCCAAAGTCTCAGGACGTCTGCCCCGTAATGATCCACGATATCTTTGGTAGAGATGTAGTTCCCCAGCGACTTATGCATCGCCTTGCCTTCGTGATCCACCACCCACCCGTTGGTGACCACGGTTGAGTAAGGAGTCGTATCCTCCGCACCGAGACCAGTCATTAGCGAGACGTTGAACCAGCCGCGGTGCTGATCCGGTCCCTCCAGGAAAAGATCAACCGGCCAGCGCAGTCCTTTCCAGTTGCGGCAGACGATCAGTGACGAACAGGATGAATCAAACCATACGTCAAGGATATCCTCTTCCGGCCTCAGGTCCTTGCTTCCGCACTTGGGACAGGCCACGTCCTGGTAGTGCTTCATTACATCCGGCTGGAACCAGAAGTCCGCGGAATGTTCTTTCACCAGATCAGCTGTGCGGTTTACAAGATCGGCGTCAAGTATCGCCTCGCCGCAGTCGTTGCAGTAGAAAGCGGGGATACCGACACCCCAGAACCGCTGTCGCGAGAGGCACCAGTCAGGACGAGCCTGGATCGCCGCCTTGATGCGCTCATAGGATTCGGACGGTACCCACTTCACCTTCTCGATCTCGGCCAGGGCCTTCTCCCGGTGCCCCTCGTGATCCACGTTCATGAACCACTGTGGGGTGGTGCGGAAGATCAATGGTGAATGGCAACGCCAGCAGTAAGGATACTGGTGCTCAAGCACGTCCTGTTTCAGAAGGTTCCCGGCCTGCCTGAGTGCGGCCAGCACCTCTTCGTTGCCCCGCTGTAGATCCAGTCCTGCAAAGCGTTCCCCTGCCTGGCTGGTGAAGCGTCCCTCCTCGTCCACCGGAGAAAGAATCCTAAGCCCGTATTGCTTGCCGATACGGAAATCGTCTTCCCCGTGTCCGGGAGCGGTGTGCACGATGCCGGTTCCCTGATCCGCGGTAACGAAATCACCCTCCAATACCGGCGAGGGGCGATCGAAGATTGGATGTCTGAAAACGAGATTGGCCAGTTCGTCGCCCCGGACTCGTTTCACAATCTTGATCTCTTCTTCCTTCCAACCCAACTCCTTGGCGGTCTCTCGGAAAAGCGCCTTGGCTATCAGGTATCGTTCCGATCCTTTTTTGACCACGTAGTATTCGAAATCCGGTCTGACGGTAACCGCCAGGTTGGCTGGTATTGTCCATGGTGTGGTGGTCCATACAATGGCATAGGAGCCTTCCTTATCACCGCCGAAGATCCCATCAGGATCCTGGTGTAGCGGAAAGCGTATCCAGATGGAGTGGGAGCGTTTCTCTTTGTACTCGATCTCTGCGTCGGCTAAGGCGGTCTGACAGGTGGTGCACCAGTGGATGGGGCGCAGATCCCTGTATATGTAGCCGCGCTTGACCAGCTTGGCGAATATTCGCAGGATTTCGGACTCGTACAGATGAGACATAGTGAGATAGGCGTTGTCCCATTCACCCAACACACCCAGGCGCTTGAATTCCTCGCGTTGAATATCCACAAATCTCTTCGCATACTCCCGGCAGCGCTTGCGAACCGCCAGGCGGTCAATCTCGATACCCCCTTTGCGGAACTCATCCAGAACGTTGTTCTCGATTGGCATCCCGTGGTTGTCCCACCCGGGTACGTAGGGTGCAAAGTAGCCGTTCATGGAACGGTATTTGATTACAAAGTCCTTGACGATTTTGTTGAGAGCCAACCCCATGTGGATATTCCCGTTGGAGTAGGGAGGGCCGTCATGAAGGATATAGGTTTCGCCGGATTTCCGGGCATCGATCATACGTTTATAGATACTAGCTTCCTGCCAGAATTTTAAGATTTCCGGCTCGCGTTCCGGCAGTCTTGCCCGCATCGGAAACCCCGTGCTGGGTAGATGGATGGTATCCTTGTAGTTCATCAATCCTTTGGGGCGTAAAAGATATAGATGAGCGTTCCCACTATTGCGGTTACCAGCAGCGGTTCCCACAGGCTGCCTGCCGACGACGAAGTGTAGTACTCCTGGGTTAACGGGGAACGCACCAGGTCCAGTTCGCTTTCAGGGAACACGCTTTTCTGTTCGTCAACAAAACGCTGTTGTGAAATAATCCTGTTATCCTTCATCAAGGTTATCTCCACGTCTGCCTGTACCCATCGCTCGATTATCCTGCGTCCCAGGAGCAGCTTGCGGTAGCTGCGTTTATGAACCACACGCAGTTGGTTTACAAGGTAGCACAACTCTACTTGAGGCTCGGCACCGAGGGGTGCGGAAAGGTAAACCTCTATGCCGCGTTTTTTTAGAGTCTCGGCAAGCTGCGTACGCACGAGGTATCCGGCATCGTCGGAAGAGTATCTGGCGTCGTAAAGGACTATACTTTCGACACCCTCAAGCCCCTTAAGATCTGCAAACATCTCTGAAACCATCATCCTTGCCGCGTCCCAATCGGTGGGGGTTCCGACCAAAACTGTAAAAATCAACAATACGCCCATAGCCGCTAATTATAAGGAAAGAAGTTCTAAAGTCAAGAGCCTTGATTGCATAGGCGGCAGTTACTTCCGCGTCGTCTGCATTCCTATATCCAAGCCTGACGCCATTCTGCGGGCATAGATGCTCGCGCAACAAGGTTTTTCAGTCATCTACAACAAGCTAATCGTCCTGGCCGCCGCAATCATGCCGCGCAAACTCGTCAGGTTTACATCGAACTCGTCACAATTAAGCTGGTCAAAAGGTGGTCAAAAGCTGGACAAAAATGGGACAAAAACTGGACAAAATGTGGCAATTTTGGGGTATTTTTGGCAAAACCCGGTGCAGATTTGTGAAAAAAGGCCGCAGACGATTCTGCCCGGGTGTTAAGTTTTATTGAGGGGTTTTAGTTCGAAAGCTTGGCGGAAGTTTTTGGCCTTAGAGAATTTCTTGCGTAGACCTTCGTAGGGAGGAAGAGCACCGCCGAAACCTAGAACACGACGAGCTCTTTGGACCATATCAAGCTCCTCGGCTGTCCATTCAGGATCGACGTAGGTATTTTTGCCTTCAGCCCGAAGAGGTTCGTAGCGCATAGGATAGGCTACGACACCCCAATCAAGAAGGTCGCGGACACGCTCAAAGAAGTTCTGCGGGCTATCCTTGTGATTGTAGATGCAGTAGGTAATGATTTTTTTGCCTCTGTAGCCGTTTTCAGTGAGAAAGTCAATAGCTTTTTTGAGAGGTTCACGAATGCCCGCGCTGTCATAGGCGAGTCGGACGAGGGGTACAGAGAAACGTTTCATACGATTCACAACCTCTTGGGTTAGAAGGCGGGCGTCTAGACCTTGATTGAAGTCCACAGGAAGTTTCAACTCTTCTAGCTCAGCAAAGATGTCTTTCCAGTATGGGGAAGCTAGAATGTTGTTATCCCAGAAGACAATACGTTTGTGACCTGGATAGATTAAACCTCGGATTGACTTACGGGCTGTGAATTTGGGTTCCAATATGGGAACCGAACAGAAGGAGCAACGCCGGATACAACCACGAGATGAAAACACAATACTTGTGTCCCAATCAGGAACTAGAGAATAATCAGGCAGGAGATCATCAAGCTCAGAAACAAGACCATGTTGAATATTTACCGACTGACCAAACTCCTCTTCGATGTTTTCGGGACAAAGGGTTGCGTATATTCCACCAACTGTGATTTCGGTTTCGGGGTATAGTTTGCGGTAAAACCGGATAACCTCATGTACAGGTTCCCAGGCGTAAGTGAAGAGGCTTGTTACGTAGATTTGATCAGGCTCGACCCCATTTTTTTCAAAACCCCTGGCTAACTTTATTTCGTCGCCACGACGCTGGTGATAAGTTGCTAGTTTGAGCAAACCTAATGGGGGATAAGCCGTATGATAACGTTTCGATCTTTGGGGTTCGGCGAGTAGGACTTTCATGCCCTATTTTACTCGAAATTTAGGATTCTCAAAGACCTGTTTAAGAAGTAAATTCATGGTTAACAGCGCATCATCTTCTGTGACTTCGTAATCTGTAGGGTGCCCACAGTAATTACGTGTATCTAGGTTGCGCTGCATTAGACGGTAACCTTCGACTTTAAACCAACCTCTAACATAGACTGCAGCCAAGACCTGATTATCAAGAACTCTCCTTTTCAAATATTCAAGGTCCCTATATGTTTTGGTTTTGTACTGTATAAGGCCCCTACTTGATGCAGTTATAGCCGCATTGTTGAATTGGACTAAACCATTTCTTTCGTGATTGATTTTCTGAAATATCCGATGCATTGCTGCGTTCCAAGCCATGACTATTGAAGCCCTCCAGCAATTTTTTTCATTACACCTTAAAGCTTCTTGGAGATATGATTGTTCTTCATCGGGTGAGTCGGCAAGGTTGGATATACGTGTTCTAAGACGATTACTGAAAGCTCGAAGGCTTAAGTTTGGCTTTTCTGTTACAGTCTTTTCCCATTCCTTTACACCCACAGAACTACGCATGTCATGAATAGTTGGTGTTTTTGCCTCTAGTAAATCTTTAACTTTCCTGGCTTCCTTTTTGGTTTGATCCTTATATTCGGCTACAGCCTCAGGACCTTTTATTATTGCATTTCGGATTTTGGATTGGTCCTTTATTTGACTTGATATTTTTTCTACTTCACCGTGGATATACCGGATGAGTTCGATAAAAGCAGAGTTATGTTCTTTGAAACTATCCTTGTCCATAGCCAAAGCATCATCAAGACCGCTTTCAACAAAAATCTCTCCACTCATCATAGACATGGTTAAGCCTAGATTTTTTGGATATTTATAAAACGAGAGGTCGTAACCATATATCCCGACATGCGATACCCTGATCAAAATTCCCCTTAGGTTTATTGGATATATAGCCCTGCCTTGTTCGTATATGTACCCGTAGAATTTAACTCCACTTGGTGTTTCAGATTCAATCCTATTTACTGAACACAAGTCTTTGGGGGGCAAAGCTGAGATATCCTCCTTCTCATAACTCCACTTAATCTTTGTCTTGGGTTTATGGCCTAGCCGCACTGGTTTGAAGATTTCTTTGTCGTTAACAAATACCCTGAAATTGAAAGCTTCAAGCTCGGCTTTTGCCCGATCTATTGTGTCAAGCTCTAAACCCCGTACTGGAAAATCATCTTGGTATTTGATCGGGACCAGAAGCCCAAGCTGCCATTTGAATCCCTCAAACCCATCGAATTGATCTATAGAGGCCCAGTTTTTATGTTTGGTATCTTCCGGTCGATTAAGAATATCTTGGATGTCTTTGTTTAGGTTAATCAACCGAATTGACGTATAATGTTTATCCTTGAGGGCCTCAAAATCAGGTCTCTTGTAGTAATAGAAATGGTCACGTAAGTCTTCTGTTTTGAGGGACTCATCAAATAGATGAGCAAAGGGAATCTCTCGAACAATTCCCTTTGTTGTTCCCGCGACTTTGGTTTGAATTACAGCCTTTTCGCATACCGCAGCAATTGCCAACACGCCGATTCCATATATCCCAATTATTGGACGTTTCATATCATCATCCCAATTACCTTTGTCCCTTCTTCTTGAGCCGGAGATTCTTAGAAATTCTTCATCAAATTTCTCTGCAGTAAAACCTGTTCCATCATCACTGATTGTGAGTTCTGAACGATCTTCGTTGAATTCCAATTTTACTTCAGTTGCCTGAGCGTCAAATGAATTATTAACAACTTCTCTTATGGCTTTTGCGAAAGTCGTATAAGCCCCTTTGCTCAAGTGCATTATAAGTTGTACTGCAGGGGATCGAGGGTAAAACTTTCCTTGACTACTGTTGTTCTCAGTCATTACTTCTCCTTGTAATTACAAATTTTAACACAAAAATTCAATCTGTCAACCCCCCATTTGACGCCCTGGGCCAAGCGCGGGGTGCGGGCGGCGTCCTCTTCTACTCCCCCTACGCCAAACGAAGGCTTAAAAAGAAACGAGGCTAGCCCCGGGGTCCCCAGCCTGATGCGAAGCAGACGGTTGGGGTGAACAAGGGTTGACAAAGTTTGTGGTTTTGGATATAGTCGTTTGATATGGTTGATGTGGAAGAGATAAAGTTACTTGTAGAGCGTTTCGAGCGCAACCTGGATGCCTATCGTTCCGGGAAGTACAAGGAAGAGCAGTTACGGCTCGAGTTCATCAATCCGTTCTTTCAGACCCTGGGATGGGACGTAGACAACGAACAGGGGTACGCCGAGGCTTACAAAGAGGTCATTCACGAAGATTCCATTAGAATAGGTGGGGCGACCAAGGCTCCGGACTACTGCTTCCGCATCGGCGGAACGCGCAAATTCTTCGTTGAAGCCAAAAAACCCTCGGTGGACATCAAGGAAAACATCCATCCTGCCTATCAACTGCGCCGCTACGCCTGGTCGGCAAAACTGCCCTTAAGCATCCTTACCGACTTCGAGGAGTTCGCAGTCTACGACTGCCGCATCAAGCCTGCCAAAACCGACAAGGCATCCGTAGCTCGCATACTCTACATTGAATACAGCGACTACCTCAAACGCTGGGATGAGATTGCGTCCATCTTCTCCAAGGATGCGGTACTCAAGGGTTCGTTCGACAAATATGTTGAATCGACCAAACTGAAGCGGGGCACTGCCGAGGTGGACGATGCCTTTCTTGCCGAGATCGAGCAGTGGCGTGACGAACTTGCCCGCAACATCGCTTTAAGGAATCCGAAGCTGTCAACACGTCAACTCAACTTCGCTGTGCAGAAGACCATAGACCGTATCATCTTCCTGCGAATCTGCGAGGACCGCGGCATCGAGGGGTACGGCCAGCTTCAGGCGCTATTAAACGGAGCTAATATCTACAAACGTCTCACCCAGTTATTCAGGGATGCTGACGACCGCTACAACTCCGGGCTGTTTCACTTCAAGAAAGAGAAGAGCAGGGAAGAGCCGCCCGATGATCTCACCCTGAATCTTACAATAGATAACGACAAGCTCAAGCGCATCATCAAGGACATCTACTACCCGGACAGCCCTTACGAGTTCTCGGTGCTGCCTGCCGACATCCTGGGCCAGGTGTACGAACAGTTCCTGGGCAAAGTCATCCGGCTTACCAAGGCACACTATGCAAAGGTTGAGGAAAAGCCCGAGGTTCGCAAGGCGGGCGGGGTCTACTACACTCCAACCTACATAGTTGACTATATCGTTTCCAACACGGTTGGCAAGCTGTGCAAGGGCAAGACCCCGAAGGGGGTGGCAAAGCTCCGCATACTCGATCCTGCGTGCGGGTCGGGGTCGTTCCTTTTAGGCGCTTACCAGTACCTTTTGGACTGGCACCGCGACTACTACATAGAAGATGGGCCGGAAAAGCACCGCAAGAAGCTTTATCAGGTAACGGAGCGGGAGTGGCGGCTTTCGACCGAGGAGCGCAAGCGCATACTTACAAACAACATCTACGGGGTGGACATAGACCTGCAGGCGGTGGAGGTTACCAAGCTTTCGCTGCTCTTAAAGGTGCTGGAGGGCGAGAGTGAGGAGACGTTGAAGCGCCAGCTTGCGATATTCCACCAGCGGGCGCTGCCCGACCTTGGCTCGAATATCAAGTGCGGCAACTCGCTGATCGGTTCGGATTTCTACGTCAACCGTCAGACCGGCATGTTTGACGATGAGGAGCAATACCGCATCAACGCATTTGACTGGGAGACGGAGTTTCCGGAGATTATAAGGGGTGAACCGCGCAATCTGTGGTTCGTTACTTTCGTTACCCATAACTCCAGGATATCGCAGCGCCTTTTAGACAAGGGGCTTAAGCCCCTTGTCTCCTCTAAAGAGCCTTTGATATTTTCTCCTGATGAGCAGATATTGATTGCAGAGAAGATCGCTGGGGCGTGCCGAAAATTTAATGTCCCGGTGACAGCCTGGAATGTTTTGTCCGACCACGTTCACATGATTATTGCAGCGGATACGGAGAAAGACTTAAATGAATTGGTGCGCAAGATTAAAGGTTATAGCTCACGCGAATTCCAGAAGGCTAAGGGATGGGAGAAGGGGAATCAGGTGTGGGCGCAGAAATTCAACCGTAAGCCTGTAAAGGACGATAATGCACTACATGACGTGCTATATTACGTTCAGAATAACCACCTGAAGCATGGAGACAAGGGGCTTAAGCCCCTTGTCTCTCCCAGAGAGAAGATAAAGCCTATTCTTAACTCCATCACCATCTCTGTAGAAAAAGCTTGCCTTGCCTCCGGTGGCTTCGACGCGGTGATCGGCAACCCGCCGTATGTGAGACAAGAGCAGCTTTCCGAACATAAAGACTACTTTGCAAAGCATTACAAGGTATATGCCGGAACCGCAGACCTCTATGCTTATTTCATCGAGAGGGGAATAAGCCTGCTTTGTGAAGGTGGAATATTTGGAATTATAGTTGCAAATAAATGGTTTCGGGCGAACTACGGAAAGCCGCTCCGCAGATGGCTTAAGACGTTGAGAATCGAAGAGCTGATTGACTTCGGCGACCTACCGGTTTTTGAACGGGCAACTACATATCCATGTATACTTCGGGTATCAAAAGCCCAAGCCCTCAAAAAGTTTGAGGTGACAAAAATAGATACCCTTGATTTTCAAAACCTCTCCGAATACGTACGCCAGCACGCATACAAGGTGAAGCAATCTGCTTTAAGCGATGAAGGTTGGTCTCTTGCCGATTCTAAAACAGAAGGCTTGATCGCCAAACTCAAAGCCTCCGGTATTCCTCTGAGTGAATACGTCGGGGATAAGATTTATTACGGCATCAAGACAGGTCTTAATGAGGCATTTGTAATAGACCGTGAGACACGCAATCGTCTGATTGCAGAGGATTCGAGAAGTAAAGATTTGATAAGACCATTCCTTGCAGGACGCGATTTGAAACGCTACGCGATTCAGGATCAGGGTAGATTTCTCATCGTTATACCAAACGGTTGGACACGTCAAGAATCTAAGAATGCCAAAGATGCCTGGGGCTGGTTTAAAGCCAATTATCCAGTTGTTGCGAAACACCTTTCACCATTCGAGGAAGCGGCAAAGAAACGGTGGGATAAGGGGGAGTTCTGGTGGGAGCTTCGGGCGTGTGAGTATTATGAGGAATTTGAAAAGCCTAAGATTATTTACCCCAATATCTGCAAGCGGCCTGAGTTTTCCTTAGATGAAGAAGGGTTGTATACAAATCAGAAATGCTTCATTATTCCGTTAGACGATAAATACCTTTTAGGTTTATTGAATAGCTCAGTCACGTTCTTTCTATTCCGTTCAGTCCTCCCTAAGCTTCGAGGTGATTTTTACGAGCCAAGTTATGTTTACTTCAAGTATTTCCCCATCCGCACCATTGACTTTGACAACCCTGAGGACAAGGCGAGGCACGACCGGATGGTTGAGCTGGTGGAGCGGATGCTTGATTTAAACAAAAAGCTGGCCCAAGCCAAAGTCCCGGATACCAAGAAACGCCTGCAACGCCGGATTGCCGCCACCAACACGGAGATTGATAAGCTGGTGTACGAGCTGTACGAGCTGACCGAGGAAGAAATCCGCATCGTAGAATCTTCCATTTGACGCCCCCTATAATTTTTCTGATTCTCCCCAAGGGCGATGCCAAGGGTGAGGAAGGGGGTTGACAAGTTTAAAGTGCTGGATATACTTTATTTTTATGGAAGAAATGATCTTCTGAGTTGCAGGTGTAGTTTAGAGAGCACAGGGTGGTGTAGGAACTTGATTTGTAGAAACTTAGGCCTTAAGCAGGAGGCAACGCGATGAAACTTAGAGAACTTATTCTTAATCAATTCAATCCCCCAAGAGCAGTGCAACTTATCGAGTTCGGGAAATCTATATCTCACATAGATGCTGATATTCTCATGTTTATGGCTCGCAGATCGCTTGGTATATATGATGTTCTTCTTGGCATTGGTATCCCTCCCGCCGAGCAATGTATTGTTAGTAATCGTACCCTAGACATGAAATTGGACCCCTTCAAGGACAAAAGGGTGACTTTAATCGACGACACTTTGATACTTGGAACTACTATAGGAGAGGCGAAAAGACAACTGCTTGGAGAGGCTGAAGCAGAAGAAGTAAAGGTACATGTATTCTGTGTTGATAAAGATAGATGGTGCCCCAAGCTAGTAGAGGCCCGTGAGGGTTCTAGTGAGCCTGAGCCCGTGAGGGTTTTCCTCAAACTCGAACACGATCCCCTCATGACTTTTTGCAAACAAGAGGTGAATGCTCTCTCTTTGTTCCCCCATCCGTACATTGTTGATTTCCCTTTTACACAACCTGTTCGTGTCGAGAGGGTAGACTCCGAGTGCCTTTTTGTTACTGATGGTTGGATCAGCGTCCCAATTTCAACGGAATTGCAAGCTCGCAACGATGTAGGCGTATTTACTTTTTTCCCTCAGAATAAGGTCTTTTCAGAAATGGAAAAAGGATTAGGGAAGGCTATCGTTTCCGCCATAGACATCGCAAAGGTGCGAGTTTTTACCCGAAAGCAGAGAAAATCTTACCAAATCCAGCTAGTACCGATGGTGACAATAAAACCCTTCAGAAATGCGGATGTGGGGTTATTGTTTCAAAGGTTACTGGAGAGAATTTCCGAGAATTCAAATAGAGATTTAGGGAGACTTAAAGAGTTCGCTATAACCCCCCGTGCTCAACAAAGGTTGGTTCAGTATTTTCTAAGCGCGGCACTGGGGGAACGATTCATGCAATCTGTCGCAAATCATATAGATTCACCATTTGCACCTACCTACGATATGCGAGAGACAGATCGTCACTATGGTCCGTGGTTGCACAACGAAATGGCCGAGGTAAGTAGACGCGCCTTTTCTGCATTCTGGCCTTCCAATACCAAAACGCATAAGCCCCTGCAACTGGATATCTCCCCTATTACGGATATGACAACGATGCCTCAGAGTGTTCAAGCGAGAGTGTCAGATGCACTTAGTGATTTCATTCCGCTTCGGCTACAGGAGAGACAAACCTATAGAAAAGCCGAGATGCGAGATCTTTTCGCAACCTTCAGTCAGATATTCTTCAATCTCTATAAGAAGAGCGAACCTTTTGCACAGGTTGAAGCACATAAGTTAGGAGAAAACTATCCTACTGCTTTACTAGAAGAAGCACCGCATAAAAACCGACTTAAGATTGGAGTGCCGTGGTTTAGTGTTTTTGAATATATTTGTGAGAGCTATGGCTTTCCGGAAACACGTAATATAAAGAATTTGCTTAGTCTTGTGCTTGATCGGTACAACGATTTAGGAGTGGCAATTCCCATAACCTGCATGCCTGAAGATGGAGATGTAGTATTTCGAGCTTATCGCCATGGTGAGCTTGCACTATTTCCACAAAGCGATCCTTCTCTCGCACGCGCGACCGTCGATGGATTCTTGAGTGTAATTCCCCCTCGTGAAGGAGGAGAAAAGTGGATTACCAGTCTCGTTCTTGAAAAACTCTTGGCGTTGTTGATTGAGTTCGGGCTTGCGACTGGACTTCTTTCTCTGACGACTGAGCTCGAGGAGAACGCTGCGAAAATCAGTTTTTATTCGCTAGGTGCGGTGCCGACTTTATCCAAGCCCCCGAAAGATATTCGGGTTACAGACATGGAATCCAAAGGTGAGTGGTTGTCTGATTTCTTGCTTGAGAGAGAACTTCTAAAGAAGAAGGGGAATCGCTACTTTGTGGGCGATAAGCCATTGGACTATGCGGAAAAAGTTTTGTATGGGAAGGCTCAATTGATCGGCATGACTATCGGGAAGCTTTTGAGGTCAAGGAAACACAATCCGAATGGCCCTCTGAATCAGAATTCTCTGATTCTTTTGACAACATGCTGTTACCCACGTTACACTCTTGGGGCACTGAAAAAAGAGCTCGATATCTTCGTGAACTGGTTTTTGCATAAGAATCATGGTAGAAAGGTAGGAGCGGTAGATTGGAATGATTCCGACTCGATAGATGAAGCACTAGATGTTCTGTTAGGTCGTCGAAGAAAAGTGAATAAAGACAGTAAAGAACCAGAAAGTAAGAGTAGGTGGGGGACTTACATGTGGGGTGATGGCCACAGAGCAGTACATTCCGCCAAGATGAAGTTTGTTGGTTATAAAAAAGACAAGGTTAGAACCATAGTGGAGGATTGCACAAAGTTCCTCCGGGAGGAACTTCATGATGATGTGAGTGTCATTTTGTGGGAAGAGTATTGGAGTAATATGGATAAATTCGTTGATCTCGTAGAGGAGAAAAAGGAGTTTGATACTAAGATAGAAAAGGCAGCTTCATGGTGTTGGGAAATGGCGGCATGTCTATCTGCTATTGAAATCGCGTTGCGTGCGCGGTATTTTATTCTGTCGGGTAGCCAAGATTCAGAAGCAACAAGAGATGCCTGGGAAAAACTGAGAATATATAACAAAGCCATGATAGGAGTTGGTTTGCTTCAACCCCAGATCGTGGAAGAGCTAATGGATTGTCTTCAGGAAATTGAAAATTTGGAAATAGGACGCTTCGATTTTCGGAAGGCGTTCGACAAGGCCATTGAGTACATTAAAAACACATGGCCAGAACTCAGGGAGTTTTCTGACAACATGAACTTTTCTCTTGGGCGTTATGAGGAATTGGCCGGAACTCATGATTTTGAACATCTGCTATATTACGATATGTTCGATTCTACTACCAAGAAGAAAGCGCAACAAGGGAAGTATATAGATCTCTACCAGAAAGCTATCGACAAGTTCAAGGAAAAGATAAATATACGTATTCGTAAAGTATTAAATAGAGTAAAAGAACGCTTTTTGGAGCAATCGGGGGAATTTTCTTATGAGATGTTCTGTTTTAACGGCGATGAGTATTCGGGGAACGATTCTAAACACATATTTGTTCACGGGGAATATGCTTTTGAAGATCTCAAGGAGGTTTTCTTAAAGGTGTTCCGTTTAGCTTCGGATACACCCGAAGTAAGGGTAAGAATTTATATCCTACCCTGCAGTTTCGTCCCTTATCATGCGTATCATCAAGAAGGCCGTCATGAAGTCCAGGGGGTAAAGTTCTTGGAAAGTTTGGAGTTTTTCAAGGAGAAGGCTAAAAAGTATGATGACTGTTGCGGCAAGGATCTGTCCTTACTTCTTGTTGCTAAAGAATTGGTAGGGAAATTCAATATACCCGAGGAAGTGGAGTGGATCGATCCAAAGGAAGGTATTGTGCAAATAGAGACCGCTCACGGATACAGAGATACAGAGGTCCTCTACGGCCCCATACGGATGAAGTCAGTTTCTGCAAGTAATTCGCGTCTAAGACAACAGCGTTTAGGATTATAACCTTATAACAAGGAGATTCGATGTCAGACCTAGATTGGGTAGAATTTGCTCGCTGGAATCTTGACTGGATTCAAGATCAAATAAAACGAGCCGATGAGAAAGCTAATATCCATTTAACTATTTACATTGGATTGTCAGGTGTCTTCGTCGCTCACTTAGTGGTATTTGTTTCCTTCCTAAGTAAATGCATGTCTTTAAATCAAGTTGTCTGGTGGGAGCTGGTAATTCTAGGTGTAGTCGCTCTTCTCTGTTTGTTTTTGTTCGGTCATTTCTTCTGGCATTTTACTCTTGTGCTCCGTCCTAGGATAAATTATGAGGACCTAATTGGTAAGGACTATAAGTCTCTAATTTTCTGGGGGCATATAGCCGAACTCAGGTGGAAAGAATTCAAACCCAAATACCTACCAGAATCAGAACCGTATCCTCCTGCTGAGGATTTGAAAGCCCAGATTTACATAAACTCGGTAATCGCCAGTGAGAAGTATGACCACCTTAAGAAATCGACACGATGGTTCCCTCTGACAATAATAGCCACGGCAGTATTCGTGGTTTTAGTTTATTTGTTCAAAGGCTGATGAAGATGGATTTGTGGGGTTATCTCGACGACATCTTAGAAAAGGAACGAAATCTCGCGGATGAGATTGAGGTAGAAGATTTAGAAGAGCTTCCTTCTTTAAGTAACTTGAAGCTTGAGGTGGGGAAGTGGTTCAGGGTGAGGAATGTTGTTTCCATGTATGCCGACATGGTGGCTTCAACCAAGCTCTCATTGAAAAGTGAAAAACCTATACGAAGCGCAGCTCGAATCCATCAACTCTTTACTGGTAGCCTTGTGGATGTTTATAGAAATCCAGATTTCGGACCGAGCTTTTTCGATGTTAAAGGAGACGGAGGATTTGCTTTATGGAAAGAGGAGTTTGGTTCAGCCAAAGCCGTTATAGCAGCAGCGACTTTTAAGACTTTAGTAGAAAAACGACTGAGGGATTACGTTAGAGGAAACTATAAATCTGACTGGCATCTACAGAGTAGAATTGGTATTGCAAAAGGGGTAGTGCTAGTAAAGAGAATAGGAACAAGGAATGTAGGTGATGAAATACGAAATTGGGCTGTTTGGGTGGGAAAGCCGGTAAACTTGTCAAGCAAACTCAGCGATAAAGCAGACCCGGACACAGTCCTTGCCACGAAGAATATCCTCGCAGATATACGGCTAAATGATGAACTAACAAATCGACTCATATGGTCTTGTGGGTGTCCTTATGGGAAGAAGAGGAATCTTTGGAAGGAAGTAGATCCAGGCTCAATAGGGCTTTATGATGTTGAAGAAAATCTATACAGACTTGAGAGCAAGTGGTGCGATACACACGGAGACGAATACATCAACACTGCCTTAGAGGAGATTGAGAAGGCTTCTCAATAAAACAGGTCCCCATACATTTTCCCATTTGACACCCCCTAACTTTAATCACCCCACACGTCTGCTAACGCAGCCCTACCCAAAAGACGGGCACAAGCTAGCCGAAGGACGGGTACGAAGCAATATATGGCTACACAAGCGATGCTGATGGTTTAAGACACGCGATGAGCGAGCAATCAACCTGCGACTTTGCCGACGCCAAGTATTTGCTTGTAGCCTGTTCGGCCTTTATCAACTATCTCATAGAAAAGTCAGCAAAGGCAGGGTTAAAGTTATAGTCACCCACTCTTTAATCCTCCCCAGTCAAGGGGAAGGTGAAAAGCCTGACCGAGGAGGAGATTCAAATTGTGGAAGGGAAACCCTCACCCTAACCCTCTCCCGAAGGGAGAGGGGAATTATCCTCGCCCACTGGGAGAGGAGTAAGGTGAGGGAAAGAGACAATGGGTTTAAACCCCTTGTCTATGTGACTTGCTAAAGCAACGCCTCAAACAAAACTACAGCAAACCCCCAAAAAAGGTGAAGCAAAGTGCATGGAAAGTGCATAGTGTACGGGCGACAAGGGATAGTTGCCAGGCAGGCAGATGCTGGCGGGTATATTCGATCAAGCGGGAATCTCAGCGCACTTGACATTTTAAGACCCATGACTAAAGTTTCGCAATGATGATAGTTCTTCTGGGACTGCTGGCTTTCGGCCAGGCTCAGGATACCAACATCTACCTGGGGATGGACGTGAACATAGCCCAGTTCTCGCGTTACTGGAAGCTAGTGTACGAAACCTCGCCTTCGGGATTCCGCACCTCGCAGGGCTGCCACGACATGAAGCACTGGTATCAGATCTATGAGGCCAAGACCGAAGCCCGCTTCAACCGCACCTTCAGCATGCGTTACCGGTTCTGCATGGTTCGCGACTACGAGGTTGCAATCACCAGGCACCGGTTTGAGCCTACACTGCGCATCGGGCGCGATCTTTATGCCCATCTGGTTATAGTTCCGGCGTTCTACAAGAAGGACGACGAAGCCGGGCTGGGGATGGCGTGGCGCAGGGGAAGCACGGACTGGGTCGCCTTTTATGCCATTGCCCAGGCTTTCGATCATAACTTCAGTCTCATGTATTCCCCCCAGGGCCCTGATAACGACCCGTTCAGGCGAATTCCGTTCAAGTTTGAGCTCGACGCCCGTGGTGAAACCCAGTGGCTACGGATGAGGTTTCACGGCGAACTGGGGACACGTTCCAATCAGTATCTTGACTGGCCGGACAGCATCCAGTACGTGTGGGATCGCGACCAGGACATGAGCCTGGCCTGGGGCAGGTTGGAGCTAAGACCGGTGAGGAACCTGTGGGTTGGTACTCGTTTCGGGTGGAGCGGTAATCGTTCCCTGACCCTCTGGCCGGGCAGGGAGGGTAGGGATAGGCTCACCGCCGATACGCTGCGGGAGTTATGGGTCGAACCTTTTATTGCCCTTTCCCCTACTGACCGCCTGGAACTCCGTGTCCAGCATCGTATCTGGGATACCCGCAGGGCTATGGACTCCGTAACCTACTACCGGGACTACGACGTTCTTTCCGTACTGGCAAGCTGGCACCCTTTGCCCGTGCTTGTTTTTGAGGCCGGTTATCAGCGCTCATGGCGCTATCGCTACAACAACGATACGCTCATACCCGAACCGTGGAGCGGCAGGCACAGTCAGTCTCGCTTGCTTTTCAACCTCGAGCTTCGCCTGCGTTCCGGGATGATGCTTGTCATAAAGGAAGGGCTGGAGATGGATTTCTTTCCCAAAGATCTCTTCCGCAGCCCGCACAACCATACATACGTATCCCTGCATCTTCCACTTGCGATACTCAGCAAGGATAAACAGGTTAATGCCTTGGAGGACCCCCAGGCTTCAGCGCCATCCAGGGGTGAATGAGTGTACTCTTCATGGTATTCTTGAAAAATCACTCTAACTTTTTTGGCTTTCAGCGGATTTGTGGGGTAAAAAACTTGACTGATTCAGAATTGGCCTATAATTAAAGCATAAAGGAGGATGCATGAAGAAAACACAATTTTCCGTTATCTCCCCCTTGACGGGGGAGAATAAAAGAGGGGGTGGGATCATAGCAATAGCCCTTATCCTGCTCGCAGCGAGCATTTCCGCAGCGCCTGTGTTGGTCGAGGCGTATCAGGAAGGGACCATCACTATCCCTGCGGATAAAATTGACACGGTCACGGTAGTCGAGCTCTCCTTCTCCGTGGATACTTCGTGCTACGTGCTTTTTACGGCTGGGGGGGGTAGCCAAGCGGGCGAAAACGTTCTTATGTTTGGATGGAAATAATCTGTTCCCTAAATCACTTTTGGCCGAAGTTACTGGTAGTTCTTTCCATATTGTTTATTCATATCCGCTCAGTTCAGGGCCTCATAACGTTCACTTTAAATTAACCAACCTAGTAGCGGGAGGAAGTGCTGATTGTTCTGATGCCTACCTTCAGGCCCTTATCTTCCTACCGGATGAACCCAGTGCGGTTGCCGAGCCGCCGCCAGGGGATAACCTCCAGTCGCAAGTACGCAGCGTTGTTAGCCAAGGTCCTTACGTTAACGTAGCGGGCGCAACCGAGCTTGTGGACGCATCGGGGCGAGTGATTGAAAACGCGATAGTCGCGGAGCGCGTTCAGATCTCAACCTTGCCCACAGGCACATACTTCGCAAGGGACGGGGAACGCACGGTAGTTAAGATCGTGAAGGTGGATTAGGGGGGAGGATATGAAAAGACTGTTACTTATAGCCATCCGGCGGGGCTATACCCCCTGCTCGGTGTGTAGGCCATGAAAGAAAGAATTATCAGAAAACCAGTAAGACGGAATATTGTAAATCGAAAGGGGAAACCCCACAAGCAGAGTAATACCAAGGAGGTTCACACCATCACTACACGTAGCTGGTGGCAATCTCTTCTGCAGGGAATTATCCCCACTCTCATTACTGTCTTCGGGCTAGGGTTGATTACTTACTACGGTATTGTTCGACAAATCGAAACCGATCGAAAGGCACAAATTGAAGTGGGTAAAAGAGCCAACGATCTCACTCGTATGCGGCTAATTTTTGATATCCTTATGGAAAAGGATAGTAGTTTGTACGAATTACTTCCTCCTTTATTAAACGACATTGTAGATGACACATTGCGTTGGAATCTCGAATGGGAGGTCTGTGATCAACCTGGTCTCCCTATAGAGTTAAAAAGAAATATAGTAAGAGCCTCTTTAGTGAATGAGTATCCAGGAATAATCATATGTATCCCTGACTCCGACAATGAATCTGCTTGGGAGCTAGCATTAGATCTTAAACACTATTTTTCCTCAGAAGGGAATTTCAACTGTGAAATACGAGAATACATGGAAGGTGTTTATGTACATTTTGAACATACAATAACAATTGTGTCCCCAGAAAGTTATGAATGGAATTTATTTACCACATGGATCGCATATGAGATGATTGAAGAATTGAATATCCCTCCACTTTATCTTGACATAAAAAGGGAGGAGGACGAATTTTTTTGGGGAAAAATGGGATATGAAGATTGCATTATACTTTTTATTCCGAGAGACGTATAGAGAGGTTTGCGAATTGAATCTTCCTTTTTGGGCTTGGTATGCACTTGCGCGGCGCGCTAAACCTCAAACAAAACTACAGCCACCTGGCCGCTTTTGAGGCTTGGGTTTCTCAAACAAAACTACAGCGAAGTTATAAAATAGTGCACCAAAGTGCACCAAAATGCATAGTGTTCACCCCTCCCCGGGGGGCAATTTGCATAGTCGCCGACAGACTTGAGGTCACAAATTGTGACCTCAAGTTGGGGAGGCAGACGCTATCCACCGTATGCTTTCACAGAGCAAGGCGTGGCAATGCTCTCTAGTGTACTTCGAAGTAAGCGGGCTGTTAAGGTAAACATTGAAATCATGAGAGCGTTTGTAAGGATGCGCAGGATGCTCATATCCCACGAGAAACTGGCAAGAAAAATCGAGGAACTAGAAAAACGTTACGATGCCAAGTTCAAGATAGTATTCGATGCTCTCCGCCAGATAATGACTCCATCAAAGGGGGACCGAAAACAGATAGGATTTGTAAGCCGAAAAGAGAAGACTTGAAATCGCAAATTGTAATGCGTGGGTTCATCTCCAACCCGCCCACAGGCACCTACTTTACAAGGAACGGGGAGAGGACAGTTGTGAAGATCGTCAAGGTAGAATAACGCTTGCCCTCTTCAGGGCAAGATTGCAAAAGTCAAATTGCAAAATGCAAATTGAAGGGCCGGCTCGCGCCGGCCTTAATCTGTGTTAATCGGTGCAATCTGTGGTTTTCTAGTCCAAGGGACCTACAACCTTTTCAACCGCTTCGAGTATCTCGCCGGAGCGAACCACCTCGGCCATCTTGTTGTTATCGTCATATAATGGCCTGTCCTCGTCCAGATGCGCCACGTGTTTTCGAATCACCTCGTAGGCGGCCTTGGATGCAGGCGATGGCTCGGCATCTCTGAAATCGAACGCCTGCGCCGACGCGATAAGTTCGATCCCTAAAACTCCGTAGGCCAAGTCCAGAATCTGGCGGGTCTTTATGGCGGTGGTCATGCCCATTGAAACGAAATCCTCCTGGTCTGCCGCGGCAGGGATTGAGCCGTTGGCCGCAGGATTGGAAAGCACCCGCTGCTCGTTCACCAGCTGACACGCGGTGTACTGGGAGAGCATGAGTCCTGAGAACATGCCCCCGCCCTTGGTCAAAAATCCAGGAAGTCCGGCGGATAGAGCCGGGTTCATGAGCCGATTCAGACGCCGCTCACTGAGCACCGAGACCGTTGAGATGGCCAATCCCAAAGCCTCCAGGCCGAAGGCCAAGGGCGTGCCCTGGAAGTTTGCGCCGGTCACCACCTCCTCGTCGTCAGGGAAGAACAGTGGATTGTCCCCAACGCCGTTGAGCTCGATCTCGGTCATCTCGCGTGCGAAGCGCCACGAATCACGTGCCGCGCCGGCCACCTGAGGTGTGGAACGCAGGCTGTAGGCATCCTGCACCCTTTTGCCCGGGCGCTGTAGAAGCTTTGAACCTTCCATGATCCTGCGGATGTTTGCTGCACAGGTGACGGCGCCCGGGAACCCGCGCGCGGTGTGAAGCCTATCATCCAGGCAATTGGTGTTGATGTTTAAGGCCTCCATGGTCATGGCCGCGGCAATATCGTGCATCTTCAGCCAGCGCATGGTCTCCGGGATCATAAGACAGCCGTAGCCCGAGATCACGTTTGAGCCGTTGATGGTGGCCAGTCCGTCGCGGGCCTCGTATTGAATAATGGGGATGCCGGCGCGCTTCATCGCTTCGGCTCCGGGAAGTCTCTCGCCTTTGTAGAACGCCTCGCCCTCGCCCATGAGAACTAAAGCCATCTGACCCATGGGTGCGAGGTCGCCTGAGGCGCCAACCGAGCCGCGCTTGCACATCACCGGATGCACTCCCCGATTCAGCATCGCGACCAACGTCTCAACGATCACCGGTCTGCAGCCTGAGAGACCGTTGCACAGAACGTTAATGCGAGTGGCTATGGCGGCGCGCACCACATCCTCTGGTAAAGGCTCGCCGATGCCTGCCGCGTGTGAATAGATCAGATATCTCTGATACTGCTGGGTCTGCTCAGGGGTCAAGACGACCTCACTGAACTCGCCTATGCCGGTTGTTACCCCGTACATCACCTCGTGGGCAGCGATCTTCTTCTCGCACATGGCGCGGCATTTCTTAATCCTCTCCCAGGCCTCCGAAGCAACCTCGATTTGCTCATCATGCCGAGCGATGCGCTCGATATGTTCAACCGTCAAGTTCTTACCGGTGAATAAAACAGCCATAGCGCTCCTTTCGAAGGGATTCACTTTCGGAGAGCTTATCCGAAAGGGGCGGAATGTCAAGCGGATAGGGGATCGCAATCCCACGCTGTTGACAACTTCTCGCAGGCATCGTATAATTCGGTGTTACGGGGTTACGGGATTGCGGGGCGTAGCGCAGTACGGTTAGCGCGCTTGGTTCGGGACCAAGAGGTCGGTGGTTCGAATCCACTCGCCCCGATTTCACGATGGAGAGAGACCCTCAAATAATCCCGCTTTTCACTGCGGAGCAGATTGCAACAAGGGTTGAGGAGTTAGCTGCTGAGATTGGAGAGGATTACGCGGGTAAGAATCCATTACTGATAGGTGTTCTCAAGGGGGCGTGGATGTTTCTGGCCGATCTTACCCGCTCGATCACCATCCCCCACCAGATAGACTTCATCCAGGTTGCCAGCTACGGTTCAGGAACCGAGTCCTCCGGCGAGGTGCGCCTCCTGACCGATCTTTCCACACCCATAGCCGGTCGCTACATGATCCTGGTTGAGGACATCGTTGATACCGGGCTTACCCTGTCGAACCTGGTCAATAGATTGAAGGAGCGCGAACCGGCATCGGTGGCCATCTGTTCGCTGTTGGACAAGCCGGAGCGAAGGGAAACGGCCATCCATATCGACTATCTTGGATTCAAGGTTCCAAATAAATTCGTGGTTGGATACGGGGTGGACTGGGACGAGCGGTTCAGACATCTTCCCTACATCGGTTACCTTGAGTTTGAGGAGTAACGCGATGGTAGACTGGCATAGGAGTATCCAAATAGGCGTTATCGGAGGACGTTACTGCTCCGAGAAGATCGCCGGGATTGCCGAGGAATTGGGACGACTGATCGCCCGCGAGGGCTGGACCCTTATCTGCGGCGGGCGCGGCGGTGTGATGGAGGCGGCGTGCAAAGGCGCTCAGGAGGCCGGCGGCGTCACCATCGGGATACTGCCGGACTCGACAGAAATAAAGGCGAACCCCTATCTCACCTACACAATCAAGACCGGCATGGGCGAGGGGCGCAACGTAATCATCGTTCACTCATCGGACGCTCTGGTAGCGGTGGACGGCAAGTACGGCACTCTTTCGGAGATCGCCCTGGCTTTGGCGCGGCGCAAACCGGTGTTCGGGATAGGGACGTGGGATATATCAGGAGCGAAGAAGGTCAACGATCCAGCCGAAGCTATCGAACGAATCAAGGAGGTGCTCGGTGAGTGACGCGAGGCTGCACGCGGTGATCTGCGGGGTTGTTCAGGGTGTGAATTTTCGCTACTTCACGGTCAGACTGGCGCAAAGGCTGAACTTAACCGGTTGGGTTCGTAATCTGGGGTACGAGCGGGTGGAGACGGTTGCCGAGGGGCCAAGGGACGCTCTCAACGCCTTCTTGGAGGAGCTGAAGATCGGCCCGTCATCAGCTAGGGTGAGTAAGGTTGACGTAGAGTGGCAAAAGCTCACCCACGAGTTCAGTGATTTCCGAGTCACCTACGAAGAATGGTAGATGAAAAATGTGGAACAGCCTCTCCAGGCTGTTCAGTAATATTAGCACAGGCTAGAGAGCCTGTGCCACATTGTTGCTAAGCTATGAAGAAACCCACTGCTAAACCAGCCAAGAATTCCTACAGACGGGGTCTCCCCCACCTTCAAGCAGAAGGTAAAACTCTCTTTGTAACCTTTAATACATACGAGCGATGGGTGTTACCCGAATCTGTTCGGGGGTTGGTTTTACATCACTGCCTACATGATCACGGTGTAAAGATATACCTGCATGGCGCGGTAGTTATGCCCGATCATGTGCATATGGTATTTACTCCACTCAAGGACGAAGACGGGTGCACCTACGGCCTATCAGAGATCATGCAAGGAATAAAAGGTGCTTCTGCACGCAGCATCAATAAAACTCTGGGTCGTAAAGGCCAAGTCTGGCAAGATGAATCATTCGACCACGTCTTGCGTTCAGATGAAAGTGTGAGGGCTAAAGTAGAATACATCTGCCAAAATCCAATCCGAAAAGGGCTGGTAGAAGAAGAAAATGATTATCCTTGGCTGTGGCGGGAATGGGTTGAAGGGGCTGAATAGATGTAGGCTGTTCAGTAATATTAGCACAGGCTGGAGGGCCTGTGTCACATAGCTTCAATTATAGGCCATAAAAATGTGGAACAGCCTCTCCAGGCTGTTTCTAAGATCAAGGCACAGGCTGGAGGGCCTGTGCCACATAGCTTCAATTATAGGCCATAAAAATGTGAA
>Ga0315544_1000646_pt1 | contig 31316 bp, 27 predicted proteins | sample SalMarSW160130MG_2_FD_202543 | JGI IMG/M metagenome (GOLD analysis project Ga0315544, IMG submission 202543) | Salt marsh sediment microbial communities from the Plum Island Ecosystem LTER, Massachusetts, United States - Salt Marsh Sediment SW1601-130 ... | reverse complement strand
ATATCATCGTCATGCCCCGGAGCGATACCCAAGCTCGTTTACACGGCCAATCATATCAACGATTGCTTCGAGGCGTTCGACTTGCTGCACAAGACCAGCGGCGAGCGAATCGTTTTCTGCATGGGCCAGGCCGGCCTTATCAGCAGAATCATAGCAAAAAAACTCGGCAGCTTTGTGACTTTTGCAAGTATCGACCAGGAAAGTGCAACGGCACCGGGCCAGTTGAACGCAAGAGAGCTAAAGCAATTGTACCGCTACAATGATATAACGGCAGATACGGAGCTTTTCGGCGTAATAGCCGACCCCGTAGGTCATTCACTCAGTCCGGCGATTCACAATGCCTGCTTTGCCCAGATGAAAATGAACCGGTTATATCTGCCGTTGCTGGTCCAGGGACAAAAGCAGGAATTCAACACGTTTTTAAATAATGTACTGCTGCGAAAATGGCTGAACTTCCGCGGCCTTAGCGTGACAATTCCGCACAAACATCACGCTCTTGATTACGCCGGGGCAAACCAGGGTTTTATCGAACCTCTGGCCGGGAAAATCGGGGCCGTCAATACGCTTATCATTCACTCCGACGGCAAAGTCAAAGCGTACAACACCGATTATACCGCCGCCCTCGATGCAATTATTTCCGGGATGAAAATCAAAAGAGCCAAATTGAAGGATTTGCCCGTCGCCGTAGTCGGGGCAGGCGGTGTCGCAAGGGCTGTTGTGGTCGGACTCAGTGACGCCGGGGCCAAAATCAAGATTTATAATCGCACTCTCGAAAGGGCCGAGAAGCTTGCAACCGAATTCAACTGCGAGTTTGCGCCTCTTGACGAATTGGAAAATATCGACGCCGGGCTGTTAGTCAACTGCACGAGCATTGGAATGCACCCCAATATCGAGGCTGCGCCCATCCCGAAAGAATACCTGAAAAAAACTATGGCGGTCTTTGATACTATCTATAATCCCGCCGAGACCTTACTGCTGAAAAATGCCAAAAAGAAAAAGGCCAAAACAATCGACGGCGTCTCCATGTTCGTCAACCAGGCAATGGCGCAATTCAAACTCTTCACCGGCACAGACGCCGACCCCGACCTTATGAAAGGAGTTGTCTTGGAGAAACTTCGTTGTTAGCTAAACCAAAGCAAATAATCGTGGACAAAGAAGCACTCGTCGGAATGAATATTAATGCCCTTTGTGACTTTGCAAAAGATCACCTTTTACTTTGTTGTGACACTTTATTATACGAATGCGCAACTGCTTCTAAGCATGAACCAAGAGGAATGTTAGAACGCTATAAGAAATTAATTAAAAACGGAGCATATTATTGTTCTAACAGCCTTAAATTCATACAAAGTGAAAGTAAGAATTGCTTGCCGTATCCTTGGTTTTTACCAGATTTAGATGCAACGAAAAAAATCTGTACAGGGGAAAAACGTCCAGAGGACTTACTTGATTTTACTGTGTATGGTAAGCTATCTCAGCCGCGTTATAAGGTAGCTGAAACAATTTTAAATGTGAGTAGAAAGATCAAAAAAAGAATTGATATAGAGATTCCTTATATCACCGAGGAGATAAAACAACTGCCTTCGGACACATACGAGCGGCTACAAAAACTGTTTGAAGATATAGACGCGTGCGACTTACGTCAGTTATGTATAGATTCTGTTCGAGATGAATGGATAAAGGACAAGGCAAAGTTTTGCCTGTCTGCTGAATGGATAAGCTGGCAACGCATACGCTTAGCCGATGTAATTTTAATGAACTATAACTACCTGCGCCAAACGGGAGGGTGGCCAGGGATAAAGAGAGTGGAGCACGATTATCATGACATGGAGTATATCTTACTATTGAGTCGTGCTGATTGTCTGTTAACGCGAGATGAGAAATTGGTCAAGCCATTAGCAAAAACGGCATTTCCTGAGAAAGATGTATTTTCCAGTCTTGAAGAAGTACCTGACGAATACGAATGTCATTGGAAATGATAAAAAGCTGTCTGATTTAAATGTTGCTTTACGGCGGTGATAATTGGTATATTGAAGCAGGCAAGATAAATGGATTCCTGCTTTCGCAGGAATGACAGAGAGAAAGCAAATATAAATGGTTGCGATGAAACAAATAGAAGAGTACGGTGAGAGGATTGGGCGCCAGTTCGAGGCCGAACGGGTAATACTATTCGGCTCATACGCAACAGGCAAAATCACCAAAGACTCGGACATTGACCTGCTGGTCGTTGCCGAAACTTCATTATCACCGCCGGAGCGTTATGGTGCGGTTCGACGTTTATTAGCTGATGTCCCCTGCAGCTTTGATATTATAGTCAGGACGCCGGCCGAATACGATCGCTGGCGGACCATCGTAAATAATATCGTCTATTTTGCAGATAAGTATGGGAAAGTTCTTTATGAACGAAAAGACTCGTGAAGCTGTTCGACAATGGCTGGCAAAAGCGCAAAGCGACTGGGACGCCGTTGAGATTCTTACTGCAAGTAAACGATGCCCAAACGAGACAGTTTGTTTTCACTGCCAGCAGTTTGTCGAGAAATTACTAAAAGCGATTCTTACGCAAAACGGCATTGAGGCGCCAAAAACACATGATTTGCGCAGATTGATACAGTTAGCCCAGCCTTTTGCTCCGGAACTTTCTTTGCTGGTTGATGTATCTGATGAGCTGACTGTGCATGGAGTTGAGACGAGATACCCGGGTGAATGGAGAAAAATTAAAAAGTCAGAGATGAAACGTGTAGTCGATTTAACAAAACGTTTCAGCGATATCTTGCTTTTGAAATTGAAATAATCAATAGCTTCTTTTTCTCCTCCTTTTACTTACCATTGATTTGTATATCGTGAGAAACAAATGAAAAAAGTTTGCATCTAAACCTCAAAATGTTAATATATTCTCGCATTTTTTAAGAGAACGAGATTACCACCTTTTTTTATTTGAAAGGAGCTTATTATGAAACGTTCTTGTATAAATTACCTCGTATACGCCATGTTATTCTGCATCATTTTCATCAGTCCGGATGCATGTATTGCACAAAACTCGTCGGTGGATAAGCTGACGGCGGTATTGCCCAACGATGTCTTTGCTTTTGTCGCCACCAGCGGGGCGGACGAATTGAAACCCGCTTTTGAAAAAACCATTTTAAATAAATTATGGAAAGACCCCGGAGTACAGACCTTTTATAAATCCATATACGACGGGCTTGTCGGGAAAATCAAACAGGAAGCAGGCGATCCCAACGAAGGCAAAGCCATTGATATCGTATTGAGCTTTGCCAAATTGATTAAAACCCGGCCGTTAATTATCGGGGCGGCTCAAAAAGAAGCAACGGAAGGTCCGCCTGTTTACGGCTTCGCCATCCTGAACGCCGGAGAACGGAAGGCGGAAATTGCTTCAGCTTTAGCTAAGCTGGAAGGTATGGCGGACGAAGGAGATATTGTCGATGTCAAGATCGGTGCTGTTACATTGCATGGGCCAAAAAATGACAATGACGTTCCCGGATACTGGGGCTGGATCGGCAATTACCTTGTCTTTGCGATAAATGACGGCCAGGGTCTGGCTATCAAGAATATACAAAGCCGGAATAGTTCGACAGCATCGTATCTCAACAAGGTCCCGGCGAATAATGATGCACTTGCGATTCACATCAATCCCGAGAAGGTGCTCAATCTTGTTAGAACCATCGCAAAAGCGGAAGGTGACGAGGAAGAATTTGCTAAAATTGAAGGTGTGATTAAAGAACTCGGAGTCGATAAAGTTAAAACTCTAAATACGAGAATCGGGTTCGACGGGCCGGATCTCATTGTTAATGAGCTGATCGAGATACCTGCGCCTCGTACCGGTTTGTTTGCGTGTTTTAAGACCATAGACCTTAAAATGTTCGATATGGTCGATGCCCGTGCAATGAACGCGACGGCTTTCAATTGCGATGTTGCAGGAATCTACGATACAGTGTTAAAGGCAATTAAAACCGCAGCCGGTGAGGATTTTAACGATGTAAAGGAGGAAATCGCCGAAATGGAAAAGGATCTCGAATTTAAGATTCGCGATGGTCTGCTGGAAAGCCTTGACGGCCGGATAATGTTCTATGTCCTGCCCGGCGGTATTATGCCGCAATCGCCTCAGGATGGTTTTATCCTGGTCGCAAAATTAAAGAATGCACAACTTTGGGAGCAGACGCTGGCTACCTTAGGTAAATTTGCGTCAGAAGAAAGCGACGGCATGGTACAGGTCAGCTCGCAGGAACAAGATGGGAGAACTATACATACATGGGCCGTAATGCCGCTGGCGATGGCGCAGGTAATGCCCTGCTGGGCAATCTCGGATGATAAGGTTGTCATTGCTTCGAATCCGGCGATGTGCAACCTTGCAATTGATCAGATAAAAACGGGCGGAAAGTCAATACGAACCACCAAAGGATTCAAAAAAGTAACGGCGAAGCTGCCGGACAATCTGCTTAGTCTAAAATACGTTGACTCGAAGGTTCAGTTCAATCAAACGATGATGGGGATTCAGCAATTTTGGCCGATGGCAACCATGTTCGCTACAAAAGCAGGCTTGAAGTTACCTTTTGTGTTGCCGTCGCTGACACATATCGCCGAGGATATGGGGCCTTCCTGCCAGTATTCATGGTTCGATGACCAGGGGCTTCGCTCACACTATCGCGGAGTCGGCATCGAAGAAAGCATTGGTATAGTAGCCGGAACTGCAGTAGGTCTTGGAGTAGCAATGCCGGCCCTGGCCAGGGCAAAAAGTCAAGCAAAACGAACTGTTTCTATGAGCAATTTAAAGCGGTTGACGTTAGCAACTATAATGTATGCGGACGACAATGACGGCAATTTCCCGGAAAATTTTGATCAGATTAAGGAGTATGCAGGAGACTCTAAAGTCCTCGAATCACCGATGAAGCCTAAGGATTTTAACGGTCCAAGCTATATATATGTGCAGGGGCATTCGAATAAAGCCGGCACATCACCCGCGAAGGATATTATTATTTATGAGAATCCGGCGTATTGCAATGAAAGGATTAACGTTGCATTTCTCGATGGCCACATTGAATCGTTGCAGAGAGACAGATTCCTGGAAATACTCAAAGAAACTTATCAAAGACTTGGCAGGGAAATGCCGGAAATAAAATTCAGGGATTAATTAAAATATTAATCCGGATTTGTGAGGTAATAACAGACAGCGAAACTTTTTTAATGAAAAAAACGTCATTCCTGCCGGAGACCCCCTTGGGGATCGAATTGGAGGAATCTGTCTTGAATAGTTCTCTCCACTCGGTCTTACGACCTTGGTCGAGATGACCAGCCAACGTTCAGTTTAGACAAAGAGTGTTGAATGTTATTGTTTTGATTTCCTTATAAACGTATCCGACTCTTAAAATCCAAATAGCAAAAACAACAGCTTTTAATTGTTTTTCCACGGATTGCCGTTATAATACGCAATAGATTTGTAGTACTAATGTATATCAGGTAACGATATATGAACGAGCATATAAAGATATTCAAGGATAAAATAAAGGTTTTTTGTCGGCGTAACCATATTCGTAGTTTCGGACTTTTCGGTTCTGCGCTACGAGAGGATTTTGGAGAAGGCAGCGATATCGATGTCCTCGTTGAATTCGAGCAGGAATACAGCCCCGGGTTTTCGGAGCTGATTGAAATGCAGGAGGAGCTTGCCGGGATATTTAACCGTAAAGTGGACCTTGTAGAACGACAGGCTGTGGAAAAAAGCGAGAACTACATTAGGAAACGGCATATTTTGGAGTCAGTGGAGTCGATTTATGTGGCGGGATGATGCTTATATGCTCGATATGCTGATAGCTGCTCGCAAGGTCGAGAATTTTGCTGATGGAGTTACCTGGGAAAAATTCAAAACCGATGACATCCTGCAAAACGCCATTATTCACCAGATTCAGATAATCGGGGAAGCCGCTAGAAAAGTTTCTCAGGAATATAAGTCGTCTCATCCTCAAATCCCATGGCGGTCGATTATCGGTATGCGAAATCGCCTCGTTCATGAATACTTTGATATAATTCCCGAAAGAGTTTGGGACGTTGTTTAAAATAAGATATCCGAATTGGTCCGGATTATTGAGCCGTTGGTTCCTCCGGATGAATCAGCATGAGAATTTTAGTGTATTGTAATTAAGGATTCAAATTGAATGGCAAAAAGCAGTAAAAAAGCTGAAAAAGTAGTACTGGCATATAGCGGCGGTCTGGATACGAGCGTAATTCTGCCGTGGCTTAAAGAAACCTACGGTTACGAAGTGATAGCGTTCGCCGCCGAACTCGGGCAGGGCGATGAATTAGCCGGCATAAAACGCAAGGCCCTGGTAAGTGGGGCGGTCAAGTGCGTGGTCAAGGACCTTTGCAAAGAATTCGTCGAGGACTATCTCTGGCCGATGCTCAAATCCGGGGCGGTCTATGAAAACGGGTATCTGCTGGGTACGAGTATCGCCCGGCCTTTGATCGCCAAGCATCAGGTGGAAGTCGCCCACGCCGAAGGTGCGACCGCGGTAGCACACGGCGCAACAGGCAAGGGCAACGACCAGGTAAGATTCGAATTGACCTTCATGGCACTGGACCCATCGCTGAAAATAATCGCTCCCTGGAAAGATCCGAATTTTACTCTCACCTCCCGCGAAGCGGCGGTGGATTACGCAAAGAAGCATAAAATTCCAATCGAGCAGAGCAAAAAGAAGATTTACTCCCGTGACCGCAATCTCTGGCATATAAGCCACGAAGGGGCCGACCTCGAAGATCCCGCCAACGAGCCAAAGGACAACTTGTTCGTTATTTCCAATCCGGTGTCCAAAACACCCAACAAGGCGGACTATGTCGGTATAGGTTTCGAGCGGGGAGTGCCTGTGTCACTTAACGGCAAAAAAATCAGCGGCGTAAAACTGGTTGAAACATTGAACAAAATCGGTGGCAAACACGGTATCGGGCAGGTGGACGTGGTCGAAAACCGGTTGGTCGGCATGAAATCCCGCGGCGTATATGAGACACCGGGCGGGACAATTCTCGTTACGGCGCATAGTGCGCTGGAGAGCCTGACGCTCGACCGCGAGACCATGCACTACAAACAGCAGCTTGCCCTGAAATATGCCGAGCTGGTTTATTACGGTCTGTGGTTCACCCAGTTGCGTGAAGCTCTGGATGCGTTTGTCGATGTAACACAGCGCAACGTCACCGGCGAAGTCAAATTGAAATTATACAAAGGCCGCTGCACTTTTGCCGGTGCAAAGAGTCCTAAAAGTTTATACCGGACGGACCTGGCCAGTTTCGTGATGGGCGCCGAATACGACCCGACGGATGCAACTGGATTTATACGTCTGTTCGGACTGCCCGCGAAAGTGGCCGCTGTTGTTAACAAGGAAAAAGGAAAGAGCAAAAAACCTAAATAGAATCGTACTGCATTGGCACAGGAGGCTTTGTGGCGGTACCGGACTGGATTTCATTTACTTTCATTTTTGCATTCGGCTGTTGTATAGGCAGTTTTCTGAACGTCGTTATCTATCGCATGCCCCGCGATAAATCGATAGTAAGTCCACCTTCGGCCTGCCCGGCCTGTGGCGAGCATATTCGTTTTTACGATAATATACCTTTGGTTTCCTGGCTGCTTTTGGGACGAAAGTGCCGTTTTTGCAAAGCCTCGATATCAGCTCGATATTTTGTAATAGAACTTCTGACGGCCCTGATTTTCCTCGGCCTATTCATTTTGTATTTTAACACAAATCTGAGAGCTTCTATGCCGACATTTGCCCACGGGGGCTGGTTTGTTTATCTTCTTCATATCATCTTATTGGCGGCATTCATCGCCGCTTCGGCAATCGATTTGGAATTATGGATTATTCCGCTATCGATCTGCTGGTTTGTCACCGTAGCCGGTTTGGTCGGTTCTGCGGTCGGTGTATTGTTTATTAACATCGATTCGATTCGTGTATATTGGATCTTACCGAGTGCCACGCCGGATACGGGCGCGCTGGCCGTGGGAGCGGCGGCGGGCACGGCGTTATCTATGATTTTGCTGGTTACCGGTCTGGTGAAAAGAAGCTACGAACCGCAGGAAACTCGGCATGGGGGCCAAATTGATCAAGCAGACAACGAAAGGAAAAACGATTTATCCGAAAAACCAGAAATTAATCAGGATGATAATTTCAACCATCGTCTGGAGGCATTTAGGGAAATAATTTTTCTGCTGCCGATAATTATCTTTTCGATTGCAGCTCTCTGGTTAAGCAGGAATGTCGAACCGATAAACAAATGGTGGCTGATTTTTTCCCAAAGACCGGTTATTGCGGGATTTCTCGGCAGTTTGTGGGGTTATTTTATCGGATGCGGGATTGTCTGGGGCATCCGCATCTTCGGCACTCTGGCTTTCGGGAAAGAGGCGATGGGACTCGGTGATGTGCACTTAATGGGCGCCGCCGGAGCGGTAATCGGACCGCTTATGGTGGTCGTAGCTTTCTTTATAGCGCCGTTTTTCGGTCTGGCATGGGCCGGTTTTAATATGTTTTTTAAAAAAATTCGACAAATTCCCTACGGTCCTTTCTTGTCTTTGGGTATATTTGTTGTTATGATTCTGCATGATTGGATTCGCGAACATCTGTTCATGTTTTATTATTAGAACGAAAAACTTGAACTTAGGTATTTAAGGAGAAATCATATGCGAGTTGCCAGCAAAAAAACGGCTGTTTTGTTGATTCATTTTGCATTGTTAACTCTTTTACCCGGCTGCACCAACTGGGAGAAAAAATTCGAAGCCCTGAGCATAGAACACGAGAATCTTAAAGGGCAGCTCGAATTTGAGCGGGGGGAAAAGCGTCAGCTCGCCGATCGAATTTCAGATGACCAGAAAACGATTAATGATTTGCAAAGACAGATCGAGCAAAAGCGTAAATCGCCCGCCGAAGCTTCAGGTTTCGGAGAAGGCTACGATGTTGCCTTTAACGCGGCGGCAGGGACAATTACGGTAACACTTCCGGATGCAATTTTGTTCGATTCGGGAAAAGCCGAGCTTAAAAAGGATGCCAGTGCCAAACTCGACCATATCCATACCGTAATACGGGGAAAATATGCAGGTAAACAAATCGACGTTGTAGGTCACACGGATACCGATCCGATTAAAAAATCCAATTGGAAGGACAACTGGGAGCTTTCCGCCCAACGTGCCCTGGCTGTTACAAGATACCTAATCTCGCGTGGTTTCGACGATAAGATAATTCGGGCAGTCGGTTGTGGTCAAAGCCGGCCGGTTGTTTCCAATGCAACCGTAAGCGGTAAGGCAAAAAACCGTAGGGTCGAGATCGTAGTGCACATACGATGATATATATAACAGAGCAAAGAATATGTCTCTGAACAGACCCTGACTCAAATCAATGCGGGTATATTGATTATTTTACAAATGAATCGCTGCTGATTTTGCCGTCTTTGCCGATACAAACGGTAACAGCGCCATCTTCGGAAGTGCGATATAATCGTGCCTGTCTTGTTCTGTTATCTTTACCGTTTATAACGTTGTATTGATCCCGGCCGCAGCAACAAACCAGGATATCGGCGTTGAGGCTTTCGAGAAATTCCGGTAGTAACGTATTGACCGAGCCGTGGTGAGGGACGGAAACGACATCGGCTTTTAGTTCGGGATACAGATGCATCAGCTCGTTTTGGGCAAACTGTTCGATATCCGAACATAAAAGTATTTTTATACCGGCATATTCAATCAACGTCACGAGCGATTTGTTGTTGTCACTTAATTGCTCATCATATTGTATTTTTTCAAAGGGCCAGAGTATTTTTATATCCGCGTTGCTGCTACAATTCAGACCGTCATCCAAACGCTCTATCTCAAATCCAGTTTTGCTTAGGCAGTCTCTGAGAAATTCCGCTGTGCCCCACTGGTCAGTTTTGTCAAAAAAGTCGTCATTGGCGTAAACTCGACCAACCCTGCAATTTTCGACAATCTCGGGTATTCCGTTTATATGGTCTATATCATTATGGCTTATGACAACAGCACTAATTTCGTTCGTTCCGTTATAATCCATGAACGGCAAAATAATTCGTCTGCCTATATCGGATTTATAAAGCGAGCCTGCATCGAACAACATATTATCCCGGCCCGGAAGCTGTACAAATATCGCCTGCCCGTGACCGACGTTAAGAAATGTAATAGTCAGATTGTCCCGATAGGTCCTCTGCCATTTTGTAAGACCGAGGGATATAATCACTACCGACAGTGCTGTTATGCAAATTACTTTTTTTATCAGGGGACGTCGAAAATACGCGAAGCCTGCAAAAAGGATTAAGCAGTAATATAAAATTATAAGGGTAGGGGGTACCCGGCCGATTAGTATCTGTGAAATATTCAAATCAGCAATATGTCTTACAATCCCTATAAGCAAATCCGATAAGTATGCAGCAACAAAACCAATGATAATGCTCAGTGTCGGCAGGATAAAAAACAAAATCATCTTAAAGAATCCGAATATCAAGATTAGACTCACTAAAGGAAAAACTAATATCGTCCAAATACATGTCAACGGATTAATTGTGTAGAAATGATACAACAAGATACCCGCACCGCCCAGCCAGGCCGCAAGACCAACGGAAAACAACAATATTACCTTATCTGCAAATTTCCTCATCAGGCGTTTGCTCGAAGTGATTCGCTGTGTTTTGCTTGCAGGCAACCGCCCGAAGATTTTGTCACGCAAAAAGCTGGAATTATTTCCCGTAAAGACCAAAATCCCCAATACCGATGCGAACGACAATTGCCAGCCCGGCTCGAACAACTGCATCGGTCTTATCAGCAGGAGTATTATCGCCGCCAGGGATAATGTATTAATGGGATTGGGGTGACGACGAAACAAGATCGACAGGAAGAAAACCAAACAAATAATAGCCGCTCTCAACGTCGGTGCTCTGGCAGGAACGATCATCAAAAAGATGAATATTGCAATTATACAGATAATCGCCCGTGCGGGTTTCATCAGGCCAGCGGTTTTACATAACCACCATATAATTCCAATTAAAATGCCAAAATGCATTCCGGACAGACTGATAAAGTGAAGCAGGCCCGTTTCACGAAAGGCCCTGTACGTGTCACTGTCGATATCGCCCCTGTAACCTAAAAGCAGCGCCTGCAACATGGCCCGGCCGTTCTCTTCCCCGGGCAAATCACCCAGCAACGCTCTTTCCGCGGTTTGTCTGATGCGTGCTTTTAGCCTTGTGAAAAAAGCGGCAGGGGACGGTGAGAGCAGTTCGATACCTTCCCGTATTTTTACAGATGCCCCGATGAAAACATTCCTGCTTGCCATGTAGCCCGCCGTATCGAACTGTCCGGGATTGGTCGACGGTTTGAATCTATCCAGCCAGCAGTAAACCTGTATAAAATCACCGGCTTTCAGGTCGAGGACCGGCTCACTAACCAGAACGCGCACCATGCCGGTCACCTGTGACCATCCATTAATGGTTTCCACCTCGGTAATCTTAAGGTAAAAACTACAGGTCGGGTCCGTCGGCATAAAACGCGCAAATTTCCAATCAGAATATGTAGTAATACGAGGCTCGGTGACAATCAACCCACGGATTGTAGCCAGTTTCGGCTGGTCGGCAGTTAATTTTCGGATATCATTGGATTCAGGCCGATAGAAATCCGCCAGTCGAACAGCACCGAGGCATATAAAACAGGCAAACGCTGTATAAGCCAGGATGTATTGGCAATAATTTGAAAAGCGCCGAAGAACAAAAAAACAAACAGATGCCGCCGTAAGCAGTGCAAGTAAAATCAGCCAGAACGGAATCGGTAAAGCCAATCCCTCCTGCAACAATGTTCCGCCGATAAGGCCTGCTGCGACAAACAGCAGGGGGCATGTACCGATGATTTGTTTATGGAAATTTCTCCCGGCCAACTGTTTGTCGATTTGAGCCAACTTTTGCCGGATATCGTCCATCGCAAATCAGCCTACACATACATAAGAAAAGTCTCAAGATTTATTTTTTCATAATATCGATGGCCCCCAATGTTTCGTACGGTATAAATTAACACACATTAATTATAGATTGTGTCTCAACTTTTGCCGAACAAATGCACAATTTGTCACTTCATCAATTGACCTTCCAATATTTCAGCCAGGTCCTCATCGACATTTCTAATCGGCCTTATACTATAATTTTCCACAAGCATATTCAGAACATTCGGGCTGATAAAGGCCGGCAAACTCGGTCCGAGCCTGATATTTTGTATCCCTAAATGCAGGAGTGTCAGCAGGATTGCCACAGCCTTTTGCTCGTACCACGATACGATAAGCGAAAGCGGCAGATCATTTACACCACAATCAAACGCCTCGGCAAGTGCTGTCGCAATCTTAATGGTCGAATAGCAGTCGTTACATTGCCCTGTATCGATCAGGCGGGGGATACCGTCGATATCTCCATAGTCACGTGCATTCAATCGATATTTACCGCAGGCCGCCGTCAATATCACGCAATCATCCGGCACCTTTTCCGCGAATTCCGCAAAGTAATTCCGTCCCGGCTTGGCGCCGTCGCAGCCGCCGATGAAGAAGAAATGTCGTATCTTTCCTGCTTTGACCGCCTTGACAATTTTGTCCGCCAGGCCAAGCACCGCCGTATAATGGAATCCCGTACTCAGGGTTCCCTTTGAGTCGTCGGCAAGCGGAGGCAGTGACAACGCCTTATCAATCACCTCGGTGAAATCCCTGCCCTTGATATGTTTGACTCCGGGGGCGCCTGCTATCCCGCATGTGAAGATTCTTTTTTTGTAGGATTCCTTCGGAATCATAATGCAGTTCGTCGTGACCAGAATCGCACCGCTGAACTGGTCGAATTCTTTTCTCTGGTTCTGCCAGGCCGTGCCGTAATTACCGACAAGGTGCTTGAACTTCCTGAGCTCCGGGTAGCCGTGAGCAGGCAGCATTTCGCCGTGAGTATAAACGTTGATTCCTTTACCTTCGGTTTGCTTCAATAATTCGTAAAGATCGAGCAGGTCATGGCCGGTGACAACAATTCCCGGCCCGGCCTTGGTGCCGCTCGGAACCGTAGCCGGAGTGGGATTACCGAACCTCGACGTATGCGCATTATTAAGCATTTCCATAACACGAAGGTTCATCTGACCTGCTTTAAGCACCAACTCAAGATGGCGATCCATGTCAAAGTCCACATTCGTCAGTGTGGCAAACATCGCCTCGTGCATAAACGCATCGACTTGCTCGTCTTTTTGTCCAAGCTCCCGTGCATGATACGCATAGGCGGCGATGCCTTTTAGCCCGAATATAAGCGTATCCTGCAGACTCTGGATATCAGGGTCCTTGCCGCAAACTCCTATTTGCGTGCACCCTTTACCGCCCGTTGTTTGTTCGCATTGATAACAAAACATAATTCGTCCCTTCCTTTCTATATTGATTTCATTCCTTGTTTTTTATCAGTAATTCTCCGGCTATCGAATAGCCGGTTTTAGTCTTAAATCTTTTCTCGACAATCCCCCGGATTTCATCTATACCGAAAACTTCGGTTTCCTCCTGCAGGTTAACAAGATTGTCCGCATCCAGGACAATTCTGAATTCTATCGTATCTATGTTCTTCGCGCTGTGATGGTTCGCCACAATTTTGCATATATGCTCGATAGCATCGGCGGGAAGAGCACATCTTTTCATTATATCTGCGGCAGTCGGCGGTCCTTCTATCTCCTGATATTTCCCGGCCGAGGAGCCGTATTTTCGTTCAGCTTCATGAATACCGATATCATGTAATATCGCGGAGGCCTTGACAACCAGGGCGTCACCGCCTTCGGCGGCCTGAATCTTTTCGGCGAAATCCAAAACAGAAAGGGCATGTTCAATACGTTTTGCATCCCGGCCAAAAACCTTTTTCATCTCGTCTATTAATTTATCACAAACAGAATTCAGGCCTTCCTTTGTCACCGCCGTACATTGCTCGGAATGTTTGCACCAATCGGCACAGCCGATATCGATTTTCGAATTGACGACAAAACAGCCGCAATTGCTGCATTTGAGCTTCGGCTCATCTTTGAAGAACTCAACAGGTTCGCCGCACTGTGTACAGTTGACTTCAAAAATATCTTCGGTCTTCCAAAATCTCTGATCCTGTCCCGGGCATCTGAACATTTGTTAATCCCCAAATGACCTGCCGTTACTCTTTTTATGCACGTATCATTGTCAGTAGCATTTTGAACTTTTCATCCGCTTCGACCGCATGTGGCACATTACCGGGCATTATAATTATCCCACCGGTCGATATATTATTTTGCCGTCCGCCTATTGTCAATCGTGCTTTTCCGTCGAGAATCTGGACGAGAGCATCATAAGGTGTCGTATGCTCACTTAGTTTCTGGCCTTTATCGAAGGCAAACAGCGTGATTGTCCCGGCCTGCTTGTCTAATATTGTCTTACTCACTATCGAATCCGTTGCATATTCAACCAAATCCGTTAAAGTTTGCGAGTTGCCGACACAGGCCTGCAGAACACTCGATTTTGCCTTTGTCTTAGTCATTTCTTGTTCCTCTTATGTTTCCCCGGCCTTGCTTTTTTAGTTCGGCCCGGTACAAGTTCGGCCAAGGTAATATTGCCAAGATACCCGCCGATATATTCCTGAAGTTTGACGAGTTTCGGCCTTACCGCACAATGTTTCTGCTGCGGACAAGTCTCCTTCGACAATATACATCTGTTTAGGCTTATCGGATTCTGGACAGCCTCTATTATTTCAAGCAGGTTTATTTTCGACGGTTCCCTGCTCAAGCCAAATCCGCCTTTCGGGCCCATACAGCTTGTTACCAGTCCTGTATTATTGAGCTTCTGCATCAGCTTGCATGAAAGCTGGTACGGCACATTCTCCTGTTCGGATACCGTCCTGCTCGATACGGGGCCTTCATTGTAATTTCGGGCCAGATTCACCATTGCCCGCAACGCATAATCAGTGTTTCGCCTTACTATATCCATCTTTATTCACTATTCCTTATTCAATTACGTTCTTAAACAAAATCAGCCGTTATCTATATATAAGACTAATATAGTCCTACTTATATCTTATGTCAACAGTTAAAAAAAGTTTTTTTAAAATTTTCCGCTAAAAATTAATTAAATCAAACTGACCGATTCGATTTGTCATACCTGCGGAAGCAGGTATCCAGAAGAGGTTACAATGATCTGGATTCCCGCCCATTCGGCTAGCGCTCAGGGCAAGCTTTGCGCGGGAATGACACAATGGGTTATGTTATTAAAAAGTAATTGGTTATAACAATCATACTCTAAAGAACGGTCAGTTTGAGTAATTAACTATTCAGACTATCCGGGACAGTCTCGATGAATGCCTTTATTTTATCCCGTGCTTTTCGAAATTCGGCCATAATACGCTCTTCTGAGCCGGTTGCGAAATAAGGGTCTTCGAATGGCTTGTGTATTACTTTAATCTTTCCATGAAATACGGGACAGTTTTTGGCTGCGTTATCGCATAATGTTACAACGTAGTCGAAATCAACATTACAGAGTTCGTCGAGATGTTTGGAAGTATGCGTTGAAATATCGACACCCGCTTCGGCCATTACTTTTATCGCCCTTGAACTGACGCCGATGGGATGAATACCCGCCGAATATGCATCGATGACGTCTCCCTTTAAATGTCGCGCCCACCCCTCGGCCATCTGGCTCCTGCACGCATTACCGGTACAAATAAACAACACTTTAATTTTTTCCTCAGGTTCCGACATAACCACTCCAAAGTCATATATCTATATCATCGTTGTAAACAAAACGAGGAAAGCTCACAAAGCTCACAATCTATCCTGTATTTCCCCGTGCAGTTCTCAACAATTCCGACCCGGCTCAAAGCAAAATCATACTTCACGGGATCCGTTGGTTCTATCCGGGCAAATTTCTCCGTAATTGTTATCGCTGTTTTCAAAGACACTGCTTTATTATTATGGAATCCCAGGATTTTGCACAATCTGCCCATGTGCACATCAACAGGAACCACAAGCTTGGCTTTATCGACGGATTTCCATAATCCGGTATCAACTTGATCATCCCGTACCATCCATCGTAAAAAAAGATTCAGTCTTTTGCAGGCACTACCTCCTGCAGGCGAGACCAGCAAATATTTTAAGCCACGATTTGTATCGCCGGGATGTTCCAAAGCGTGCATGTTCAACAGCGAATCAGAAAAATTTATTAAGGCGGGAATAATATTCTCGTCGGTTTCATTGTAACCCAGCAGGAAATAATTTTCTATGCTGCCGTATTTTCTGAAAACCTTCTTAAGTAACATCAGCATATCTGAAATATCGTCACCGGTAGTGAAACGATGCTTGAATCCGTGCAGCTTTCTTCGATGCACCTGACCAAAATCCCTTACAAATTCAAAGGGGCTTTTCCCCATAAGTCCGAGAAGTTTTGTAAGACTGTTCTGGATTTGCTCTACCCGTCCATAGGCGAGCACCGCCGAAAGCAGGCCGGCGATTTCCATGTCTGCACGATTGGAGTACTTATAAACAAACTGTAAAGGGTCCGGCTTTATTAGATTGCGATGATTATATTTTCTATAAAGCTTTTGCAGAACGCTTGTTATCGCCGATTTTTTGCTGTCATACTTTGTTATCATTGCTTCAGACGTTTCCGGCGTTGATGCTTAGGAAAATATTCTTAATCTGTTCCAGAGTTAACGATTGTACCACAGCGTATTTAATCCTGCCTTTGGAATCGACAAAAAAGGAAGTCGGTATATATTGCACATCGATAAACGGGCTCGGCAAAACAGTGTTTCCCATGATTGTGACAGTATAGTTTATCTTTTTTTGTTTTGCAAAATTTTTCAAAAGTTCCGGTTCTTCGTTCGATATGGCAATGATGGCCAGATCTTCTTCGCTTTGTTGTTTTCTAAGTTCAATCAGATGAGGAATTTCCCTCTGACAGGGTGGACACCATGTCGCCCAGAAAACTACCAATACGTTTTTCCCGATGTAGTCACTCAAGCTGTGTTGTTTACCTTCGATATCAGTCACAGTAAAATCCGGAGCCGATTTACCGAACCATTGTGAAAAGGGATTGTTTTGCGATACGACAATCTTACCGGAATCATCCACATGTTCGGTGGCGGCTTGATTATTGCGTAAAGTTATTACAACCGCTCCGGCTACGAGCACAACTCCAATAAAGACTATTGGAATCCATGTTTTATTATTTGTCTTTGTTTGTTCAGCCATTGTTATTACCTCCGTAAACAGAATCTACTAAGCATGTTTACTATTAACACTAATTTCCTTTAGCCAGCAATATAAAACCGGCACAACTAACATTGTCAGAATTTCAATCGTCATTCCTCCGAATGAAGGTATAGCCATCGGCACCATAATATCCGAGCCCCGCCCGGTCGAGGTCAGGACCGGAATAAGGGCCAGTATTGTCGTTGCAGTGGTCATAAGACAGGGACGAATCCTTCGTTTTCCCGCTTCGATAACCATCCGGCGAACCTGATTTGTATCTGCGGGGACATTCCTCTGGAACGATTGCTTCAAATAAGTACACATAACAACACCATCATCCGAAGCGATTCCGAACAGCGCCAAAAATCCGACCCATATAGCCACACTAAGATTGATAGTATGTACCTGGAACAGATTACGCATATTAATCCCGAAGATGCTAAAATCAAGAAACCAGGGCTGCGCGTAAAACCATATCATCAGGAAACCTCCCGCCCAGGCGACGAAGATTCCTGAATATATCAACATACTCGTTGTCACCGAATGAAACTGAAGGTACAAAATGATAAATATAATGAAAAGAACCAGAGGTATGACCACCAAAAGTGTTTTTTGGGCACGAACCTGATTTTCGTAACTGCCGGCAAAAGTATAACTTACTCCGGCGGGAATGATAAACTCGCCGCTGCTGATTTTTGATTCAAGATACCGCTGACAATTTTCGACAACATCAACCTCTGCGAAACCGTCCTTCTTATCGAAAAGCACATAACCGACAAGAAACGTATTTTCGCTTTTTATTGCCTGAGGGCCGCGAACATAACGTATCTCGGCCAATTGTATCAGCGGTATCTGCGAGCCGTCCGTCGCAGGAACCAGAATTTTTTCCAAAGATTCAATCTCGTTCCTGAGCTCCCGCATATATCTGATTCGAACAGGATACCTCTGGCGTCCCTCGACCGTCGTTGTGATACGCCTGCCGCCTATGGCAACCTCGATAACCTCCTGGACCTGTACAATACTGATTCCGTATCGGGCGATGGCCTCGCGGTTGATATCAATTTCCAGGTATGGTTTTCCCACGATTCGGTCGGCTATTACAGCAGAAGCCTCCACGCTCGGAACTTCTTTGAGAAGCCGTTCTATCTCCAGTCCGACTCTCTCAATTGTATCCAGGTCAGGGCCCCTGACCTTAACACCCATAGGAGCACGCATACCGCTTTGCAGCATGACAATCCGGGCGGCGATAGGTTGCAGCTTCGGTGCGCTGGTTGTCCCGGGAATCTGTGCGGCCTTTACTATTTCATTCCAGATATCATCCGGGCTTTTAATATATTCCCGCCATTGTCTGATTCGATTTCCATTTTCGTCGGTAATGTACTGGGGTTTGTAGTTAATGATTGTTTCAATCATAGATATCGGTGCAGGATCGAGAGGGCTATCGACCCGGCCGATTTTACCGACAACCGATTCTATCTCCGGAATTGACCCAAGCGCGACATCCTGTTTCTGCAGTACATCAAGGCATTCACCGATTGAAGCATGTGGCATAGTTGTCGGCATATATAAAAACGATCCCTCATCCAGGGGCGGCATGAATTCCTTGCCGAGTCCCGGAAAAGTTCTAACCCCGGCGGCCCAATAATTATTCGTTTGTAATGAATCCGGGACAAATGAGAATACTCTTGCGAAACCCAGCCAAATCATACCGCCGAGAATTAAAATCATTGTGGGTATGGATAAGAACAGCATCTTATGAGCCAGGCACCATCCTAAAATTCGCGGATAGAGTTTCTGGAAAATCCTGAAAAATAATAAAAGCCCGCCTATAAGCAGCACAACGAAAATCAGATTGCGAATAAGCCCTTTTGTTACGCCCAACGGCAGCCAATGGTCGGTAAGTATGATCGCAACTATAATAACTGCTATTACATTGGCAAATAACGGAAACGTACTCTTTACTTTTTGCGGGACATGATTTCTAAATAAATGGTAAAGGCCAATAATTCCAATCAGGACCCCCACCCATAGACGAAGCCGCAATGCTGCTGCCACAGCAATAATGATTAAGCCTGCTCCTAAAAGATATCTTGTAACATTCTTAATGCCGGCTTTTCTGGTAAAGAGAATATGTGCCGCCGGCGGAATTATCGTCAAAGCTACTATCACCGAGGCTATCAAAGCAAATGTCTTTGTATATGCCAGCGGCTTAAAAAGTTTTCCTTCGGCCCCGGTCATTGTGAAAACCGGCAGGAAACTAACTACCGTGGTTGAAACCGCCGTTAATACCGCACCGCCTACCTCGCTGGCCGCTTTGAAAACAACTTCCTTAGTGTCATCGCTGGGGCCCGCCTGTTCGAGGTGCCTCAAAATATTCTCACAGATAATTATGCCCATATCCACCATAGTGCCGATAGCGATTGCAATACCGGAAAGCGCTACGATATTGGCATCCACGCCGAACAGCTTCATTGCGATAAAGCACATCAGTATAGCCAAAGGCAGCAGGGCACTAATCAGTACCGAGCTTCTAAGATGCATCACCAGCACAATCACTACGATAATCGTGACAAGAACTTCCTCGATAAGAGCAGTATTTAACGTACCAAGGGTCTCGTATATCAGTCCCGTGCGGTCGTAAAACGGGACAATTTTTACACGGGAAACTGTGCCGTCGGGCAGCGTCTTTTGGGGCAGACCAGGCGATATCTCCTCGATTTTCTTTTTGACGTTCTTAATGGCATCGAGGGGATTATAGCCGTACCGAACTACCACAACTCCTCCGACCGCCTCGGCGCCGCCTTTGTCCAGAGCACCTCGCCGCAGGGCGGGGCCGTATGTCACTTTTGCGATGTCTTTTATATAGATGGGGACATTGTCGTTTACTTTAACGACAGTTTTTTCGATATCGGATAAATCCTTGATGAAACCCAAACCGCGGATTACATATTCGACTTTGTTTATCTCTATAGTTCTCGCGCCGACATCGACATTGGAAGCCCTGACGGCCATAAATACCTCATCCAGCCCGACGTCGTAGGCACGCATCGCATCCGGGTCAACGTCTATCTGGTATTCTTTGACAAAGCCCCCCACAGAAGCCACTTCACTGACACCTTCGGCGCTTAATAATGCGTAACGAACATGCCAGTCCTGGATTGTTCGAAGCTCATCGAGGTCCCAGCCTCCTGCGGGATTACCATCTTCATCGTACCCCTCAAGCGTGTACCAGAAAACTTGACCAAGCGCGGTTGAATCCGGTCCAAGCATCGGCTGGACTCCCTCCGGGAGTGTGCCGGATGGGAGGGAATTGAGCTTTTCAAGGACCCGGCTTCGTGACCAGTAAAAATCGACATCCTCTTTGAATATTATGTAAATGCTGGAGAAACCGAAAAACGAGTAACTGCGAACCGTTTTCACGCCGGGAACACCAAGCAGCGAGACAGTCAGCGGATATGTTATCTGGTCCTCCACATCCTGCGGAGAGCGGCCCATCCATTCGGTGAATACGATTTGCTGGTTCTCGCCGATGTCTGGAATGGCATCAACCGGTACGGGATCCCGCGGCATACCCCACAAATCCCAGTCGAACGGGGCGACCCTGAGGCCCCAGCCCACGAACAATACTACCAACAGTCCCACGACCAGCTTGTTGTCGAGGCAGAATCGTATGACTCTATCTATCAGTGACTGTTTTGTATTAACCGGTTCGTCCATGTTTGTTTCCAGAAAACCGAGCAGGGTAATCTCATTTGGCTTCGAATGTATATACCTTAACCGATATCACCGGGTCTCAGGGCAACCAATTAAACATGCACATGATGCAATAAACTATTTCTTAAACTGCGGCAATTTGGCGATGTACATTTCAGGATTTTCCTTGAATTTCGTTTCGCAGGCTTTGCAACAGAAATAGACCTTCTTACCTTCGTACTCTATAAAGATATTCTTATCGATTGGTTCGCCCATTATAGGGCACTTTGTCTGTTCTGTTGCAGAAGCAACCTGCGTTGCCGCCTCATCCGCGACAGTTTCCTTTTTTGCCATTTCCTGTTTCATTGCGGTGGCCTCCGGCTCGGTCGTGGTCGGCTCGGATTTTTTGCAGCCATTGAGCATAACTAATGCTACGAACAACAATCCAGCGGTAAAAATAATCGAAACTAATTTTTTGCTGTTAAGTTCCATCTTCTTTTCCTTCCAAAATTTAGAAAATCTGTAACTACTGACTATTCCCTTTAATTTTCCTCGTTTGCATCTTCTGTATGCATATCCTCCGGTGACAATTTTTTGTCCCCGGTATTCATCATGCTCGGTTTGGCCCGAAGCTGCATTTCCGAGTCAATCTTGAAATTCCCATTGGTAACGACTATTTCGCCTTCATCCAGCCCTGATTCGACAATATAGTAGTCACCCGCTCGAGGGCCGAGTACTATTTCACGTCCCAGGTAGGTTGGTTTCTCGATATCGGCTATCTGTATATATACAACAGCGCGTTTACCGGTAATCAATACAGCCGATGCCGGTATGACCAAAGGAGCCCGGGCGGCAGCTTTTACATACCCCAGCGACTCGGCTGTAACCAAATCCATTCCGCATATATCACAAGTGCCGGAAGTATCCTTTACTATATCCAGGTGCATCGGGCATATCCATTTGCCCGCCATTTGTTCGTCCATAACCTTGCCGCCCTCCGCAATTTTCGAGTTTACCACCGCTCGTACAAACATTTCCGGCTTGAGACTTCCATCTGGATTCTCGACGTTGACCCGAAGTTTTACAGTCCGCGTCTTTGCATTAAGCACAGGATCTATAAAACTGATTCGGCCTTTGAATACCTCGCCGGGATAAGCCTCCGTAGTAAACTCTACCTCCTGACCGTATCTGATCCACATCATATCCGACTCGTATGCATCCAGCCTGACCCAAAGTTGTGATAAATCGGCGATGGTATATATTTTGGTTCCAGTCTTTACATACATCCCTTCGGCGGCGTTTTTTTCCATCACTACTCCGCCGATCGGTGCGTAAATTGTAAGATGATCGACAGGTTTACCCGTCTTTTCGATTTGTGCAATTTGCTCCTGTTTCAAACCGAGCAGTCGTAACTTTTCTCTTGTAGCTTCGAGAGTTGCAGTAATCGATTTGCCGATAAGCTCCGAGCCATCGGATTTGATGTTCTCTGCCGCTTTAACAGCCTGTAATAATTCAGCCTGTGCACTGAGCAGCTCCGGGCTGTAAATATAAACCATGTGGTCGTCTTTGCTTACCCTGATGCCTGTGTAGTCAACATAAAGTCTGTCAATCCTTCCGGCGACCCAGGATGTAATGTACTTGATCCTGGTTTCGTCATAGTCGATTTTTCCGACCATCCGAATCTGCGCAGTTACAAATTTGCGCTCAATTGGAGTTGTTTCAATCTGCATTAGCTTTATAGCTGCTTGCGAAAATTCTATTTGCAATTCTCCGATATCGGTTTCCGAGATGGGAATTAAATCCATAAAGCAAATAGGACATTTGCCGGGTTTTGGCTGGCGAATCTGTGGGTGCATCGAACACGTCCAGATGGTTGACTGTTCGCCCATCTCCGGATGGTTGTGGCTCACAATATTTTCTGTAGACGGTTCGGAACTTCTCAGCATCGAGCCAAGAACGAAAGCCGCAATCAGAAGCACGGCAAAAAGGCCGAATTTAGCAACTTTCAAAATCAACTGTATTTTCTTTCCTGCCATATTATTCACCATCAACTTTGGTATTCCTACTAATTTTATAGGATATATGTTCTACGAAAAACCGCTTTAATCGAACGTTTTTCAGGTTTTTTTCACATATTTATGCTTTGAAACCTAAATATTGATGAATTAATCAATATTAATCGGTAGTCTTCCGGCCCAATTGCTCTCCGACGAGCATCTCTAAACGGGCCAGCTTTTGCAGGTTTGTTGTGACCGCACGTTCGTAAGAAAGCTCAAATTCAAGCAAAGTCCTCTGTGCATCTATCAGGCTCAGGAAATCCACCGTACCGCTCTGATATGCCACCTCGGAGGCTTCGAGCATTTCCTTAGCCATGGGAATCAATATTCCCCCATATAATCCGGCTTTTCTGGTGGAATCTTCGAATTCGTATAGAACCTTCGCAAGTTGTGCAAGAAGGTCGTTCCGGCTCTGCACTTTTCCTGCTGTGTGGCTTCTCATTTGAGCTTTAGCTTGAAGCAGGGCGGCTTTGTAGCTGTCCGTCCAGAAAGGCAGATTGATTGAAAACATTGCTATAATCGGGTCTTTACCGCTGTCTCTTACACCCGCCGAGACGGCCTCATCGGTCTGTATCCAGTCCACGCCGACACTAATATCCGGATAAAACTTTTTCTTTGCCAATTCTATTTTGGCTTTTGCCGCGGCCAATTCGAAATCCAATGCCTTCAATTGCGGATTGCCGGCAATCGTCTTATCCACTAACACCTGGTGCTCTAATGTCACCGGGACAAATTGCCGCTTTGCAGGCCACGGTAACAACGAATCGTTTCTGCAATTGAGCACGGAATTTAATCCGGTGACAACAGGCGTTCGCATTTCTTCCAGGCTCTTTAATTTATCTTCAAACGTAGCCAATTCTATTTGTGCACGAATAATATCAGGGTGACTGCCTGTCGCGGCAGTGTATCTTGTCCTTGCAACTTCTTCGAAATGCTTCAACAGTTCAAGATTTTGTTTTGCTAACTCGACGGCCTGTCCGAGATAGGCGTATTCGTAGAACAAATCTTTCACATTAAAAAAAAGTTCGAGTTTGGCCGCTTCATATCTCATGTGTGCGGCTTTCGCAGCAGCAGATGCTACATCGGTCCGGGCTTCAATCTTTCCAAACCAGGGAAACGTTTGCGTCAGACTGAACCTCTGTCTCTGAGGCCCGGTCCTGGTTTCGATTTCTTTTATGAAATAACCGTAGGTGAATTTCGGATCGGGCAGAGCGCCGGACTGGGGGACCTGCTCTAAGGCCGCTTTCCACTGCTCGAAAGCAGCTTCAAGCCCGGCATTATTCAAGGCTGCGAACGCAAGGTAATCATCAAGCTCGACTAAATTGTTGGCATCGACCGGCTGCTGGGATGCCGCCGGAATGTTGACCAATAAAACCAAGAGAAATATTTTAAAGAGGATCGACGGTTTGTATCTCATTTATGTCCCCCTTTGATAAAAGTCATGATTGATATGGTTCTTCCATGATAACTAATTTCATCCCGAAATTATCGTGCCTCCTGCAACGATATTGTCATCGCTGTTATACAACACCAGCTTCTGACCGGGACACGGCGCGAACTGAGGTTCGTCAAATTCAACCGTCATATCGGTTTGGCTCAAGTCAATAAGACTGCATCGCTGTGGTGTGCCGTAAGAACGAATTTTACCGAAAAAATTCCCTCCGACAACAAATTCTTCGGGTATGAGGATATTAATCTGGCCCGCTTTAACCCGGTTAGTGCTGACATCCTCCCGGGTACCAAGGGCGATAGTGTTCATTTTAGGGTCTATTTTAGCCACATAAAGCGGTTTTCCACCGGCAAAACCGATACCCTGTCTTTGACCGAGGGTATAATTTGCTATCCCTTTGTGCCTGGCTATTTTATTGCCCTGCATATCGGTAATATCGCCGGCGGTGTCGGTTTCGGAAAGATTCAGGGCCGCTCTATAGTCTCCCTGACCTGCGAAACATAGTTCCATACTCTCGGCTCTGTTTGCAGTTCTCAGGTTCAATTGCGCTGCAATCGAACGAACCTTGTCTTTACTCGAAGCTCCAAGAGGCAGGATTAACCTGGAAAGTTTCTCCAAAGCAATGCCATGTAGAAAATAACTCTGGTCTTTTGTTTTATCCTCCGCCATTCCAAGATACCATCGCTTGTCCTTTTGAGATACTCTCGCATAGTGTCCCGTCGCAAGTGAGTTTATTCCAAATTTCTTTTCCAGGAAATCCCATACGATAGAGAACTTTAATAGTGCATTGCAATCCACACAGGGATTCGGCGTTTCGCCCTTTGCGTACGATTGATGAAATCTTTCGATTATGAGCTTCTCGAAAGGTTCGGTGACATCAACTAAATAATGCGGTATATCGAGTTCTTTGCAAACGAACGTGACATCCGCGCCGCCGCATCCTTCTTTGTCTGTGTCCGGGAAAACGGGAACTTTCATCGTAACGCCGAGAACTTCCCAACCCTGTTCTTTGAGAGTGTAAGCGGTGACGCTGCTGTCCACACCGCCGCTCATTAATACCACAATCCACTTAGAGCTGTCTTTCACCGGTTTCCAAGGTCGAGTGGTCGGCTCGGATAACCTGATGTCCCATTTTTTTTGTGTCATCAAAAATTACTCGAAAAGGATTGTACTGATGTAACGCTCGGCTGTATCACACAAAACGGCGACAATTAGTTTGTCCGCGTTTTCTTTACGCCCGGCCACTTTGACTGCGGCGGCCGCCGCGGCACCGGCGGATATGCCCGTGAAGATGCCTTCTTCCTTTGCCAGGCGTTTTGCCATATCGAAGGCTTCGGCGTTTGTAATCTGCACGATTTCATCTATTACTTCCACGTTCAGCACATCAGGGACAAAACCGGCCCCGATACCCTGAATCATGTGCGAACCGGGTTTGCCGCCGGAAAGGATGGGCGAGTCCGCCGGCTCGACCGCTATAATTCGAACGGAGGATTTTCGAGATTTAAGGACCTCACCCACACCGGTTATTGTTCCGCCCGTACCTACCCCGGCGACAAAGATATCCACCTGCCCGTCCGTATCGTTCCAAATCTCTTCGGCGGTTGTTTGGCGATGAATCTGCGGATTCGCCGGGTTCTGAAATTGTTGCAGCATAAAAGCACCGTCGGTTTCTTTAACAATCTCGTCGGCTTTATTTACCGCACCGGCCATACCCTCTGCTGCGGGTGTGAGTACGAGTTTGGCGCCGAATAGCTCCAGGATTTTTCTTCTTTCGATGCTCATTGACTCCGGCATAGTAAGGATCAGCTTGTATCCTCTTGCGGCCGAGACCCATGCAAGGGCTATTCCGGTATTGCCGCTGGTCGGTTCGACAAGCGTCATTCCGGGTTTGATTTTACCTTCACGCTCGGCAGTTAATATCATACTGACACCGATGCGGTCCTTGACATTGCTGGCCGGATTGAAAAATTCCAACTTACCGGCGATTTTAGCCTTACAATCTTTAGCTACCCTGTTTAGCCAGACCAGCGGCGTATTACCGATCAATTCCGTCATATCTTTTGCTATACGCATCTTCGAAATCCTCCATAAGTATTCGATTGGATAGATTATCTTTCTTGTTTATTGCTCTTTCATGCAAATGTTCATGTATATATTTTTCAAAAAAGTCGCTTTTTTTATTAACAAAGGCTTTTGAGTTCGTATAATATACTACCAATATAATAGGAATACAAGGAAAAATAAATTATGAAGCTTTCAACACGAACAAGATACGGAATACGGGCGGTTTTAGAATTAGCTGAAAACCACGGCAAAAGGCCGATACAGCTTAAAATCATCGCCCGCGATCAGGGAATTTCAGTCAAATATCTTGAACAACTGATGGCTATACTTAAATCTGCAGGTATAGTAAGCAGTGTCAGAGGTTCCAAAGGCGGCTATATTCTCGCAAAACCGCCGGACCAGATAAAACTCAGCGATTGTTTCAACTGCCTCGAGGGGCCTGTAATCACGGTAGAGTGCGTGGAAAATAATGATTATTGTCCGAGAGCATGTGATTGTGTTGCCAGAAGTGTCTGGGCCGAAGTTCAAAAGGCGGTGCTTACAGTTCTGGAATCGATGACGTTGCAAAGTCTTCTTGACAGAGCAAAGCATGACAAAACATTACATTATCACATATAGGAAATAACAATGGAAATAGACATCTTAACCAACGAAAAGATAAAGGAGCTTGTCGGGAAAATTGTTGATACATACAAGGGAGATTCGGGCATAAATTTTATCGATGCATCCAATCTGCCGGCAAGAGAGAAGATACTGGAAGTCCTCGACTTGTTCACTGAGCTGCTTTTTCCGGGTTATACCGGTAAAAGAGCGGTTACGCAAACGAATATCAGCTTTATTGTCGGTGATATCCTCTGTGATATCCAGGCCGAATTGTGCGACCAGATAGAGCGGGCGTATAAATACGCATGCAGAATCAAGGAATGCGAGGATTGCGACTGCCGGACAAAAGCGGAAAACGTGACAACGTATTTACTAACCCGCCTGCCGGAAATAAGGGATATGCTAAAAGGCGATGTCATTGCCGCTTTTGACGGCGACCCTGCAGCGCAGTCTTACGAGGAAATTGTAATAAGCTATCCATGTATAACGGCAATAGCCACGTATCGCATCGCACATGAGTTATATATCAAAGATGTACCGTTAATACCCCGAATCATGAGCGAATGCGCGCACTCCAGGACCGGCATCGACATCCATCCGGGAGCGAGAATAGGCAGAAACTTTTTCATCGACCACGGTACCGGTGTTGTAATAGGTGAAACTACAATCATCGGTGACAACGTCAAAATCTATCAGGGTACGACGCTCGGAGCGATGAGTTTTCCAAAAGATGAAAGAGGAAAGATAATAAAAGGAGCTAAAAGACATCCGACAATCGAAGACAACGTGACAATCTACGCTGAGGCGACAATATTGGGTGATGTAGTAATCGGGAAAAGCGCCATAATCGGAGGCAACGTCTGGGTGAAAGAATCCGTGCCGGCCGGCGTCACCGTCATAACGCCCAATGCGGAACTGGTTTATAAAAAGAATAAAAGCGACGAATAATGCAATTTTCAGGAGAACGCTTTGAATAACGTGCTTGAAAAAATTCAGAACTTAAAGCAGCGGTACGAAGCTGTAATACTCGCGCACAATTATCAGCCGGGAGAAATACAGGATATTGCCGATTTTACCGGCGATTCCCTGGGTTTGAGCATAAAAGCCGCTCAGACGGATGCCAGGGTTATCGTATTCTGCGGAGTTTACTTTATGGCGGAAACTGCGGCGATACTGTCGCCCGAAAAAACAGTTCTTCTGCCGGAAAAACATGCAGGCTGCCCGATGGCGGATATGATTACCGCCGAACAGCTCAGGGACTTAAAACAAAAGCACCCCGGTGCGATTGTAGTTTGTTATGTGAACAGTCCGGCAGAGGTCAAAGCCGAAAGCGACTACTGTTGTACCAGCGCCAACGCGGTTGAGGTTGTTGATTCTTTGCCGGAAGACAAAAAAATTATTTTTGTGCCCGATCAATATCTCGGTAGTTATGTCGCTGAGAAAACTTCGCGTGACCTTGTATTGTGGCCCGGTTATTGCCCGTCACACATGCTGATAACCGAAGACGATATAAAAAACGCCAGGGCAAGCCTTCCCGGTGCGATAGTGATGACACATCCGGAATGTACGAAACCTGTAAGGGATATCTCGGATCAGATATTCAGTACCGGGCAAATGCTCAAATTCGTCCGGCAAAGTGACGCCAAAAGATTTATCGTCGCAACTGAAACAGGAATTATACATTCTCTGAAGAAACAGAAGCCGGATGCTGAATTTATCGCAGCCAGTCAAAAGGCCGTTTGTCCCAATATGAAAAAGATTACGCTTGAAAAAGTACTTTGGGCAATGGAAGATTTTGCTAAAGCAAGCTCCAAATATCAGGTTAAAGTTCCGGACCAGATAAGAAAGAGAGCCAAAAAGGCGATTGACAGGATGGTTGAAACTCTGCCTGCGAACTGATTATGACAGTAGTAGAAAACAATTCGGTGGGTATCGTACAGACACGGACGATGCGCGTTGTAGAGCCGGAGCGGCCGTTAAAGCTGGAATGCGGCAAGACGTTGGCGCCGATAGACGTGGCCTATGAAACGTACGGCCGGCTTAACGATGCCGGTGACAATACCGTTTTAATTTGTCACGCGCTGAGCGGCAACGCCCACGTCGCCGGACAAAACAGCCCCGATGACAGGAAGCCCGGCTGGTGGGACAATATGGTCGGTCCCGGCAAAGCTATAGATACAAACAGGTATTTTGTCATCTGCTCGAACTTCTTAGGCGGTTGCAGCGGAACCACTGGGCCTTGCTCGTTGAACCCGGCGACAGGTCAGCGATACGGCCTGGATTTTCCAATCATAACAATAGCTGATATGGTTAAGGTTCAGAAACTCCTGTTGGACAAACTTGGCATTAAAAGTTTATTAGCAGTAATTGGCGGCTCAATCGGGGGTATGCAAGTCCTCCAATGGACGGTTGCATATCACGATTTTATTAAAGCGGCAATACCGGTCGCTACGACTTCGCATCTCGGCGCCCAATCGATCGCCTTCGATACCGTCGGCAGAAATTCAATTCTGGGAGACTCGAATTATGCCAACGGGCAATATAATGATAAAAAAGGTCCCGACAGGGGCCTGGCAATCGCACGGATGATAGGGCATATAACATACCTGTCCGAAAAAGGGATGCGCGCGAAATTCGGGCGGCAACTGCGGAATGGAGACCGTTATAGTTACGATTTCAACTCGGAGTTCGCCGTTGAGACTTATCTCGATTATCAGGGGCAAAGCTTCGTGGAGAGATTCGATGCGAACAGCTATCTCTACATAACCAAAGCGGCCGATTACTTCGACCTGGCGCAGGGCTATCGTTCTTTAAATGAGGCCCTTGCGAATACGACATGCAGATTCCTGGTCATGAGTTTTACAAGCGACTGGCTTTTTACACCCGAACAATCCATTGCGATTGTCAATGCTCTGACAGCTAATCGCAAAGACGTCAGTTTCTGTAATATCGAATCACCGTACGGTCACGATGCTTTTCTACTGGAACCTGAAACGCTCGGCTCGTTTATCTCCGGTTTTCTGGATGCTACATATCAATCCGAACCCGGAAGAGAGAACAGAAGTATAAAAGCAAAGGAACACGAACGGAAAGTTCATATGGAACAGGCCCATCGCGTTCGGGTCGATTATGAAGTGATCGAATCGCTGATAGAACCGGACAGTTCGGTACTGGACATAGGTTGCGGCGACGGAGAACTATTGGCAAAACTTACGGAAGACAAAAACATAAAAGGCGAAGGTATCGAGCTTGATGAAGACCTTGTCAGGATTTGTGTAGGCAGGGGATTATCCATAATACAGTACGATATCGAGCACGGGCTGGAGAATTACGCCGACAAAAGCTACGATTATGTAATACTATCCCAGACGGTACAAACAATTAAAAATACCGAAAACGTACTCTCTGAATTATTGCGGGTAGGCAAAAAAGTAATAGTCAGCTTTCCGAATTTCGCACACTGGCGATGCAGGGCGCAATTGTTCCTCAGGGGCAAAGCTCCGGTAACGAAACAACTGCCGTTCGAATGGCACAACTCGCCGAACATCCATTGTCTGTCATTGAAAGACTTCGAGGAATTCTGCAGGAAGCTGGGTGTGAAATTAGAAAAAAAGATACCATTGATAAAAACAAGTATAAGCCCTGTAAAAGTTGCTCCGAATCTTTTTGCCGAGCAGGTAGTTTATTTAACAAGCAAGGAGTAAAACATTTAATTTAGGAGATGGTCGTATGATTTTTTCACAAGTATCAGAAAAAGATGTTACCAAGGCAATAGTGTCCGAATTCGCCAAAGAATTCGAAGAACATATTGATAATGACGTGATTATCATAGGTGCCGGTCCGAGCGGACTCGTCGCCGCAACTGAATTTGCCAAACAGGGTCAAAAAACACTCCTTATCGAGAGTAATAATTACCTCGGTGGAGGTTTCTGGATAGGTGGCTATCTGATGAACAAGGTAACGGTCAGGGCACCCGCCCAGAGAATTCTCGATGAGATCGGTGCGCCATACAAGCAGGCCTCAGAAGGTTTATTCGTTGCCGACGGACCGCATGCATGTTCAAAATTGATTGCCGCTGCGTGTGATGCCTGTGTAAAAGTTTTGAATATGACGAAATTCGAGGATGTTGTTGTAAGAAAAAACAGGGTTTGTGGTGTAGTTATAAACTGGACGCCGGTATCTGCTCTTCCAAGAGCAATCACATGTGTGGACCCGG